>Ga0114129_10001038_pt1 | contig 36311 bp, 29 predicted proteins | sample RhiMetdeltSRZDD1_FD_80071 | JGI IMG/M metagenome (GOLD analysis project Ga0114129, IMG submission 80071) | Populus rhizosphere microbial communities from Tennessee, USA - Rhizosphere MetaG P. deltoides SRZDD1 (version 2) (version 2) | ecosystem: Host-associated > Plants > Roots > Rhizosphere >...
AGAGGCCGGCGAGGCCGGGTATCGCCTTCGCCACCGTGATTGAAGGGCGGCCTCCGTGCCGGGTATCCGATTGGTCATCGAGACGGACATTCATGCCGACGTCGACGATGTCGGCGCGTTGGCGGTCGCTCACGCGCATGCCGATCGTGGGCACGCGGAGATCCTTGCGATCGGCATCAATACACCGAGCCGATGGGGTGCATACGCGGCCCAGGCGGTCAACGACTTCTACGGCCGTTCCGGCATCGCGATCGGTGTCCTTTATCCGCAAGACGATTCGGTTTGGCGTCGCGACTACGCCCGTACTCTGGCGGCGCGGTTCGAACCGACGATGGTTGAGCCGCTTGCGCCGGCGGCGCAGGTGCTGCGGCGGGCTCTGGACACCTCGGAACCCAACAGCGTCACGGTTGTGTCGCTGGGGTTCCACCACAACCTCGTCGCTCTCATCGACCAGCCGGGCGGACGGGACGCCATCGAGCGCGCCGTCGGTCGTACCGTGGTGATGGGCGGCGCATTTCCCCACGGCGCCGAGTTCAACATGATCGAGCACCCGGCGTACGCCCGCCGCTTCGTCACGGAGTGGCCAGCCGGCATTGATTTCGTGGGCTTTGAGGTCGGCGAGACGGTGATCACCGGTGCGGGTATCGCCTGGCCGAACGCCGCGGACAATCCCGTCGCCGTGGCGTATGAGGCGTTCAACGGCCCGGGGAAGGGTCGCCCGAGTTGGGACCTCGTCACGATGGACTATGCGGTGCGGGGCGAGGATGGGTGCTATGCGGTCAGCCAACCCGGCCGGGTACACCTAGATGAACGCGGTCGTACGCGATGGGTTGCCGATCCCGGCGGCCCGCATCGGCATGTGCGGTCGACGGTAGCCGATGACGAGCTCGCGTGCCGGCTCAACGTACTTCTCGAAGCAGCCCCCCGAAGTCGTGGGTGACGACGCGCTCTAGCGGCGGGACGCCAAGGCGTGGGGAGGGCGCTAGTCTCCTGCCATGATCGAAAAGGTAAAGGTCGCTGTCGTCGGTGTTGGTAACAACACCTCGGCAGCTACGAAGCCTCGCACCGATGTCGGGCCGCACATCGGGTGACCCCACAGTGCTGTCGGGAAGCAGGGGCGCAGCAAATCTTCGTGGCCGCGCTATCGGCGCCATGTGCGTCTACACGTCGGGCCGCAGTTCGAAGTCCCACGCGACGACTGCGGGTTGGCCGGCCTTCGCCGCGTTGGCGGCATCTCGTACCCACGGATGCAACTCCCAGATATCCGGCGGGCCCGGGGTCAGCGGCTCGGGCATCTCATCGGGCTGAACCGTGTGGCCGTCGCGATAGGTCTCCTGGCAGGTCCGGACAAGGTAGCCGTGCGGCAGGGCGGCGCGCAGGTAGTCGCCGAGGCCGTGGCTGTAGCCGGCGATGTGGCCGACCCGGCCGTCTGGGGACTGCTTGACCAGTGGGTAGCGCGTCGAACCGGTGAAGTGACCGCGGGTGTCGACCAGCAGCAGGTGTCCGCCGGGCCGCATTACCCGCGCGGCTTCGGCGAAGAACGGACGCAGGTCGCTTAGGTGAGCTAGTGCCAGACTGCACACCACATGGTCGACGTCGCCGTCGGGTAGCGGTAGGTCAGTGAGGTCACCAGCGAGGAAGCGGGCCTCGGGTACGGCCTTTCGGGCCCGCGCCAGCATGGCAGCGGAGATGTCGACGCCGATGACCTCGTGGCCTCGGGCGACCAGTTGCTGCGTCACCGCGCCGGTGCCGCATGCGGCATCGAGTGCGCGGCCCGGCGCCAGGCGGTCGAGCATCGGTGCGAGCACGTCGTCGCGCATCGGGAAGCAGCCGTTGTCCTCGCCGTCGTAGCTCATCGCCCAGCCGTCATAGCCGTCGGCGAGCGCAAGCGCAGAAACGTCGACTCCGGGTCCGAGATCAGCTGCGCGGTCGAGCAGCTCGCGTACTTCGGTGATCCTTGCTTCGGTGAAGGCGCGATCATATTCGCCGGCGAAGGCGCGCATGAGGGCCACGCCCTCAAGCCCCAGCAGGTACGCCAGCGGGTGCTGGTGAATGGTAGGGCTGGTCGACTCGTCGGGCATAGGGCTCATCCTGGTATGCAGATCCCGCCTGTGCTAACCGATTTCGACTTGAAGCTGATCACGCCGACGCCGCGCGACCGTGTCGAGTCCGCTGGGTATGGCGTTCTACCTCGGCGTACTGGAGCTCACTGACGGCTCGTCGGACGGGACCGCGCCAGCGCTACGAGGCGTTCCACGCCGGCCTTACGAGCCGAGTATGGTCAGCGTCCGGTTCGAGTACGCGTTCAATTCGAAGCGGTACCCGACTACCCAGACCGAATTGGGACCGCCTGCGGCGGCGGCCGTCACGAACGGGTTCGATGACACGGCGGGGGTGGCTTCACGGACCCAGGAGGTGCCGTTCCAGCGCAGGACTAGGGGACCACGATTGGACCACCGTCCGACCGCGACGACGTTGGTCGGGGACAGCGCGACCACGTCGGTGAGCGTACCGCCCTCCGCAATGGTGGGCGTGGCCACGCGATGCCATGAAGTGCCGTCGAAGTGCGCGACATACGGCTGTGTTCCGGTGGTGTCCGAAGTGGATCCGACCGCCCAGACGTCGCTGGGCGTACGCGCGTCGACCCCGCTCAGCGTGGTGCGTGTCGGGGCCGGCAGAGTCATGGAGACCCAGCTGGTGCCGTTCCAGCGCAAGGTGAGCGGCACCAGCGGCGTACTCCGGATGTCACTGGTAGCCGAGCCGACCGCCCAGGCGTCCGCCGGCCCGGTGGCGTCAACTGCCGCGAGACTCTCGTACGTCGCCACTGTCGGTGCGGCGGCGACACGCCAGCTGCCGCCGGCCCGCTGGAGGATCATTTTCCGCCGGTTGATCGACGAGTTCGGGTCGACATATGTGCCGACCGCCCAGACCGTGCCGCCCGCCGCGGCCACGCCGGTGAGGCTGTTGATGCTGGCGGGGTTGCCGTTCGGGGTGGATTCGCGCGTCCACGCCGTTCCGTCCCAGTGGGCAGCCAGGGTGCTGTAACTCACGATCCCGGCGCCGCGACTCTCGCCGACCGCCCAGACATCGGTCGCGGAGACCGCATCGACGCCGCGAAGCGACTCGTAGCCGGGTAAACCGGTACGGGGGACGGAGCGCCAGGCCGTACCGTCGTGCCGCAACGCCACACCGTGGTAGTTGGCGGAGTTGGGAGCAGAGAATCCCCCCACGGCCCAGACGTTGCTCACGTCGGAGGCGTCAGCACCGTACAGATAGTTGTTGCCCGGTATGTCATTAGGGCTGGAGACGGTGGTCCACCCCAGGGCCCATGCGGGGCTGCCGATCAGCAGCATGGCACTGACAGCCAGGGCATTGACGACCGCGGCGACGGTGAAGCCGCCGCCCAGTCGGTCGTAGAGGTGCTGGTCGGTCATGGTCGGCCTCCTCTATCGGTCGGCGTAGGTGAGCACCTTCTCGGTGGGCGAGGCGGTGCCGGCGTTCGTCGGCTCAGGGCAGGCGGCTACCCGCTCCGGAATATCAATAACCACCATTAGTTAAATTGGGAAGCTTCCAAATTGCGTGTCCCGCCGGTCGCTCCGCGCGGACCGCGGCTAGACGAGGGGCTCGACCGAGGACGACCGCTCCTCGGTATGTCGACTGTGGACGGGCTGCGACCGCTTCGACGACGCGACCGTGATCTGGCGCCGTACTCGGCACTCGCCACCGCGAGCACCCGGCTCCGGCCGGGGAAACCGAGCGCGCCGTCGACGTCCAGAACAATCGCATCGGTACGCCGGTTCGCAACAGCATCCGATGACGCATGGCAGGATCGTTGCGAACGAGTACATTGAGTCGTGACCGGGGGACCGGCAATCAGGTCGGTCCACAATGGCGGAGGGTGCGACATGGCACGACAGGAGATTGTTCTTTTCAAGGACGACCTCGATGGCAGTGAGAAGGCAGTCCGTACCGTCAGGTTCGCGTTCGACGGCCAGAGCTACGAGATCGATCTTGGGCCCAAGAATCAAGCCAAGCTGCAGAAGGTCCTGAACCCGTTCATCGAGGCGGGGACCAAGGTGAGCAATCGTGTCGGCACGCGCGGAAGGCGGGCTTCCGCTGGCCGTCCGGTGGCAGCGCAGAAGGAGTTCAACGCCCGAGTGCGGGAGTGGGCCGCAGCGAACGGTCATGACGTCAAGCCACGCGGGCGAGTGCCGGAGACCGTCGTCGACGCCTACCTCAAGGCCAGCAAGAAGTAGCGTCCACCGACGACACTAGATTCATCCGCGCGGGATGATATCCCTGGCGCGACTACAGCGACGCGGCCGCGTTTATAGATGGAGCCTTCGCCCCGCTGCCCCGGGCGAATGGCGTCATCGGCGCGATCGGCTGGGGACGGCGCATGTGGTACGGCTGTGCGCGGATGGGTGGCCGTCGCCGGACGCGGCTATGGGTACTTCTGCCGTTCTTCGCCCGGCCGGCACGGGCCTATCCTAGGCACGCCATGATCGACTACAGGTTGGAGTCGTCTGCGATGCCGCAATTCACCCCCTTCGCTGTGATCTTCGTCGCCGCTGTCAGCGCCGCTGCGTACTTCTACTACTTCCGTAACCGTAAGGCGTTCGGTCCCCGAGAACCTGAGCAGCGACAAGCCGTGCAATACACGCGGCTGCACCAGCTCGTGCCGACGCCGCGGCAGGACATCGACAGGCTCGGCGACAAGCCCTTCGGCATCTTCCGGGGCGATCGCCGGTCGTGGGAGGACGCGATGCGCAACGGCACGCTTGTGCTGTGTGCGGTCGTGCAGGCCAACCATGTGCTCTACGACCCCGACAACCAGGACTCGGCTCCCGCCGTCGTGCTCTACACCACGGATCGCGCCCGTGCCGTCGACGGGCAGTGGCTGCAAAACCTCGCCGCGCAGGTTCGATCGCTCAAGCAGGATCCCTATCCGCGCACTGCTGAGCTGAAAGAGATTCAGAATCTCCTTCTCGATGAACTCAGCCACTTCAAGATCACACTTCCCTATGAGTTCACCGGTGGGGTTCCCGTCACCATGATGGTGATCGTGAAAATACCGAGCCGGCTGCCCGGCGGATGTATCCCGGCGCACAACCTCGTTCCGGGGTTGATCGGGCGGGACGGCCAGCTCTGGCACCTCAAGCCCAAGGCGTACTTGTAACGCGACTTGATACCGCGACGCGGTCGTAGAACGGCTATGTCGCCGTTGCGCGGGGAATAGCTGCGCGCCGGACCGGTTGTTCAGGACATGGCCTTGACGGGAGAGTACGAGCCGAGCGCGTCGGATTGGGTACGCACACAGGTCGAACAGGTGCTCCGCACCGGTACGACGGATGGTGTCACCATCCGCGGTCTGCCCATCGTGTTGATCACCTACCGAGGCGCGATGACCGGCAAGGTACGCAAGACGCCGGTGATGCGGGTCGAGCACGGCGGATACTATGCGGCCGTCGCGTCGATGGGCGGCGCGCCGACCAACCCTCAGTGGTACGCCAGCCTGGCGGCTGAGCCAGTCGTGGAGCTTCAGGACGGAACAGCGACCAGGCGGTATCACGCGCGCGAGGTGTTCGGGGAGGAGAAGGCGCTGTGGTGGCGGCGGGCGGTGGACGCGTATCCGCCCTATGCCGACTATCAGCGAAAGACCGAGCGCCAGATCCCGGTCTTCGTGCTCGACCCGGTCGCCGAGGCTACGGCCTGACTGGGCCGCGGCCAGAACTCATGTGAGAGTGCCTCGCCGGCCGGCCGCGAGCACCTCGTCGAGCGCTGGTAGCGGCCAGGCCCGGCCGAACAAGCGCTTAGTCCCAGGACAGCAGGGCACCGCGCTCGTCGAAGGTGGCCCGCGGCGACCAGGTGATCTCCCACCGGTTGCCTTCCGGGTCGGCGATGAACGCCGAGCGTCCGCCCCAGGGCCGGTCGGTGGCCTCGGCGACCGCCGTCGCGCCGGACGCCACCGCGGCTGCGAAGGTGCTGTCGACCTCATCGCGCGTGCTGACCGTGCAGGCCAGGGTCACGCCCGACCATCCGGTCGGGTTCGGGCTGCCGGGCGCGGCCTCGGCGGTCAAGTCACCGATGGGGAACAGGGCCAGGAGTACGCCGCCGAGCTGGAAGCCGGTCCAGGTGTGGTCACCGCTGGACAACTCCGGCCAGCCCAGTGCCTGGTAGAACGAGCGGAGCGCAGCCATGTCCCTCGCACCGAGCGTAATGATCGACAGCCGGGCGGGAAGAGTGCTCATACGTCGGATTGTTCCAGTCCTGGCGCAGGGCGCCACTCGCGTCTGCCCGATTGAGTCCGGCAATCCGTTGAATCACCGGCCGGGGGACGCCGTAGGCCCGTCGCCGGTAACGGACTGGCTGAAGATCTCCAGCCGTCCGCTGCGGGAGTCGTTCCAGAAGGGATGCGCGACGCCGGTGGCGTACGCGAGACCTTGGTAGTCGCCGATCCACCAGGCGCCGTGTTTGCCTTGCATGCCGCCGCGGGACGGGTCGAACGGGCGGCTGGTGATGACCTCCGGCCGGCCGAAGCGGGCGTTGAACGGCCCGGCGCGAAGCAGGACGACGTCGACCTGGGTGCCGCGGTGGGCGAAGGCGGACAGCGCGAGCCGCCCGGTTTCGTCGATGGCAAGCTGCGGCTGGGTGAAGATCGTGTCATCGCTCAGCCGCGGGATCGGCTGGGCCGCAGTCCACCGAGCGCCCCGGTCGGTGGAGACGCTGACGGCGACGTCGCTGAACGGTGCCCCGGACCGGCGCGCGATGTAGGCGACGGCTGCAAAGGGTTGGTGCCGGTGGGCCACGACCGCGGGCAGTCCGGGCACGTTGGTATCCGCAGCGACCCGGACCTCCATGACGCCGGTCCCGAGCGGGATCGGGGCGTTCCACGTCTTGCCATGGTCGGTGGAGCAGACCACGCGCATCGGGGTAGGGAACTCCGGCCGCAGTCCTAGTCGTGGAATCGGTGGCCACACGCCGTACGCAACGTAGATCGTGCCGTCAGGCCCGGCGGCGAGGCTGGGTGAGGCCATGTTCGCCTCCGCCGGGGTACGCGCCGAGTCGATTGTGCGCGGTGCGTCAAAGGAGCGTCCGGCGTCGGTCGAGCGGATGAACTCCAGCAGGGCGTTGTCTGTGCCGCCGGTGAATGCGGCATACAGGTGCGTTGCTTCCGGCGGCCCGGATGCAGGGTCGGCGGCCAGCCACGGATGATCGAGCTTGTGCCCGCGGGTGGCCAGCACCGGTGGGACGAAGCCGTGCCCGCCGTCGTCCGTACGCCACACGTGCAAGTCGTTGGTGTTGGCGCAGACGTACCCGCGGCCGTGCGCGTCGAAGCTGACCGAGGGGTCGCGTCCGCCGCCGGAGTCTTCGAGTACGCCGTGGTTGCGCCAGGTGGCACCGCCATCGAATGATGCGTAGGCGGCGATTCCGGCGTCGGTGATACAGGCGCCGAGCAGGTTGCGCGGGTCGCGCGGGTTGACGGCGAGGTTGGGCTCGGCGTGCATGGCAAAGCCGTCCCGGCTCACTCTGACATTGCGTGACCCGGGCGGCTCGGGGGACGGCGACGGGTCGGGCTGCACCGGCGGCGGTATCTCGTCATCGGGCGGCTGTTCGCAGGCGGCCAGGCTCACGCCGGCCAGCGCGCCGTACAGCAGCATTTCGCGTCGTGACACCGGTTCCATCGCTACCCCACAGTCGTGCGGCCGGATCGCTACTCCATAGTCGTACGGGCGAGTGTGGATGGTTCGCGCCCAGCGAGTAACCAGGCAATTCGGCCGTTTGCCAGGCGCCAGTCAGCTTTCCGACGCCACGAGGTCGGCGCTGACCTGCCACAGGCGCTGCGCCGCCGCGGTGTCGTACGACGTCTTGCTGGTCTTACGCGGCTTGCGGTTGGCGAAGTACTTGCCGGAGACGCCTTCCACCTCGGGGGCGCTGGCCAGATAGATGGACGTCGCCGCACCCCGCGCGGGGCTCTTGAGCATCGGCCGGATCAGCGGCAGCATGAACCGCCACAGCGGCGACGGATCCTCGGCGGCGAAGCCGGTCCGCACGACCCCGGGGTGCAGCACGGTCGCGGTGACGCCGGTTCCTTCCAGCCGCCGGGCCAGTTCATAGGTGAAGGCGACATTGGCGAGCTTCGACTGGTTGTACGCCGTCTGCCCGGAGTAGTGGCGTTCCCCATGCAAGTCGTCGAAGTTGAGCCGGCCCATCGCATGTGCGCCAGAGGAGACCGTGACCACCCGCGCCGGTGCGCTGGCCTTGAGCCGGTCCAGCAACAGATCCGTGAGCAGGAACGGGGCGAGGTGATTGACGGCGAACGTGTACTCGATGCCGTCCGCCGTGACCCGCCGGGTACCCCAGAACCCGCCCACGTTGTTCACCAGCACATCGAGCCGGGGGTAGGCGTCGAGTACCTCCGCGGCCAGCCGGCGTACCTGCGCCTGTTCGGACATGTCGGCGACGAAAGCGTCCACTGTGGACCCGGTCGCCGCCGCGATCTCCTGCGCGGCGGCCCGCGTACGCCGTTCGTCGCGGCCGGCGATGCCGACGCGTGCGCCCAGCGCCGTCAGCCCTTCGGCGGTCGCTCGTCCGATTCCGCTGGAGCCTCCGGTCACCAGCACCGTCTTGCCGGCCATGGAGCCGGCGGAAGTATCAGCCATCGCGAATCCCTTCGGGCCGCCGGTTGGGTGGAGCCTACGTCGCCGCTCCGGCCAGACCAACCCGATGGACTCAGGACCGCCCGAACAGGGTCGCCAGGCTGGTCTAGCGCTACTGCGAGGAGCGGTCGCAAACCCGGGCCCGTAGTGCGCGGACGAGGCGGTCGCGCCCCTCCGCAACGGCTCGCCGCAGGGTCGGCGGCCGCTCAACGGTCAGCCACTCGCCGGCGCGGGCGATCGCCTCTTCGCTGATGTCCAGGCGGGGGAAGGCCGCTACCGCGAACATCCGGCCCATCTCCCCATCCAGCGTCGCGAAGACGGTCGCGAGTTCGGCGAAGTAGCGATCGGCGTACGGCGCCAGCAGCTCCTCCTGGCCGGGCTGGTGGAACCCGCGCAGGATCGCCTCCAACTCCCAGTTCGGCGCATCGCCACTGGTCATGCGGTCCCACGCGGCGGCCTTGGCGGCTGCGGTGGGCTGGGCCGACCGCGCACACGCCGCACGCCGCAGGCCTTCGGCGGTGCTGTCGCCGCGCAGTTCGGCATCGATAGCCTCGGCGTCCACCGCTCCAGCGGCCGCGAGGCTGGTGATCAAGCGCCACCGCAGATCCACGTCGACCTTCAGGCCGCTGGGTGCGTCGCCGTCGAGCCAGCCGCGAATCTCCGCCGTCTCGACCGCTGATCGGGCCGACTCGGCGTGCAGCCGGGCCCACAGCAGCTGGCGGTCGCCGCCCGGCTCGGCCGCCCGCACCGCGCGGCCCGAGGCTTCGTGAAGCAGTGCCCACCCTTGCGAGCGCCACTGTGGATCTACATAGGACTCCATCGCCCAGGTGGCCGTGAGGAGGATCGCAGACACCATCGTCGGGTCCTTCTCCCCAGGCAGCCCGGTCGCGACCTGGCTGATGTAAATGCGCGCTGGATACTCGGCGTCCTTGACCATGCCCCACGTCCCGGACCAGGCCAGCGTCCGCTGCAACGGCCGCTCGAAGCCGCCGATGTGCTCGGTCAGCGTCCGGGCCGACCGCTCGTCGAGGCGTACCTTCGCGTACGTCAGGTCGTCGTCGTTCACCAGCAGGACGTCGGGCTGGCGTACCCCGGCCAGCTCCGTCACCTCGATGCCGCCGCCGGACACCTCGACCATCAGGCGGTCACGGCGTACCAGCGCGTCACCGTCCACGTCGTACAGACCCAGGGCCACGCGGTGCTTGCGCAACGTCGGATGCTCGGCCGGCGCCTCCTGCAAGATCTCCACCTTGTCGTACGCCTCACCGCCTACCGAGACCCGCGGCCGCAATGTGTTGACGTCGACCGTACGCAGCCACAGATCGCTGACCGCCCGCAGATCCCGGCCGCCGCCGGCCCGTTCCAAGGCGCCGAGCAGATCGTCGAAGGCGGCATTGCCCCACGCATGGCCGGACAAGTAGTCGCGCAAGCCGGCCAGGAACGCGTCCTCACCGACGTACGCCACGAGCTGCTTGATGACGCTGGCGCCCTTGGCGTAGCTGATGCCGTCGAAGTTCAGCTCGGCGTCGGCCACATCGCCGACCGATGCGTACACCGGATGCGTGGTCGACAGCTGATCCTGGTCGTAGCCCCACTGCTTGCGGGCGAGGAACATCGCCCACGCCTCGGTGAAGCGAGTGGCATGCTCGGCGGCCCAATGGCTCGCCCACTCCGCGAAAGACTCGTTGAGCCACAGGTCGTCCCACCACCGCAGCGTCACCAGATCCCCGAACCACATGTGGGCCAGCTCGTGCAGCAGGATTATCGAACGCCGCTCGACGTCCGCGTCCGTCGCTTTCGACCGAAACAGCATGAACTCCTCGGCGTACGTGACGCAGCCGAAGTTCTCCATGCCGCCCGCGTTGAACTCCGGCAGGAGGACCTGGTCGTACTTGGGCAGCGGGTACGCCCGCCCGAACCGCTCACCGAAGAACTCGAGCCCCTGCTTGGTGATGAGGAGAATGTCGTCGGCGTCGAGGTCGGCGGCCGCCGAGGCCCGGCAGTACAGTCCGAGATCGGTGTCGCCGTGGCGATCGCGTACGACGTGGTACGGCCCGGCACACAATGCGGTGTGGTACGTGCTCATCCGGGGCGACCGTGCGAAGTGGACAGTGGCGCCGTCGATCCGCTCGATCGGCGTGTTCGACACCGCCAGCCATCCGTCCGGTACGGTCACATGCCAGGTGAACTCCGCCTTCAGGTCGGGCTGGTCGAAGCAGGCGTACACCCGGGGGGCCTGGTTGGTGCAGAACTGCGAGTAGACATAGACCTCGCCGTCGGCCGGATCGGTCAGCCGATGCAACCCCTGCCCCGAAGTCGTGTACGCGAAGTCGCCGTCGACCTCCAGCACATTGCGGTCGCGTAGACCCGACAGGACGAGACCGTCCTGCGCCGTCCACGCTCCCGCGTCGACCTGCTCGCCGTTGAGGCGTACCGATCTCAGGGTCTGCGCGGAGATGTCGACGACCACGGTCGCGGCCGGATCGTTGCAGGTGAACCGCAGGGCCGTGCGGGACGGGAAGGTGGCGGCGTGGCGCGCGTCGGTCAGATCGAGCGTGACGTCGTAGGACTCGACCTCGATCAGCTCGGCGCGGCGGACGGCTTCAGCATGCGTGAGATTGCGTACGGCGGCCATAGGCCGAGAGTAACTTCATCACTGCACCCCGCGCGGACCGGCGAAGCTGGCAACCGGTTCAGCATCGAGGTCGTAGATCGGTTCCGCATCGCGCTCACCGAGGTCGATGGCGTCGATGCGGTTGCCGCTGCCCTGCTGCTCATCGATGCGGACCAGCACGACACCCGCGATGATGAGGAGGCCGCCGCCCAGCTGCACCGGCACGGGCAGTTCGCCTAGGACGAACCAGGCGAACAGCGCCGCGAACAGCACTTCGGTGAGGCCGACGAAGGAAGACAGGCGTGCGCCGAGAGCGCGGGCCGCCGCAATCCCGGTGACGAACGCCAGTACCGCTCCTACAACGGACAAGCCGATGACGGGCACCAGCCAGCTCGTAGTGCGCCCTGCGAACTGCACGTCAGCGGAGGTCGCATGCATCGGCAGTGCCCCGGCCGCACCCAGTGCCAGCAGCGCGAGCGCGCCGACCGCCAGGCCGGTGCCGGCCATCGCCACCGACGGCAGATCGGCATCGGCTCGCGCGGAGAGTACGAAGTAGGCGGCCAGCCCGACGGCCGCGCCCAGACCCCAGGCGACACCGCGGATGTCTATCGTGTCCGTTCCGGTGACGTTGAGCACCAGGATCAGGCCGATCGCGGCGAGGGCGCTGCCGGCCAGGGTGAGACGCCGTGGGCGCTGGCGGTGACGGGCCCACATCCAGAGCACGACGAGGATGATGCCGAGGTACTCCAGCAGCAGGGCGATGCCGACTGGCAGGAATCGCACGGCGTTGAAGAAGCAGACCTGGGCGCCGGCGACCGCCAGCAATCCGAAGGTACCGATGGCTCCCAGGCTGCGACGCATGGTCGCGCCGCGGCCGCGTACCGCGATGATCGTCGGAACCGTCAAGATGAGCGCGGCGATGCCGACGCGGGCGGTGACGGCGGCCGGAGCCGACCAGCCCGCGTCGATCAGCGAGCGGGCGAAGGTGCCGGAGGTTCCGAACGTGGCCGCCGACAGCAGCGCCAGCCCGATTCCGGTTCTCGTCTGCATCGCGGCCTCGCTTGTCATGAGTAAAACTACGGTATGATCATGACAGTAGCGGATGCGCGTGACAGGAGTCAAGATGGTTTTTACTCATGACACAGAGGCGGCGCTGGCGTCCGCGGCGGCGCTCGTCAACACCCTCGGCCTCGTCGACGGCACCGACCGCCTCGCCGACCTGGACGCGCTGGACGACTTCGTCGCCACCCAGGGCTGGATCGGCCCTCGCGCTCGCAATCAGGGCGAACTGCGCTCCGTCCAAGCGCTGCGCCCCCGCCTGCGCCGGCTATGGGAGGTACCCGAGGACGAACTCGTGGCGCTCGTCAACGCGATGCTCCGCGAGGCCGACGCCCTACCTCAGCTGGTCCGCCACGACGAGTGGGACTACCACATCCACGCCACCCCCGACGACGCGCCGCTCGCCAAGCGCATGCTCATCGAAGCCGCGATGGCATTCGTCGATGTCGTCCGCGGCCGCGAACTCAGCCGCCTGCGCATCTGCGACGCCGCCGACTGCGGCAACGTCGTCGTCGACCTGTCCAAGAACCGCTCGAAACGATTCTGCGACAACGGGTGCGGCAACCGGGTCGCGGTGAACGCGTACCGGGCCCGCAAGGCCGCCGCAGCCTCGTAACCGCCGCTGACTAGGGGCAGCGCGGCGGCGGCCGATACGCGATCATGGTCATTGTGATCATGAGCAACGACCGTAGGCGCTGGCTGATGCTGGTCGTCGGCATGCTGGCGATGATCGCCGGCAGTACTTCCCAGTACGGGCTCGCCTATCTCATACCGGCGTTTCGGGACGAGGGACTCTCCCTGGAACAGGCCAGCGTCTTGGTTGCCTGCCCGACCGCCGGCGTACTGCTCACGCTCATCGCCTGGGGTGCGGCGGCCGACCGGTGGGGCGAGCGCGTCGTGCTGGGCACCGGCCTGGGACTGGCGGGCCTCATCCTCATCGCGGCCCGGTGGGCACCGGGCACGGTGAGCCTGGGCGTATGCCTGGCGCTCTCCGGAGCCGCCGGCGCCTCGGTATTGGCCAGCGGCCGGCTCATCCTCGGCTGGTTCGCCCGGCATGAGCGCGCCCTGGCCATGGGCATCCGGCAGAGCGCGCAGCCGATCGGCCTCGCGCTGGCCGCCGCCACGCTGCCTGCACTCGGCGCGAGCGGCACCAGCGTGCCGCTGTCGTTCCTCGGAACGCTCTTCCTCGCGGCAGCGATAGCGGCAGTCGTGCTGGTACGCGACCCCGCCGAGCCGCCGTCGGCACCGGACCAGAAGCCGTCGGCACCCGACCAGAAGACGACGCCGACCTCGCCCTACCGCACACCCATACTGTGGCGCATTCACGCCGCCAGCGCGCTGCTGGTCATCCCTCAGTTCACGGTGACCACGTTTGCGCTCGTGTTCCTCACCGATACCCGCGGCTGGTCAGCCCTGACCGCCGGGCATGTACTGGCCGGTGCGCAAGCCTGCGGTGCCCTGGGCCGGCTCGGGGCAGGCTACTGGTCTGACCGCATCGACAGCCGGATGAAGCCCATGCGGATGATCGCGGTCTCGACCGGCGCGGGAATGCTGGCACTGGCGGGTGCCGCGGCGGCCGGCTGGGGCCTGGCGGTGCCCATCCTCTTGATTCTGGGCGTGGTTGCGGTGAGCACGAACGGCCTGTCCTTCACCGCCGTCGCCGAACACGCCGGATCCGCCTGGGCCGGCCGGGCCCTGGGCATTCAGACCACCGGCCAGAACGTGCTGGCGGCGGCGACTCCGCCGGTCCTGGCCGTGGCGATCGGTGCCGCCGGCTTCGCGTCGAGTTTCGCTGTGGTGGCCGTGATCCCTCTCATCGCTGCGGTACTCGTGCCGGTCGTGGCCGAGCGGACCTCGACCGCCACCGCGGGTGCCGACCGGCAGGCCCAGAGCAGGACCGACGCCCGGCCATCGCGCCGACGACCGCCGGTATCCAGACGCAGGCGGTGGTTCCTCGCGCGTTAAGCGCGCTGAGCCGGGCTGCGCCTAGGCTCACCGGCGCCGGCGATCGACTCCGCCTCGGTGCTCATCGCTGAGCTGAGGTCGCGCAAATGGTGACGCAGCTGGGCCAAATCACAGCCGTAGCCGGCGATCCGGTCGACGTCGTCGAACATCGAACCGGCGATCCGGTCGCGATCGCCGCCATATCGGGAGAGCGCAGCGTCGAGATCGCCATCGGTGGCGGCCTCGGCTGCCGGCACCTCGGCCGACGAATACATCCCGGCCGGTTTCGTCGCGTACGGTCGCCGAATGGTCGGTCGGAGACGACTCCACCAGCGCTGTCTTACCCACGCCGGCCTCCCCGCCGACCAGCGCCACCGGCGGCCCGCGCCGGTACGCTCCGCCAGCCATTGCCGCATGACGCCCAGCTCGGCGTCGCGGCCGGCGAGCCGTTGCCCCATCCGCACAGCGTGCTCCGAAGCCGCAGCGATAGTCGCTTCGGATGACCGTAGAGGCCCACGTCGCGGTCGCGGTACCGGAAAACTACGGGGTCGGTGCTGGTCGCCTCCGAGCGGTTTTCGCTCCGTACGCGGTGGGCACCGCAGGACGCTAAGGTGTGGCCCGGGAGGAGAAGCCGCGTGGATGTCGCCGTCGACGGCGGTGAAGGGGAGCCGAGCCTGGCGGAACACTCTGCGTGCTCTGCGCGTACTCAGTTGGCGGCAACAGGACGCTCGATAGGAGAATTCATGGCAACGTTCAGCCGATCCGACGACCTGCAGGGAGCGGAGTTCGTCGACGCGGACTTGCGGGGCGCCCGGTTCATCCGGACCGACCTCTCCGGCGTCGTGATGCGCGGGGTCGAGGTGCGCGGGGCGGACATCGACGCACCGTGGCTCTCGGCCGGCGAGGGCTTCTTCCGCGTCAACGGCGTCGACGTGGCCCCGCTCGTCGAAGCCGAACTCAACCGCCGCTTTCCCGGCCGCTCCGACCGGCGCGCCGCCGACCCGGATGGCCTGCGCGCGGCCTGGTCCGCACTCGAAAGCGCCTGGGCGGCGACGCTCGAACGCGCCGCCGCGATGCCGGCCGGCACGGTCGATGTCTGTGTGGACGGCGAGTGGTCGTTTGCGCAGACGCTGCGGCACCTGGTCCTCGCCACGGATGTGTGGCTGCGCCGAGCCATCCTGGAAATCGAACAACCATTCCACCCCCTTGGTCTGGCCGGCGCCGGAGCCGAGGAGGACGGCGTCGACATGTCGATCTTCACAACGGTCACACCGGCGTACGCGGACGTGCTTGAGGTACGGGCGGGCCACGTTGCGATGGTCCGCGACCTCATCGCCACTGCCACACCCGAGGCGCTCGCCGTAACGCGCAAGAATCCGTGGGCCCCCGAATACCCGGAGACCACCCTTTCCTGCCTGCACGTGATCCTCCAAGAGGAGTGGGAACACCTTCGCTTCGCCGTACGCGACCTGGACGCAATCGCGGCGAAGCCGGACGCGTGAGCGGGGCGGATCACCGGCTGGCTTCGATGCGGTCGGCGAGGCGTACAACGGCGTCCAACAGCTGCGCACCGGTGAAGAGGGCCGCGTCGTTGTGGTCGGCGCCCGCCACCGCGGTGACCTCGACCGGACCAGCCGCTGCCGTGGCCACGGCTCGGCTCTGCCCGGCCGGTACCACCGAATCCGCGGTCCCATACACCACCGCAGTCGGCACATTCACTCGCGCGACCTGGTCGGCCACCGGGAAGCGGTCGCGCAGCAACGCGCGCACCGGCAGGAACGGGTAGTGAGCGGTGGCGGTCGCGGCCAGATCGGTGAACGGCGAACGCAACAGCATCCCCGCGGGTGGATGCTCCAGCGCCAGCGCGGTCACCACGCCGCAGCCCAGGCTCTCTCCAAAGTAGATCAGCTGATGTGGGCGTACCCCGGCTTCTTCCACGAGATGGCGGTACGCGGCCCGCACGTCTAACGCCAACCCGGCTTCGGACGGGCGGCCCGGGTTGCCCGCGTACCCGCGGTAGTCGAAAAGCAGCACCGCGAAGCCGCGCTCGGCGAGCGCGCGGGCGAGAGCGGCGCGGTCGGCGCGGTTGCCGCCGTTGCCGTTGGCGACCAGGACGGTCATCGCGCGGTCTTGGCCGGTGGGCGGCACGAACCAGGCGCCGAGGTCGAGCCCGTCAGCGGTGTGGAGGGTGACGTCGCGGGCGGCGGGCAGCGCGGCGCTCGCCGGACCGGCGGCGGCCGTGTCGGGCAGGTAGATGAGCCGCCGCTGGAACAGCCACAGCGCAGCCAGCAGCACCGCGGCGATCAGCAGCACGATCAGCACGGGCCGCACCAGCGCATACACCTTGGGCACCGCCTCATTATCTGCCGTCGGGCCGGTTAGCTATCCGGCTTCATTGTCCGGTGTACACGCAGCCGGCCGGTTCGGCTTCCGGAAGTCTTCCGGAACACCGGCCTTCGCCGTACTGTCTCCATAGCACGCACACGCTTGACCTCACCCGGGGAGCCGAGGCCAGGCGCCGCTCCTTCACCGTCCTATTCGCGTAAGGACCACTCATGCCCCTCTCGTACGCTCTTCATAGATCCCGGCGCCGGCCGCGCAGCCTGGCCGCCATGGGCTTGACGGCCGCCCTGATCGCGGCTCTCGTCGTGGCACCCGTCCCGGCCGCCGCGGCGCAAACCCTTGTCTCCAACGACTTCGAGTCCGGCTCCTACGCACCGTGGGGTCCCCGCGGCTCCGTCACCCTCGCCATCGCGGACGAGGGCCACGAGAGCGCGAAGAGCCTGTCGGTCACCGACCGCACCGCGAATTGGCAGGGTACGGCGACGAGCGCGACCGCTCTGTTCGAGCCCGGCGTGACGTACTCGGTCACCGCCTGGGCGAAGCTTCCGGCCGGCACCGAGGGCACCGCCGGCGTGCATTTCACCGTCGAGGCCACGCCGGCCGGTGGCGGCAGCAACACCTACACCTGGGTGGGCGGCAACATTCCGACCACCGCGAGCGGCTGGGTGCCGATCGGCGGCGAGTACACGCTGCCCGAGGGCCTCAGCTCGGCCACCCTCTACGTCGAAGCCGAGGGGAACACACCGTTCCTCATCGACGACGTCGTGATCACCGGGCCCGACAGCGCGCCGGGGACCATCACGGTGAGCTCCGTCGACTTCGAGAACGGCACCACCGGTACCTGGTTCGGCAGCGGCGGACCGACCCTGACCGTCGTGGACGCCGACGGTGGCAAGGTGCTCCAGGTGTCGAACCGGGTCAACGGGTTCGACGGCATCCAGAGCCCGGCCGGAATCTTCGAGCCCGGCGCCACGCACACCTTCTCCGCGCGGGTCCGGCTGGCCGCGGGCGGCCCGGCGTCCTCGGCGTTCCGGTTCGTGATGAAGCCGAGCTTCACCTGGATCGGCAACACCACCATCACGGCGACGTCGTGGACCACGGTGACCGGCGAGTTCACCGTACCGGCCGACGCCGACCGGGCCGGATTCCAGGTCTATCTCGAAGCCGCCGAGGCGACCGCTACGTACCTCGTCGACGACATCCTGATCACCCGGCCGGATGACGGACCGGGTGGACCCGAGCCGGGCACAGTAGTCATCAACACCACCTTCGAGGCTGGGCTGGACAGCTGGGGCCCGCGCGACGGTGGCCCGGGTGCCCCCACGGTCCGGCTCACCAGCGAGGCCCATGGCGGCGCGTCGGCCGCACTGGTCACCGACCGCGTCAACCAGGGTGCCGGCCTCGGCCGTGACGTGAGCAGCCTGCTCGATGCGGGCGTCACCTACGAGTTCAAGGCGTGGCTGCGGTTCGCCGCGGGCCAGCCCACCGACGAGATCTGGCTCAGCCTCGCCAGCACCAGCGGCGGCAGCCAGTCGTTCAGCACCCTCGCCCGGTTCGCGACGGTCACCAACACCGGGTGGACCGAGGTGACCGCGAGCTTCACCATGCCGGCCGCCGACAGCGCGTTGCTCTACTTCGAAACCCGCTGGCAGGGCTCGGGCGTCACCGGCAACACCAGCGATTTCCTCGTTGACGACATCGTTGTACGCGTACCGGAGCCACCGGTCATCGAGGACCTCACCGGCATTCACGAGACGACCGACTTCCCGGTCGGCGTCGCGATCGACAGCCGGGAGACCGCCGGCGGCGCCGCTCAGCTGCTGAAGCGGCACTTCAACCAGATCACCCCGGAAAACCACATGAAGCCCGAGGCGTGGTACGACGCCCAGCGCACCTTCCGCCCGCACGACCAGGCCCTCGCGCTGATGGACTTCGCCCGCGACAACGGTCTGCACGTGTACGGCCACGTGCTGGTCTGGCACAACCAGACCCCGGCGTGGTTCTTCCAGGACTCGGCCGGCCAGCCGCTGACCACCTCCGCCGAACACCAGCAGCTGCTGCGCGACCGGCTGCGTACGCACGTCTTCGCGGTAGCGCAGTCGCTGAGCCAGCGGTACGGCCTGTTCGGCTCCGCCACCAACCCGCTGTACGCGTTCGACGCGGTGAACGAGGTCGTCAGCGACAGCGCCGAATTCGCCGACGGCCTGCGCCGCAGCGAGTGGTACCGGATCCTCGGCGAAAGCTACCTCGACCTGACGTTCCAGTACGCCAACCAGGCGTTCAACGACGTCTACGCGGTCGCCGGCACCGACCCGGTCACCCTGTTCATCAACGACTACAACACCGAACAGAGTGGCAAGCAGGCTCGTTACAAGGCGCTCGTGCAACGGCTGCTCGCGCGCGGCGTACCGGTCGGCGGAGTGGGCCACCAGTTCCACCTCTCGCTGGCCACACCGGTAAGCAGCCTCAACGCGGCGCTGGATGCGTTCGCCAGCCTGCCGGTGAAGCAGGCCGTCACCGAGTTCGACGTCACCACCGGTACGCCGGTGACCCAGGCGAACCTGATCGAGCAGGGCTACTTCTTCCGGGATGCTTTCCGGATCTTCCGGGCGCACTCCGACGACCTGTTCGCCGTCACGGTTTGGGGGCTCACCGACGGCCGGTCGTGGCGAGTCGCCAGCGGCGCACCGCTCATCTTCGGTGACAACCTTCGGGCGAAGCCGGCGTACTTCGGCGCGGTCGACGGCGAGCTGCCGGCTCGGCTGCGTACGGCCAACGTCTTTGCCGGAAACGTACCGATAAACTCCAGCGCCCTCACCGATCTCACCTGGCGTAAGCTCCCGCTGCACAAGGTGGAGAACAAGGCGCAGTTCCAGCTCCGCTGGGCATCGGATCACCTGACCGCGTACGTCACGGTCAACGACGCCACGGCGTCGGCGGACGACCGGGTGAGCTTCGCCCTCAACGGTGAGACCTACAACGTCTCGCGCAACGGATCGGGTAACGTGCCGGCCGTTGCGGCCAAGCGGGACGGCGGCTATCACCTCGCCGCCCACCTGCCGCTGACCGGCGCCGTCCGGGGCGACACGGCCACGCTGGACGTTCGGGTCACCGACAACACCACCGTCACGAGCTGGAACAGCCCGGGTGCGGTCGGAACCCTCACGCTGGTCGAGGAGCTGTCCTATCTGGAGGCCGTCGAGGTCGCCAGCGCACCGGTCATCGACGGCACGGTCGATGCCAGCTGGGCTCCCGCGAACGTCGTCACCACGGCCAAGCAGGTATCCGGCACCAACGGCGCGATCGCCACGGTCCGCACCATGTGGCGCGGGCAGACGCTCTACGTGCTGGCCGAGGTCGCCGACCCGGTGGTCGACGTCTCCGGCTCCGACCCCTGGACCCAGGACTCGGTGGAGATCTACGTCGACGCGGGCAACGCCAAGAACGGCGCCTACCGCTTCGACGACACCCAGATCCGGATCAACGCCGACAACGTCGTCTCCTTCGGCACCGGCGACGAGGCGTTCCAAGCCGCCCGGTTGCGCAGCGCAGCGGTGCGTACCGCGACCGGTTACACCGTCGAGGCGGCGATCAGCCTGCTCGAATCCGGCGGCCTGGGCACGTTCCACGGCCTGGACTTCCAGGTCAACGACGCGTCGAACGGCAACCGTACGGCCATCCGCAACTGGGCCGAGCAGGAAGGCATCGGCTACCAGAGCACCGCCCGATGGGGCGTCGGGCAGCTGGTACGCGGTTCCAATGTGGACATCGTCCGGACGCGGATCGCCCGGTGGGACTCCGACAGCGGCGGCGGTTACTGCGACACCATCACCGCCACCAACAACCGGGCCGAGCCCGTCGAGTGGACCGCGCTCGTCTTCCTCGAAGGCGACATCTACACCGCGTGGAACTTCGAACGGGAACGCCTGCCCAACGGCGCTTACCGGATCAACGGCGTGCGCTGGAACCGGACCCTGGCCGCCGGTGCCAGCACCTTCGCCATCGGCTACTGCGCCAACTTGCCACGCTGATACGGGTTGCGCCGGGCGGCGACGTTCGGCGCAACCGCACCGGTGCCCTGGTCACCGCTGGTGGCCACCACCCTCATCGCGCGGGCGGTGGCCACCGCTTGGGGCCTGCTAGAGGCGGTAGATGCGTTGCGCGTTGCGGGCGCATACCTGTTCGGCGATCCACTCGGCGTCCGCGGCGCTGACCGCGTCGTCGCGGCGCCAATCGTCGAGTATGCGGCGCAGGCTGTGCCGGAACTGCGCGGCACCGACCAGGAACAGCTCGGGCAGCAGGTACGCGTCGGTGGAGAACAGCAGCTTGCCGAACGGCGCCAGCTCGAAGAACTCGGCGAGTACGCCTACCGCGCGCGTACCGAGATGGGTGACGGTGAGGCCGACATCAATGTAGACGTGCGGATACACCTGTGCCAGCCAGCCGGCCTGCCGATGGTACGGATAGCAGTGCAGCAGAACGATCGGTACGCCGGTGGGCTCGACAGCGGCGAGAAAGGGCTGCAGCAGCGCCGGATCCGCGGCCGGCAGGCGTATGTCACGATCGCCGAAGCCGGTGTGAAGCTGTACCGGCCGGCCAGTGTCCACACCGGACCACAGAATGTGGTGCAGCAGCACCGGATCGGTGAGCCGCCCACCGGTACGCAGCCAGTCACCGGCGGCTTGGCGTACCTCGGCGGGCGACGGCCGCGCAGCGGGAACCGCCAGCCCCGATCGGTACGCCACAATGGACTTGACCGCGATCGCACCGCGTACGCGCCGGTCGAGGGCCTCTGCGAAGGCCGAAGCGAAGGTACCGGCGTCCACTGCGCCGGCGAGCTGCTCGGCGACCTGTTCCAGCCGGACGACTTCGTGGACGGCGGCACCGGCGCTGCCAGCGAGCGCGGCGACATCCAGCAGGCCGTCCAGCCCGGTGTCGACGAGGAGCGCCGCGAGCCCGGCCGATCGCAGCAAACTCGACGTCACTTGCTGCCAGCCGAGCAGTTCGCGCTGGCGCAGATAGTCGTCGACGCCGGCGTGCGGCGGCAGTCCGAGCGCGGGCGCGCACCAGCGGCGTATCGCCAGGCCGACATGGCTGTCCATATAAGACACTCCGGCGGGCGGCGGCAGGTGTGCCTCGGTACACGCCCGCTCGAACCCGGCCCGGTCCAGGTCACCGGCGAGAACGCTGTGGCAGTGACCGTCGACTAGTACTTCCATCGGCTCGTCTCGGCGATCTTCGCCGGATCGATCCCCCGGAACAGGTCGGCCTCGGCCCGCCGTACTGCGCAGAACGCGTCGAGCAGCGGCTCGCCCAGGGCCCGCGGGAGCACGTCGTCGGCCAGCAGCGCCTCGACCGCCTCCTCGACGCTTTGGGGCAGCCTCGGCGGCTGCTGAGCCTCGGGCAGCGTCGCGGGATCGACCGGCACCTCGGCCGGAAGCCGCCGTTCGGTACCCAGCGCCGCGGTCGCGATGGCGGTCACGGCACCGGCCAGAAGGTACGGGTTCGCCGAACCGTCGCAGCACTTCAGCTCGGCGTTCGCGGCCGTGTCACGCTCGCCGACGCTGCCGGTCACCAGGCGCAGGGCGCATTCGCGATTCTCCCGGCCCCAGCACTGGTACGGAGCCGCCCAGTGCTGCGGCACGAGGCGCAGATAGCTCGCCACGCTCGGTGCACCGATTGCGGTCAGCGCCGGCAGCCGGTCCAGCAAGCCGGCCAGCAGCGCCTCGCCCGGCCCGGTCAGGCCGTACGGCCCGTCGCCGCCGCTGAACAGGTTGCGCCCCTGCGACCACGCCGACAGGTGCAGGTGCTGTCCGTTGCCGACCTGACCGGCCACCACCACCGGCGCGAACGACACCTCATGGCCGTGATCGCGCGACACCGCACGGATCGTCTGGCGTACCAGGACCAGGCGGTCGGCCGCGGCCACCGGGTCATCGGCGGCGACCGACAGCTCCAGCTGCCCCGGGGCGTACTCCGGGTGGAACTGGTCGACCGGCACACCCTGCTCGTCCAGTGCCGCAAGCAGGCTGTCCGCGTACGACGACAGCTCGATGATCCGCGTCATGCCATAGGCCGGGCCCGTGCACGCCGGCACCGCTTCGGGCGTACCGGCGAACCACTCGACCTCGAACGCCATCTTCAGGTCCAGGCCCGCGGCCCGCGCCCGTTCCACAGTTGTACGCGCGAACGTCCGCTGGCAACCGGGGTACGCCTCACCCTCCTGCGTCAACCGGTCCACCGGTGCCCACGCCCAGCCGCGCTGGCCGGCCAGCACACTGACCCGGTCGAGATCCGGATACAGCCGCAGATCGCCGGTCGGACCACCGGCATGGCGGCTGCTGGTGGTCGAGTCGTCCAGCAGGAACACGTCGAACACCGGAGACATGCCGATGCCCCATACGGCCGCGTGGGCGAACCGGCCGATCGGCACCGCCTTCACGCGCGTGATTCCAGCGTTGTCCACCCACGTCAGCGCTATTGCGCGTACGTCGCGGACGGTCAGCTCCTTGACCAGCTCGCTTGCGCGGCTGTCGCGCTCGGAACGCTCCACGCGGACAATTGTCCCGTACGCCGCCGAAACCACGCCGGATTCCCGCGGATCGATCCTGTCGGTGGCGGCCCAACGATGCGGCTCCGATCAGGCCAGCTCGGCTTGAAGGGTCTCGGTCACGGTACGCCGGCCGCCGAGCAGAGCGGGGACGGCGGTGAGTACGGCCACCATGACCACGGTTGCCAGCACCACCACAAGCAGTTGCCAGAGCGACGGAAGCGTGGCCCGGTCGCGGTCGCCGCCGGTGATGGCGTTGATGGCGCCGAACAGCGCGAAGCCGCCCGCAAAGGCGCCCACGAGAGCGCCGGCCAACGCGGGCAGCACCTGTGCGGCCGCCAGCGCCGTACTCACTTCACGAGGGGTCGCGCCGAGGGCCCGCGCCAGCGCCGACGAATGCCGGTTGTCGAGCACCGTCGCCCAGGTGATGACGATGGCGTTGACCGCCGCCAGGCTCAGCAATATGACCGTCCACACGAGAAGGATGTGGCGCAGCACCGCCACCTGAGCCTCGCCGTATCCGCCGGCGAGTGGTTGCGTGGTGAGGAAAGCATCGAGGACGAGGAGGACGTACACCCCGCTGACCGTGACCGCGATACTGACCACGCCGAGCACGATGCGTCGTGGCCGCCGGGCGGCGATCCGCACGGCGAGCAGCATCGGGACCGGCAGCCGTGCCGAGATCGCGATCAGCCATCCGATCCGGCGGGGCGGGCGCGGCGAGTCGTTCAGCGCGTTGACCGTACTGGAGCGCGCCGCGCGTACGGCCGGAACCGCGGTCGCGACGACCGCGACCGCGACTGCGACCGCGGTCACCACGCCGATCGTGGACATGGTGATCGACGGCGTACCCGCGCTGCCGATGAGGCCGGCGCTGGACTCGGCAAGCAACGGAGCCGCCAGGGATCCGACCGCCAGCCCGGCCGCGGCCGCGATGACGGCCACGAGGACGTACTCCGCCAGCAGTACGGCGGCGACCAGGCTCGGCGTACCACCGGCGGCTTTGAGGAGCCCGACGCGCCGGGTCTGATCGGCGATCCGGCCGCCGACGAGCACCGACAGCCCGGCCACGGCGAGCAGCCCGAGCAGCCAGGCCCCGATGAGCAGCAGGATCTGGGAGTCTCGGGCCAGCACGGTGGCCTCGGCCAGGATCTCTGGCCAGCTCTGGATCCGCGCAGCGCCGCCGTATCCGTGGTCGGTGTCGCTGAACGCCTGGGCCTGCTGCGGGTCGGCCAGCTTCAGGTTCATCACGTAGGACACGGCATCCGGATCCGGCGCGAGGCTGCGTACGTCGGCCTGGGTGAGCCATACGAGCCCGGGATTGTGCAGCAACGCCGCCGGCAGGTCTTCGCCGTCGGGCATCGGCCCGTTGATACAGCCGGTGCGGACCAGGCAGGACGACTCCGGATAGGGCGGCATCGCGGCGGTGACCGCCACCCCGGCGACCCTGAACGGCCGGCCGTTCAGGGTGACCGCATCGCCGACGCGTACACCGAAGGCGGTGGCGAAGGCGGCCTCGACCACCGCGCCGCCGTCGCTGACCCACGCGCCGTGTACCAGCTCGGGCTGGTCGACCCGCGCGGGTGCGGCGTCGCGCCCCATGACCTGCACGTCAGACGTACGGCCGGCGGCCTGAAGTTTCGCCGCGATAACCGGATATGGTCCACTGTGGTCAGTCACGCCGGGCGCGCCGGCCAGTTCTTCAAGGGCGAAAAGCTCCGAGGAACGCCAGGCGCCGGCCACCACGTCGGGTCCGTTGGTCGCCGCCCGGGTGTTCTGGTACGGAGTGCTGGCCGCGTCGCGCAGGACGAGCCCGAGCGTGAGCGTCGTGGTGGCCGCCATGACGGCCAGCAGCAGGAGTACGGCCTCGGTACGGCGCCGCCGCAGGTCGCGTACGGCGAGGCGGCACACGAGCACAATGCGGCCCATCGCGCTCAGTCCTCCAGCCCGGCGAGGGCACCGAGCTGACCGGTCGTGCCACCGGTCAACCGGGTCTCGTCGACGAAGACGCCGTCGCGCATCGAGATCAGCCGGTCGGCGGTGGCGGCGATCCGGGCGTCGTGGGTCACGATGACGAGCGTCTGGCCGGACTTGTGCAGGCTCTCGAACAGCTGGAGTACGTCCAGGGTGGCGGCACTGTCCAGGTTCCCGGTCGGTTCGTCGGCGAGGACGACCAGCGGCTCGTTGCTCAGCGCTCGGGCGACCGCGACCCGCTGCCGCTGGCCGCCGGAGAGCGCGGCGGGCAGGAAGCGCGCCCGGTCGGCCAGCCCGACCTGGTCCAGCAGATCGGCGGCGCGCCGCCGGGCCGCCCGCGGCGAGCGCCCGGCCAGCAGGGCCGACAGCTCGACGTTCTCGATCGCGGTCAGCTCTTCCATCAAGTGGAAGGACTGGAAGACGAAGCCGACGGCGGTCCGCCGCATCCGCGCCAATGCCTTCTCACTGATGTCATCGATGCGGCGGCCGTGGAGCAGGACCTCGCCCGCCGAGGGCCGGTCCAGTCCGCCGAGCAAGTGCAGCAGGGTCGACTTTCCGCAGCCGCTCGGTCCCATGATCGCCACCGTTTCACCCGCGGCGATGTCGAGGTCGACTCCGTCGACGGCGCGTACCAGCCCTTCACCCTTGCCGTACGCCTTTCGCAAACCGCGAGCGCGAAGTACGGGCGTGTCGGCGGCGTTGCTCACGATCCACTCCTTCGGCGGATCCAGTTCTTCTCACATGCTTCGAGCCAGCGCAGATCCGCCTGGAGCCGCAGCACGATGCCCTCCAGCAACAGCGCCGCGTCCGAGTGATCCGGCTCGGCCATCGCGGCGCGCTGGGCGTCACGCAGCCGGCGGAGCAGCTCGCGGCGCTGGGTGTCGACGATGGTAATCGGGTCGGCGAGCCCGCCCGCCGTGGCCGCGATCAACTTGAGGTGGAACTCGGCGAGGTCCGGCCGGGGCCAGCTCACCTCGGCGATCCATTCGGCGACGCGCTGCTGGCCGTCGGCGGTGAGGGCGTACACCTTGCGATCCGATCGGTCGGCGCCGTCCGCAGATCTTTCGGCCGCCACGAACCCGGCCCTTTCCAATCGGGTCAGCGTGACGTAGACGTGTCCGGCGTTCAGCGCCTCGCCGAGCGGGCCGAGCGCGTCACGCAGCCGCGTACGCAGCTGGTAGCCGTGCGAGGGCTCCTTCGCCAGCATGGCCAGCACGACTTCCTGCTGCATCGGGCCTCTCCTAGATAACCGTTAGCCCATATGTCTAACGGTTATCTGTGCCGGCGTCAAGACCGGGTGGTGCCGGGAATTATTCTGTCTGCGTCGACTGTCGCTTCTCACGAAAGGCCACGGGTGTGAGCGAGACCTTGGAGTTCCAGGCCGAGGCTCGTCAGCTGCTGCAGCTGATGGTCCACTCGATCTACTCCAACAAGGACGTCTTCCTGCGGGAACTGATCTCCAACGCCTCCGACGCGCTCGACAAGCTGCGGATCGCCTCGCTCGTCGACAAGGACCTCGACGCGGACACGACCGATCTGCACATCGCCATCGAGATCGACCGGGACGCCCGCAGCCTGAGCGTGGGCGACAACGGCATCGGCATGACTCGCGACGAGGTCGTGGCCCTCATCGGAACGATCGCCCGGTCGGGCACGGCCGAGCTGCTGCGTACGCTCAAGGAGTCGCAGGACTCGACGTCCGTGGAGCTGATCGGGCAGTTCGGCGTCGGCTTCTACGCGACGTTCATGGTGGCCGACAAGGTGACGCTGACGACCCGCCGGGCCGGCGAGACGAGTGGCACCCGATGGGAGAGCAGCGGCGAGGGCACGTACACGATCGAGACCGTCGAGGGCGTACCCCAGGGCACGACGGTCACCGTGCACCTCAAACCGGAAGACGTCGACGACAAGCTCTTCGACTACACGGCCGAGGCCAAGATCCGCGAGATCGTCAAGCGGTACTCCGACTTCATCTCCTGGCCGATCCGGCTGACCACCGAGCGTACCGGCGACGACGGCGCGGTCACGTACGAAGTGCAGACGCTGAACTCGATGAAGGCGCTGTGGGCCCGGCCGCGGGCCGAGGTCGACGACGCCGAGTACGCCGAGTTCTACAAGCACGTCAGCCACGACTGGGCGGAGCCGCTGGAGACCGTCCACATGCGAGCGGAGGGCACGTTCGAGTACGAGGCCCTGCTCTTCCTGCCCTCGCACGCGCCGTTCGATCTGTACATGCGTGACGGCAAGCGCGGCGTCCAGCTTTACGTCAGGCGCGTGTTCATCATGGACGACTGCGAGGCTCTCATGCCGCACTACCTGCGGTTCGTGAAGGGCGTCGTGGACGCGCACGACCTGTCGCTCAACATCTCCCGCGAGATCTTGCAGCAGGACCGCCAGATCCAGAGCGTACGCCGCAAGCTCGTCAAGAAGGTCCTGACGACGGTCAAGGACATGATGGCCTCGGCTCCGGAGAAGTACACGACCTTCTGGACGGAGTTCGGCCGGGCCTTCAAGGAGGGCCTGCTGGAGGACCCGGACAACCGCGAGCTGATCCTCGACCTCATCTCGGTCGACTCGACTCACGACGCCGCCGGGCCGACGACGCTGCGGGCGTACGTGCAGCGGATGAAGGACGGCCAGAAGGACGTCTACTACATGACCGGCGAATCCCGATCGGTGATCGAGAACTCGCCGCACATGGAGGCCTTCCGCGGCAAGGAGTACGAGGTCCTGATCCTGACCGACCCGATCGACGAGGTCTGGGTCGAGCAGATCCTGCAGTACGACGGCAAGCCGCTACAGTCCATCGCCAAGGGCCAGGTCGATTTCGACGCCGACGCGGAGAAGTCGGAGGCGGAGAAGCAAGAAGAGCAGACCCAGCGAGAGCAGTTCGAGCCGCTGCTGACCTGGCTCGGTGAGGCCCTGGCCGACCACGTCAAGGAGGTACGCCTCTCCAACCGCCTCACCACCTCGCCCGCGTGCATCGTCGGCGACACGATGGACATGACGCCGACGCTGGAGAAGCTGTACCGGGCGATGGGCCAGCCGGTGCCGTCGGTGAAGCGGATCCTGGAGATCAACCCGGGGCATCCGCTGGTGCTGGGTCTGCGGCGGGCGCGGGAAGCCGGGGAGGCGGAGCCGGAGGTCGCCGAGCTGCTCTACGGGATGGCGCTGCTCGCCGAGGGCGGTGACCTGGCCGACCCGGCCCGGTTCGCCCGCCTGCTCGCCGCCCGCCTCGCCCGTACCCTCTGAAGCAGCGTCGCTTGACCGGTTTCTAGGGCCGGCGCATCGGGTGCGGACCCGGCGCGAATCCGTTGGCCAGCAAGTCGATCCGCTCGGCGATGCGATCCAGCACCGGGCTGCCGTAGTGAGCCAGCCGCTGGCCCAGTACGGCGCCCGTGGATTCGTCCTTGATGGAGCCACCGATGACCAGTTCGTCGGTGAGCCAGTCCGCGAAGTTGTTTCGAGTGAGCTTTTCGGCCTTCTCGCGGCGGTATCGGTCATGGAGCGCGTAGAGATCGACGGCGTCCATCTCCTGGTCGAAGAGAATCATGAGCATCTCGACGAACGCGGGGACGTGGTGCAGTTCCAGATCGGGATCGAGGACGAAAGTGTGCGGGTGCTTCCATATTTCGTCCCAGCTCGACAGGCCCCGCTTGTCCGCATCGGCGACGACCACGATGGCATCTGCGCGATCGCGATCCTGCTGGAGGCGTTTGCGCTCATGCCGGAACCGCGCCGGGAGGCTGTCACCGTCGCCGTACTCGATCCGGACGTCGTACCCCTTCCACCACGGCATCCGAGCGTCGAGGTAGGTCCATAGGGCGGTGACGTCGCTGGCTCCCTCCACGAGTACGCGTACTCGGCTCGGTCGCGGCCAGCTTTCCGCGCTGTACAGGTGGATCGGCTTCACGTGACGCTGGGAGATCACCTGAGTGAGCAGATCGCGCTGCTTGTAGCGGGGCTTCAGCGCGAAGCAGGGCCAAGACGGTGGCGCCGCCGCGGCCCCGGTGACCATCTCGGTCCCGTTGCGGCCGATCCGGCGGACGACCGGAATGTCGGCCGGAAAATCGGCGAGCGGTTCGCCGATCCCCTCGACCACGAGCGGGCACAGGTCGACGAGCGTCGCATCGAAGGTCGCGCTCAGCAGGTCCGGTAAGCCGATGAGTTTTCCTTCGGTCAACAGCCGCGATGCTTCGGACGCCAACGGGCCGAGCCGGTACAGGGCCTGTGCCGGGTACCGCGAATCATCCCAGTTCAGCGCCTGACGCAGGCCGTCGATGACGGCGCCGGCCTGGCCTGGCGGCATCGCCTGGAACCAGCGCGGGTCGAGGGCCGGGATGTCGATGGACAGTTCGATGGCGCTGTCCCGGTACACACACCACAGGTACTCCGCGATCACCCGGAGATACCGGACGAGGGCGGCTGCGGCCTCGGTGTCGGAGTCGTCCGCAGCGCGGGCCCAAGGCGGGGTCAGCAGATCCGTCGACGCCGCGGGCGGAAGCGAACGGGTGTCGCCGTCCACGCTCAGCAGATGTGTGCGCAGCTCGGCGACCACCGCCGGGTACGCCGACGAGCCGGTACGCTCAGCCACCCGCAGTGCCGCAACGATGCCTTCGAAGCCGACCTTCACGTAGGGGTCGGCATTGATCATCCGGCGCAGGGCCGCGAGTTCGACCGCGATGGGCTCGCCCCGGCTGACCGATCGCGCTATCTCGGCGGTCAGATGACGCGCACGCATCACCAGAGTCCGGGTCGTTCGCGGCGGCGGTACGCCCTTGCCGGCGTTCATCTGCCAGCGCTTGAGATGTTCGACGACGAGGTCGGGGCTGGCCGACGCGCCCTTGGCCAGCTCCTCCAGGCAATCGATGATGTGGCGCTCGGCGGCCACCTCCGTCACCGACGACCACCGGCCCCCGTATCGGAACGGCTCCTCCAGTTCCGTGGCGTGCACCTTCGCTTGAGCTAGGCTGGCTCGTGCGGCCTCCAGGTCCATTCTTGCCTCGGCCGCACGCATTGCCGCGAGGGTTTCCCAGAGTCGGTTGATGGCCACACCGCGATCATTGGAAACCAGGAAGCACCTGTTCGCCTCCTCGTTCAGCGCTGCGGCCTCGGCGAAGCCGGCGGCGATCTCGTCCCACTGCTGGGGTCGTCGCCGCATCAACAGGAAGCTCTCGATTCGCTTCGCGTTGGCGCTGAGCGTCAGGCTACGGCGTTTCATCGCCAGGTAATGAGGACCGGTCGCAGGCACCGCGGGCGGGCGATCGGGATCCACGATCGAGGCGGCTTGCCGCAGTTGCCGTATGCGGCTGGCGCCTTGACCGGCGTCCTTATTGCTGGCATGACACATCTCCAGATAGGACCGGTTCCACCGGCCCTCCTCGCTTTCGCGCTCGGCCGGCGTCGCGAGGCGCTGCCAGCACCGCAATGCCGCGATTACTTGACGGAGCCGCACGCTATTCTGCTGTGTCACATCGACCGCGCGCAGGTCGCTTCGCCATTGAGCGGTGTCGGCGACGAATCGCTTCAGGCGTACCCGCCAGACGGCGGCGCCCCGGCTCAGCTCATGGAGTACCTCGTCCAGGTGCTCACTGAGAAATGCCCCGCGTGGCCCGTGCGGCTCGCGGCTGGTGATGCCGTCGGCCGCGACGGCCACCGTCCACTGGGTCTCCAGCTCGTTGAGCGTCAGCGGTGCGCGAGGCAGCGGGGGCAGCCGATCCCAGCCGGGCCAATTCAATCGAGCACCGCCTTTCCGCGAAGGATACGCACGCCATCCGGGTCAAGCGATTACGCCGTCAGATGCGTAAGCTACGCGGGAGAATTACCTTCGTGAATCGGCTGAGCGGGCCGCACACTCAACGCGCGATCGGATCCGCTTGCGCGCTTAGTCAATCGCCGTCGACTATTGTCCGGAGTCGCTGACGAGCGCTCGGCCGGTGCGGCGCCGATCAGGTGGTCCGGGCTCGACTAAATGGGTTTGGCGGCCGGGGACCCTTATCTACACCAGGTCGACGTCGTGGAGCAGGCGCCACAGGCCGGCACCGTCGGGTGCGCACAACCATCGCTGCCCGTCGAGATTGACCGACGTCTGTGCATTGTGCGCCGTCGGCAGCGATCCGGCCAAGACGGCCTGGGTCGGCGAGAGCCGGCGAATGGCGATGGCGGCGACGTTGTCGGGGTGCATGGCCGCGAACTCGGCGTAGATCTCCTCGTCGTGCTGGCCGTCGTCGCCGACGAGGAGCCATCGCATGTGGGGGAACTCCCGGGCCAGCCGGGCCAGGGTGGCCCGCTTGTGCGCGCGTCCGCTGCGGAACCACCGATCGTTGGTGGGTCCCCAGTCGGTGAGCAGCAGCGGGCCGGCTGGATACAGATGCCGGGCCAGGAACCGGTTGAGCGCCGGTGCGACGTTCCAGGCCCCGGTGGACAGGTAGAACACGGCCGCGCCGGGGTGGGCGGTGGTGATCCGCTCGTAAAGCACGGCCATGCCTGGTACCGCCATCCGGGCATGCTCGTCGAGGACGAACGTGTGCCACGCCGCGAGCAGCGGGCGCGGCAATGCGGTCACCATCACCGTGTCGTCCACATCGGACACTATGCCGAAGGTGACCGCCGGATCGACCACGCGCACCGTCGTCTCGACCGGCTCGCTGTCGCCCACGCTGAGCCGCAGCATGGCCCAGCCCGGTTCCAGCGCGGCCTCGACCAGGCAATCGACGTAACCACCGCGATCGCTACGCGTCTCGTGCCGGCGGTCGCCGACCTCGATGGTCACGGGCGTGTCCTTGGCCGGCAACGTGAAGAAGCTCCGCCATCCGCGTACCTTCGCCGGGCGGCGGGGCTGCCCGGAAGCCGGCCGGGTGAGAAGGACCCGAGCCATGACGCGGACCCAACCGGGCGCGCCGTATCCGGTATACGGGACGATCGCGACCTGCCAGCCGCGCCGGCGCAGGCGGCGATCCAATACGGCGTGTACGCGATCTTCGGCCAGCGCCGCCCGATGCAGTCGTACGGCCGGCGGCGCGGTCGCCGACCGTGCCTTGTCCCCGCTGTCCGCCGCCTGGCCGACCGTCACGCTGAACAGCGTGCCACGAACCGGCGCCGGCTGCGCGCACCCGGCCGGGGGTACGGGCGCGGCGGGCCACCTTAAGCGGGTTCAGCCGGATTTGCGGCCCCAAGCCGAGATCATGGGCGAGGTGGCCTGGTCGAGCCGCCCGGCCGCGTCGTTGTCGAGATGCTGGTCGACCTCGGCTTCATGGCCAAGCCGAGGTCGACCGGGTGGTCGGCCAGCCATGACACGTCGACGTCGGTGGCTAGCACGTGCCCGGCCGGGCCGACGCGCGCGGCGAGCCACGACGGTACGCTCGCGCCGACTTCCCAGCCCGCCGCAATGCCGAGCGCCTCGATATGCCGGAACGTCGAAGGGTCCAACAGCGTCGCCAGGGCGTCGAAGCGGGCGCCCGCCTCGGCCTGCTGGTTGTCGAGCAGATAGCCGCCGTCGTAAGCCACGTGCGCATCATCTCAACCGGATCCGCATCTCAACCGGAGCATGGCATCGTGAGGGATGTCGAGACGGCCTGATCCGCTCCGACTACCAGGTGACGGCGCTACCGAGCGCCGGCCGAGGAGGTACGCAAAATGAGCAAAGTAGTTGTCGACGTATCCATGTCGCTGGACGGCTTCGCTGCCGGACCGAACGTCCGGGACGCGGAGCCGATGGGCGACGGCGGCGAGCGCATTCACGAGTGGATGGAGGGCAGCGGTCTGGATGCTCGCCAAGCCGTGGACGCGGCGGATATCGGCGCCGTGATCATCGGACGGCGTACGTTCGATCTGGGCGTGGTTCCGTGGGGTGGTACGCCGTGGCCGGGCCTGGCCTGCTTCGTCGTCACCCACCGGCCGCAGGCCGACGTGCGCGCCGACAACGGCGGCACGTTCGCCTTCGACGGTCTGGAGGCGGCCGTCGAGCGCGCCAAGGAAGCCGCCGGCGACAAGGACGTCATGGTGCTGGGTCCACAGGTCACCCGGGAGCTGCTCCGGGCCGGCCTGCTCGACGAGCTGCGCCTGCACATCGCTCCGATCCTGCTGGGCGGCGGCACGCGGCTGTTCGACGGGGATCGGGCCGAGCTGATCCCGGACGGTGAGCCCGTCGCCGCAGCCGCGACCCACCTGCGCTTCCGCATCGGAAAGCGGTAACGCGTCAGCGTCGCGTCATAGGCGAATGCTTCCATGTCTCCCCGAGGCGCCCGTACGCCTCGCGCCGTGGCCGCGACGGCAGTGGCCGGCGAAGGGAGGCGACGATGCTGGGGACCGAAACCGCGACGCGGATCGACGTCGGTGACCGGCGGATCGTGGGCGCGTGGCGTGTGGTCGCGCTGCTGGGCGTGGCGAACCTGCTCAACTTCTACGACCGGGCGGTGCCCGCCATCCTGGTCGAGCCGATCAAGGCGCAGTTCGGGCTGTCCGACGCCGACATCGGGATTCTCAGCGCCGCTTTCACCGTCGTGTACGCCGCCGCCGGGATCGCTCTCGGGCGCGTCGCCGATCGGGTGGCCCGGCGCAAGGTGATGGCCTGGGGCCTGATCGTGTGGAGCCTGTTCACCGCGGCCGGCGGCGGCGCGTGGAGCTTCGCGTCCCTGCTGGTCGCCCGGCTCGGTGTCGGCATCGGCGAGGCGTCGTACGCGCCCGCGGCCAACTCGACCATCGCCGACCTGTTCGGAGTGGATCGGCGCTCCCGTGCGGTCGGCGTGTTCCAGCTGGGACTGCCGCTCGGGCTCGTGCTCGCCTTCTTCACCACCGGAGCGGTCGCCGAGGCGTTCGGCAGCTGGCGGGCGCCGTTCCTGATCGCGGCGGTTCCCGGCCTCATCGTGGCCGCGTTCATGTTCTTCATCCGCGAGCCTGAGCGGGGCGCGTCCGAGCGCCATCCCGAGCGGCCGCCGGCGGCCGTGCCGATCGAGCGTCCGATCCGGGCGGTGTTGCGGATCCGTACGATGTGGTGGCTGATCGTCAGCGGCATCGGCCTTCAGGTCGCGGTCTACGCGGTCAGCACGTTCCTGGTGCCGTTGTTCCAGCGGTACTTCGGCCTGTCGCTGACCACCGCCGCCGTGAACGCCGGGATCGTGCTCGGTGTGACCGGCCTTATCGGCCTGCTCGCCGGGGGAGTGGCCGGCGACCGGGCGAGCCGGGTGTCGCCGCGGCGGCGGCTGCTGGTCGGCGCGGTCAGCGTGACCGCCGCCGTCCCGCTGACATTCGTGGCGCTGCGGCTCGCGCCCGGCCAATCGGGCCTGTTCTTGGCGCTGTTCTCGGTGGGATGGCTGTTGCAGTACACATTCCACACGTCGGCGCTGCCCGCGGTGGCCGACGTCGTACAGCCCCGGCTGCGATCCACCGCGATCGGAGTGTTCTTCGCCGCGTTCTACCTGCTCGGCGGCGCGTTCGGTCCGGTTATCGCGGGTGCGCTGTCGGATCACCTCGCCGCGCTGGCGCCGCCGGGCGGACCGGTGAGCGCACAAGCGCGCGGCCTGCACGACAGCCTGTTGTACCTGGTGCCGTTGTCGCTGTCGATCGCCGCCGCCGGACTGTTCGGCGCGGCCCGGACCATCGGGCGCGATCACCGCTTCTGATGTAGTAGACCAGGTTAGCGTGGGCCACGCCCAGGCGATAGGCAGGTATCTCACAGGGCGTGTACCGTTGGAACACATTCAAATGCACCGTGGTGATCATGGGTGAACTTCTGTTTAACTAGCGCATGTCTTCAGTGAAGGTAGTCAATCTGGTCGGACAAGATCCGGCCAGGTGCCGGGGGGCACGGAGTTGAGCACCTTAATAGAGGCGGTCAGGGCGGGCGCCGGGCCGGCGGCGCTGCTCGACGCCGAAGTACCGCAGACCTACCGGGCCGCGTACATCCGCCGCAAGGACGAGGAGATCTTCGCTGGCGCCACCGACCGCGACGTACGCCAGTCGCTGCACGTCGGCGAGGTGCCGATGCCGCCGCTCGCGCCGGACGAGGTGCTCATAGCGGTCATGGCCAGCGCGGTGAACTACAACACCGTGTGGTCGGCGATGTTCCAGCCCATCTCGACGTTCCGCTTCCTCGACCAGTTCGCCCGGCAGGGCGGCTGGGCCGCGCGGCACAGCCTCGACCACCACGTGCTGGGCTCGGACGCGGCCGGCGTCGTGGTACGCGTGGGCGACGCCGTACGCCACTGGTCGGTCGGCGACCGAGTGGTGGTCGCCCCGCCCTATATCGACGAGCAGGACCCCATCGCGCAGCGGGACGGCATGCTCACCGCCGACATGCGCGCCTGGGGGTTCGAGACCAACTTCGGCGCTTTCGGTGATTTCGCCATCGCGCGTGCTACCCAGCTCGTGGCCAAGCCCAAGCACCTGTCGTGGGAGGAGGCGGCGTGCAACACGCTCTGCCTCGGAACCGCGTACCGGATGCTGATCAGTGAGCATGGCGCCCGCATCAAGCTCGGCGACATCGTGCTCATCTGGGGCGCCGCCGGTGGCCTCGGCGCGTACGCCGTCCAGCTGGTACGCCAGGCGGGCGGCACCGCGATCGGTGTGGTCAGCTCGCCGGACAAGGCCGATCTGCTCGACCGCCTCGGCTGTCATGTGGTGCTGAACCGGCAGGACCTCGGGCTGGACGACGAGGCCGCGGCGGCGCCGGTGGAGGCGTGGCGCCGGCTTGGCTCGATGATCCGCAAGGCGGTCGGCGAGGATCCGCACGTCGTCTTCGAGCACGTCGGCCGGGCCACCTTCGCCGCGTCGCTGTTCGTGGTCAGGCGCGGTGGTGCGGTGGTGACCTGCGGATCGAGCAGCGGCTACGACCACCTGTATGACAACCGCCACCTGTGGATGCGGCTCAAGCGCATCGTCGGCAGCCACGGCGCCAACGCGCAGGAGTCCGTCGAGGCGAACCGCCTGATCAACCTCGGGCTGGTGGTGCCGACGCTGTCGCAGGTGTTCCCGCTCGACGAGGTCGCCGAGGCCACCCGTACGGTGCAGATGAACCAGCACGCCGGCAAGGTCGGCGTACTCGGCCTGGCCGAAGAGGAAGGGCTGGGCATCGAGGACAGTGCACTCCGGGAAAGGGTCGGCGAGAAGCGCCTGCGCCTGTTCCGCGATCACACGCACACCACGGAGGACGGATCCGCGTCGTGACCCG
>Ga0114129_10001040_pt1 | contig 36300 bp, 35 predicted proteins | sample RhiMetdeltSRZDD1_FD_80071 | JGI IMG/M metagenome (GOLD analysis project Ga0114129, IMG submission 80071) | Populus rhizosphere microbial communities from Tennessee, USA - Rhizosphere MetaG P. deltoides SRZDD1 (version 2) (version 2) | ecosystem: Host-associated > Plants > Roots > Rhizosphere >...
AATTTCGAGTACTACGCGGAGGATCCGCTGCTGACCGGGATTCTCGCCACCGAGTGGGTACGCGGGCTGCAAAGCCAGGGCGTGGGCGCGTCGCTGAAGCATTACGCGGTCAACAGCCAGGAGACCGACCGGATGCGGATCAGCGCCGACGTCGACGAGCGTACGCTGCGCGAGCTGTATCTGCGGGCGTTCCAGCGGGTGGTGCAGCAGGCTCAGCCGTGGACTGTGATGTGTGCGTACAACCGGATCAACGGCGTGTACGCCGCCCACAACCACTGGCTGCTGACGGAGGTGCTGCGGGGCGAGTGGGGCTTCGAGGGATTGGTCGTGTCGGACTGGGGTGCCGTCGTCGATCGCGTCGAAGCCGTCCGAGCCGGGCTGGATCTCACCATGCCGGGCCCGGACGATGCCGGCGATGCCGCGCTGGTGCGGGCGGTCGAGGACGGTACGCTCGACCCCGCCACGCTGGACACGGCGGCCGGGCGGGTCATCGCGCTCATCGAGAAGGCGGTGGCCCGGGAAGACGGAGCCTACGACGCCGATGCGCACCACGCATTGGCTCGTGAGGTCGCGGCCCGAGGCGTCGTGCTGCTCAAGAACGAAGGCGGTCTGCTGCCCCTGGCGCCGGACGGCCCGTCGATCGCCGTGATCGGCGAGTACGCCCGGACGCCACGGTTCCAAGGCGGCGGCAGTTCGCAGATCAACCCGACCCGGCTGGACAACGCACTGGCCGAGATCACGGCGTTGACGTCGGCACCGGTGACCTTCGCCCCTGGGTACACAGTGGATGGTGGAGCCGGCGAGAAGCTGATCGCCGAGGCGGTCGAGGCGGCGCGGTCCAGCGATGTGGCGGTCGTGTTCATCGGTACGGCGCAGGAGACCGAAGGGCTGGACCGGGAGTCGCTGGAGCTGCCGCCCGCGTACTTGAGGCTGGTGGCCCGGGTCGTCGAGGCCAATCCGAAGACGGTCGTCGTGCTGTCCAACGGCGCGGTCGTGCTCACCACGCCGTGGGATCGGCCGGTGCCGGCGCTGGTCGAGGGCTGGCTGCTGGGTCAGGCCGGCGGCGGTGCGATCGCCGATGTCCTGTTCGGACGGATCAACCCGTCCGGGCGGCTCACCGAGACGATCCCGCATAAGCTCGCCGACCACCCGTCGTACCTCGACTTCCCGGGTGAGGCCGGTCATGTCCGTTACGGCGAAGGGCTTCATGCCGGGTACCGCGGATTCGACGCTCGTGAAGTGGATGTCGCGTACCCGTTCGGGTTCGGCTTGTCCTATACGACCTTCGAGTACGGCTCGGCCACGGCGTCTATTGTGGATGGTGATGTCGAGATACGCGTACCGGTGACGAATGCGGGTGGACGAGACGGTCGCGAGGTCGTCCAGGTGTACGCGAGCCTGCCGTCGTCGCGCGTACGCCGGGCGCCTCGCGAGCTTAAGGGATTCGCCAATGGTGCGATCCCCGCTGGGGAGACTGCCGACGTGGTGATCCGGATCGCTCGCGAGGATCTGGCGTACTGGGATCCGCAACTGAAGAAGTGGGCGGTCGAGGGTGGCGACTACGTCCTCGCGATCGGTGCTTCTTCGCGCGATCTGCGTACGACGGTGACGGTGGCGGTCGACGGGGATGACACCCGGGTGCCGTTGACGGCGGAGTCGACGCTCGCCGAGTGGATGACCGATCCGAAGGGTGGCGAGGTACTCGGCCAGGCGTTCGCCGCGGCGATGGCCGAGGGCGGTGGCGAGATGGCGAGCATGGCCGCCGATCCCGAGGTCTTCACGTTCCTGGGCAGCTTGCCGCTGGGCCGGCTCGCGGCGTTCCCGGGCAGCCCGTTCACGCCCGACGCCATCGAGAAACTCGTCGCCGCGGCGAACTGATCCAGCCCGACCGGGCGACGCCAGGCGGTCCCGACGGGGACAGATCAGGGCGTGGTCCGGTCGAGCCACAGCGCACCGGCCGGGCGCAGGGTGAGACCGGCTCGCGGTGTGGGATCGCCGGACACCTGTACCAGCCGGCCGTCGAGGAGGGGTCCCGCGGCGGCTCGCAGCATCGCTCTGGCCAGATGCGTACCGAGGCAGGTCCGGCGGCCCGCGCCGAACGGCAGGAAGCCCCAGGCCGGTCGCCCTTCGGCGAACCGCTCCGGGCGGAAGCTGACCGGGTCGGGCCAGAGCCCGGGGTCGTGATGGGTCAGGTAGGGCGAGTACAGCACCAGTGAGCCGGCGGCGATCGGTACGCCGTCCGCCTCGGTGTCTCGCGCAGCGACGCGGCTTCCGATCCAGCCCGACGGGTACAGCCGCAGTACTTCGTCCACAACGGACGGTAATGCCTCGGCGGTGCGCCAGGCGGGCGTACCCGCGAGGTGCCAGGCCAGCCAGGCCAGAGTGTGTGCGGTGGTGTCGTACCCGGCCGACAAGGCGACCCGGATCTCTTCGGCGGCACCGGGCACGCCGGCCAGCATGGCCGCCAGCGTCGACGATGGCGGGGCGGCCAGGATCTCGCCGATCGCCCGGTCCATCCGCCGGAACAGGATCGGCCGGGGGAGCAACGGTTGCGGCATCGGCCGATGCAGCGGCCGGAGGAAGGACCGTAACAGCCGATCCGGCATCCGGCCGCCGAAGAACGCCTCGTTGAGCATCAGGCGCACGATGACACTCGACCAGTGCAGCGCCTCGAACCGGCCTACCGGGGCGGCGTCTGCGGCGAGGCGATCCAGCCGGACGAGCATCGGTGCCAGCCCGCGGCGGTGAAAGTGCGGGTTCAGGCGGTCGCGCCGCTCGTCGTGCTCTGGTACGTCGGCGTGGACGACGCCACCGGCAAGGTACGGAGTCAGGTCGCTGAGACTGGAGCGGGCCCGAAACGTCTCCAGGTCGCCGAGGATGGCGCGATTCCACTCTGGACGGTAGCCGACCACCGCCCGCCGCCACAGCCGCAGCTCGAAGACGGGCGCGTGCGCGGCTCGCTCGGTCAGCAGGCCGATCGGGTCGCGCGTCCACCGCCACAGGTCACCCATAGACCCGGCCCTTCCAGCGGGCTCGCCGCCGGGCGGCCACAGCGTACACCGGCAGGGCGGCCAGGGCGGTGACCGGCACGAGCGCGGCTTCGGCGTACGCGCCCCGCCCGGTCTTGGCGTTGGTGAGCACGCGCTCCGCCACGCCCAATACGGCCGCCGTCCGCCAGGCCGGTCCGCGGTTCCACAGAACCCAGGGCATCGTGTACGCCGCCAGGTGGAAAGCGGCACTGGCGGCCAGCACGGCACCGCTGTCGAAGTGAGCGGCCCGCAGGCTCTTGCCCAGACCGGCCACGGTGGACTGATACCCGCCATACATGCGGGCCTGTACGAGATCTCCGCCGAGGGCCAGTCCGAGCCGGAACCCGAGCCGCCGGGACCGCCGGGCGAGAGCGACGTCTTCGACGATCCGATCGTGGATCGCGGCGTGCCCACCGAGGGCGGCGTACGCCGTGCGGTCGAAGGCGATCAGCTGGCCGTTGGCCGTGGCGGCCGACGGCACGGGCAGGTCCAGCAGCCGGTGCGGCAGGAAGCTCAGCAGCGTCTCGTCGATGAGGGGAACGAGGAGCCGCTCGCCGACCGTGCCGGTGATCTGCCTCGGGAAGACCGAGAAGACATCGGCTCGCTGGCGGGCCATCTCGGCCCAGACCGCATTGAGGGCCTGCGGCCGCAGGATCACGTCGGCGTCGCAGAAGACCAGCAGTTCACCGGTGGCTGCCGCGGCGAGCTGGTGGCAGGCCCAGTTCTTGCCGATCCAGCCGTCCGGGCGCGGCTCTCCCCGCAGCAGCCGAAGCCGCCGATCGTGGAAGGACGCCACCGCGCCGGCGGTGCCGTCGGTGGAGCCGTCGTCCAGGATGAGCACCTCGTCGGCGGGCTGAGCAAGCAGGCCGGGCAGCACCCTTGGCAGCCGGGCGGCCTCGTCGCGGGCCGGGACAAGCAGCGAGGTACGCGGGCGACCGGGCCGGAATCCGCGCCGCAGCACCGGAAAGTCTCTCAGGTTGAAGATCAGTCCGGCCGTCTTGACGATGTGGAAGGCGGCGGCCGCCGTACTCAGCAAGCTCATCGCGATCGCCGCGCGAGGCGCTCGTCCCAGCTGCGCTTGCCGCGGAGCACACAGCGGAAGCCGTCGAGCGGTTCTCGCGGATCCGCCGAGCCGAGGAGATCGTCGACATAGGACAGGTTCGCGCTCAGCTCCGGCGCGAGCCGCTCGGTCGTCGCCGGTGGTTCGACCGTCGTGACCGATGCGTACGCTTCCGGCGCCTGGTGTCCTCGGATGGCAACCCGAACCGCCACGGCCACCAGCGGTACGCTGGCCTGGCGGGCGTACCAGGCCGCTCCGCCGTGCAGGGGCCCGATCGGTCCGGCCGGCCGAAGCTGCGCCTCGGGGAAGATGACGAGCACCCGGCCGGCGCGCAGGTAGCGTACGCCCACCCGAGGTTCATGCGCACCGAATACGCCGAGCCGGCGTACGAAGGCGTACCGGATGAGGTTGTCCTGGCGCATGAGCAGAGCGGCCGGGCGGTCGAGGACCGCGGACGCCACGAACGGGTCCCACCAGCTGTGGTGGTTGGCGGCCCACACGAACGGTCCGGCCGGCAGGGTACCGCGCAGCCAGATCCCGCGCAGGCCGCCGCGGACCAGGCGGCCGAGCCCGGCGCGGAGCGCGGCGGCGATCGGATCAGCCATGGTCGCGCACCTTGGCCCGCTGGGTCTGGCGGCGCCACAGCAGCAGTGTCAGGGTGACCAGCGCGAAGCCGAAACCGAAGTCCTCGATCGGGATGTTCCAGGGGAACCGGATCCCGGACACGGCGTCGCCGCTGTACTGCACGATGGGGCGCCCCGCCCGAGTCAGCCAGCCGTCGACCGGAATCTGGAAGGCCAGCGCGATCGCCACAGTGATCCAGTATCGGGCCTCGCGAAACAGGCCGGTCCGCAAAGCCAGCAATTCCATGGCGACGACCGCGACCGGCGCCGCGATCGCGGCCGCGGTGTACTCAGCGGGCACGGCCGAGCGCCTCATAGGTCAGCAGCGCGCAGGCCGGGACGACCAGGAAGAACAGCCACTCCTCGATCGGCAGCCCCAGCAGCCACACCCCGGTCACCTGCTCCGGCGACCACCACCAGTGCGCGCGACGGGCGGCGACGATGTCCCACACCGCGAAGATCACGACGACGGGCAGCAGCGTCGCCGCCAGACGCGCCGGCTGCCGGTACACCCGAGCGCCGACTACCGCCTCCAGCGGCAGCGTGATGGCGACGCAAGCGGCCAGGACGCCGATGTATTGCCAGCGATCCATTACGGCCCTCCCAGGAGCTTCGGGTAGCGCAGCGCACGCTGCTCGGCCGCCGGCAGATCCCACGGCCGGTGCACCGCCGCGCCGGGAATGTGCGCCAGCTCGGGGACCCAGCGGCGTACGTAGACGCCCAGCGGATCGAAGCGCTCCGCTTGGCGGATCGGATTGAACCTACGGTAGGGGCGGGTGTCGTTGCCCGTCCCGGCCACCCATTGCCAGTTACCGGAGTTGTTGGCGACGTCGGCGTCCAGCAGCAGGCTCGCGTACCATTCAGCGCCCTGGCGCCAGTCCAGTCCCAGATGCTTGGTCAGATAGGACGCGGTGACGAGCCGGGCGCGGTTGTGCATCCAGCCCTCCGCGGCCAGCTGCCGCATTCCGGCGTCGACGATCGGGATCCCGGTCTGCCCGGCCTGCCACGCCGCCAGCGCATCCGGATCGTCGCGCCACTGCTCGCCCGCGCCGGTCCGGTACGCCCGCCGGGGCAGCTCCGGGAAGGCATGCAGCACCTGGTGGTAGAAGTCGCGCCAGCACAGCTGCCGGAGGTAGGTCTCGGACGCGATCCGGCTCGCGACCGCGATCGGCGAGACGCAACCGAAATGCAGGTACGCGCTCAGCCGCGAGGTACGGTCGCCGGCCAGATCGTCGCGCATCTCGGCGTACGCGCCGCTGGTGCCGGACCAGCGGGCGAGCCGGCGGCGGCCCTCGGACTCCCCGCCCGCCATGAGGCCGGTCGCGGACCCGCCGGCGGGGAGCCGTCCGAGGGCCACGCCGTCGGGCAGGGTGACCCGGGTCGGCGCGGGCAGCTCGGCCCGGTGGCCGAGGGCGGACCAGGCCCGCCAGTAGGGCGTGAACACCCGGTAGTGGTCGGAGCCGGCGGGCCGGACCGCACCCGGCGGCACGATGGTGACCCCATTGAAGACCTTCAGCGACAAGCGTTGCGTGGCGCACTCCTGCGCGAGCCGGCGTTCGCGGGCGACCGCGAAGCCGCTGGCATCGGCACAGACACCGATGCCGAAGGCGCCGGTGTCGCGCGCTACCTTGATCGCTTCGGCGACCGGATCGCCGAGCCGGACCACGAGATCGCCGCCGCGTTCCCGCAGTGATGTGCGCAGATCGTCCAGGCATTCGCGCAGGAAGCGGCGCCGGTTCGGCGAGGACGGCACGGCCGGGTCGGCGACGAAGAGCGGGACGACCCGGTCGGCGATCTGGCCGGCGGTGTGCAATGCGGGATTGTCATGCACGCGCAGGTCTCGCGTGAACAGGACGACGCCGGTACGCATCAGGCCACCACCGGAGCCGGCGAGACCGCCCGGCCCGGCGGCGTGAGCAGGCTGCGGGCGGCCACAAGCAGCCGGGTGCGGTTGGGCACGGTGGCTCGCCGGGCGAATACGTCGTAGCGTTGCCGCTCGACCTCGTCCAGGATGCCGGCGTAGAGGTGGAACGCCGTGCGGATGCAGGCTTGGGAGGCCGGTGCGAGCATCGGTACGCCCGGCGCCGCCCGGTCGTAGTGGTCCCGAGCCCGAGCGATCTCGAACCGGATGAGGGCGCGGATCGAGCCGCTGCTGCCTTGCCGTTGCCGGGCTCGTTCGAGGTCGGCGATCGTGACGCCGAACCGGCGCAGATCCTGCTGTGGCAGGTAGACCCGGCCGCGGTCGAGATCCTCGCCCACATCGCGGATGAAGTTGGTCAGCTGGAACGCCAGGCCGAGCTGCCGGGCGGGCTCACGGGCGGCCACGGCGTCGGCGGGCCGCAGGATCGGCAGCATCATCGTCCCGATGACGGCGGCCGATCCTTCCATATACCGCAGCAGATCGGCGTAGGTGTCGTAGGTCCGCACGTCGAGATCCATCGCCATGCTGTTGAGGAAGGCCGCGAAGTCACTGCGGTCGAGGTCGTGAACGCGGATGGTGTGCAGGACGGCGGGCAGGATCGGGTCGTCGACCGGTTCACCGCCGAGGCCGGCGAGGAAGGCAGCGGACCAGTCCCGAAGGCGCGCGGCTCGCACGGAAGCGGCCCTGCCCTCGGTCCGGTCGACGATCTCATCGGCATACCGGGTGAACCCATAGAGGGCGTGCACGTGTGGGCGCTGCCGCGCGGTGAGAAGCCTGGTCGCCAGGTAGTACGTCCGGCCGTGCCGGCGGTGCAGGCGCCGGCACACCTCGTAGGACTCGGCCAGGCGTGGGTTCACGAGTCGATGATAAAACGATGCAGCAATCGATGCAACTGTGGTACGGTCGATCACGTGGCCAACTACACCCCGATCGCGACCTTGCAGCGAAACGTCCGTACCAGCGCGCCTTCGCCCGAAGGCGGGCTGCCGAGCGCGGAACCATCCGTAGTTCAGGGCGTAATTCGCGGCGTCGAGACGGAGCTGGCGGCGTTCGTCTCCGCGCAGTCCGCGGGGCTGGTCCGCCTCGACCCCGCGCTCGAATCCCTCGCCATCGCCGTCCGCGACGCCGTACTCGGCGCTGGGAAGCGCATCCGCCCGGTGTTCGCGTACTGGGGGTGGCGGGCAGGTGGCGGGCAGGAGCCCGTCGAGGCGGTGCTGCCGGCGCTGGCTGCCATCGAGCTCATGCACGCATTCGCCCTGGTGCATGATGACGTCATGGACCGGTCGGACACGCGCCGCGGGCGCCCGACCGCGCACCGGTCGCTGGCCGCCACGCACCGCCGGGCCCGCTTGACCGGTGACGCGGAGTGGTTCGGCGACGCCGCCGCCGTCCTCGCCGGCGACCTCTGCCTGGTCTGGGCCGATCAGTTGATGGGGCGGGCGCGCGTCGCGCCGGCCACGCTGATGGCGGCGCGGTGCGCGTACGACAGGATGCGGATCGAGGCGATCGCCGGCCAGTTCCTCGACGTCCTCGGCGACTGTGCTCCGATATGGACAGTGGAACGGGCGCTGCGCACGGCCCGGCTCAAGACCGCTGGGTACACCGTCATCCGGCCGCTGCATTACGGGCTGGCGCTGGCCGGAGCGGCCGATGGACCGCTGTCGGCTGCGTTCACCCGATACGGCATAGCCGCCGGTGAGGCGTTCCAGCTGCGCGACGACCTCCTCGGCGCCTTCGGCCACCCGGAGGTGACGGGCAAGCCGGTCGGCGACGATCTGGCCCAGGGCAAGCCCACCGTGCTGCTGCAGATCGCCCGTGCGCAGGCGACCCCGGCCCAGCTTCGCGACCTTGACCACGAGCCGCGCGCCCGGTCACGCGTGGCCGATGCGGTACGCGCCACCGGCGCGGCCGAGCAGGTCGAGGAGATGATCAGCGAGCGGGTCATGGAATCGCGCCGGGCACTCGACGACGCACCGCTGGACGCGGGCGTACGCGACGCACTGATCCGGCTCGCCGAGACGATCGCGTGGCGGTCGGCATGAGGACGCCCAAGCGCGTGTCCGGCCCGACCGACCGCGTGGTGGTCGTCGGGGCCGGGCTCGGCGGCCTGGCCTGCGCGCTGCACCTGGCCGGAGCGGGGCGGCAGGTGACCGTCCTGGAACGCGAGCCGGTTCCGGGCGGCCGGGCCGGGCGGTTGTCAGCCGGCGGGTTCGAGTTCGACACCGGTCCGACCGTCCTGACGATGCCCGAGCTGATCGCCGAGGCGCTCGGCGCGGTGGGGGAAGAGCTGGCCGATTGGCTCACGCTCACGCCGCTCGATCCGGCGTACCGGGCGTGGTATCCCGACGGCTCGCATCTCGACGTCGTCGCCGACCCCGAGCGGATGGCCGCCGAAGTGGCCCGCGTCTGCGGTCCGCGCGAGGCCGGCGGCTACCTGCGCTTCGTGGCGTACGCCCGGCGATTGTGGGAACTGGAGCGCGGCGATTTCATCGAACGCAACTTCGACAGCCCACGGGATCTGCTCACGCTCAACCTCGTGCGGCTGATCGCAGCGGGCGGGTTCGGGCGCTTGCAGAATCGGGTCGACCACTTCCTGCGCGATGAGCGTACGCGCAGAGTCTTCTCGTTCCAGGCGATGTACGCCGGCCTCGCACCGCACAAAGCACTGGCCCTGTACGCCGTCATCGCGTACCTGGACACCGTGGCCGGCGTGTTCTACCCGAAGGGCGGAGTACACGCCGTTCCGAAGGCGATGGCCGCGGCCGCACAGAAGCACGGCGCCGAGTTCCACTATGGAGCAAACGTGTCCAGTGTGGAGGTACGCGGCGGCCGGGCGGTTGCGGCGCGGACCACCGACGGACGTCGCATCCCGGCCGACGTGGTGGTGCTCAACCCCGACGTGGAGGCCGCTCTCGATCTGCTGCCCGGACACGGCCCACGCCGGCGTACGCGCTATTCGCCGTCCTGCGTCGTGCTGCACATCGGATCGCGGCAGGCGTACGCCCGGACAGCGCATCACAATATCCACTTCGGACGGGCCTGGCGGCGTACGTTCGACGAGGTGATCCGGCGCGGTGAGCTGATGTCCGACCCGTCGCTGCTGGTCACCAACCCCAGCCGCATCGACCCTCGCGTCGCACCCGACGGGATGCAGGCGTACTACGTCCTCGCCCCCGCGCCGAACCTGCGGACGGGGCCGCTCGACTGGCGTGGCGGCTTAGCCGAGCGCTACGCCGACGAGCTGATCGCCGTCCTGGAAGAACGCGGATACTCGGGTTTCGGCGACGCGATCGTGGAACGCCGGATCGTCACTCCCGCCGACTGGGCGGCCGGCGGGATGGCCGCCGGTACGCCCTTCGCCGCCGCGCACACGTTGTCGCAGACGGGACCGTTCCGCGCCGGCAACCTGCATCCGGGGCTGGAGAACGTCGTCTTCACCGGCTCCGGTACGACGCCCGGCGTGGGCGTACCCATGGTGTTGATCTCAGGGAAGCTGGCGGCGGACCGCGTGATCGGCGCCCGGGGTATCCGGGGGAGCGTGATCGCCAACTAGGCTTCCAGCGACCTGCGTACGCGGCCCGCTGCGCAGAGGATGCCGAGGGGGTGATGCCATGCCGCCGGAGGAGCTGACCGCCGGCCAAGCGGCGCATCTGGTGGGCGTGGCCGTCACCACCCTGCGAACGTGGGACCGCCGCTACGGGCTGGGGCCACGCAGCCACCAAGCCGGCAAGCACCGGCGGTACGGGCCACGAGACGTCGAGCGTCTGGTCGAGATGCAGCGCCTTACCGCACAGGGCGTACCGCCGGCCCAAGCCGCGGCGTGGGTCCTCGACCGGCCCCGGTCCGACGGGCGCCGCGACGGTGGCGGTCACGCCGTCGCCGTCGGTCGGTCCGGCCCCGCCGTTCGCGGCCTCATCCGCGCGGCCATGCGGCTGGACGCGGCGGCCGTGCGGCACCTGATCACGGCTGCGCTCGCGGCGCAGGGAGTGGTTGCCGCCTGGACCGAGCTGCTGGCTCCGGCGTTGATCCATATTGGACGTAAGCACGCCATGACCAGCTCGCTGGTCGAGGTCGAGCACCTGCTCTCGGCGGAGATCTCCCACGGGCTGGCCCAGGTGCCCCGGCCCGGCACGCCGGCCCGCGTGTTGCTGGCCTGCGCCGATGAGGAGCAGCACAGCCTGGCGCTGGAAGCCTTGTGCGCCGCTCTCGCCGAGCGCGATGTCGCGGCCCGCCTCCTCGGGGCCCGCGTACCGCCCGGCGCCCTGCGCGATGCCATCCGCCGCGCCGGTCCGGACATCGTCGTGCTGTGGTCGCAGACCACCGAGACCGCTCGGTCCGGCCAGCTCGCCGCCGTGCTCAGCGGCCGGCCCGCACCCAAGCTCCTCGTCGCCGCCGGCCCCGGCTGGGTCGACGTTCCCCCATCGGTTGTACGCCCAACGAGCCTGGCCGACGCCGTAACCGCCATCGCCGGCCTCGCCCCCCGGGCGAACAGATCAGGGCTGTGACCCCTGATCTGACCGGGATCAGGAGAGGGGCGGCGGGCTGGCGGCGGCACCGATCTTGAGGAGCTGAAGGACGCCGCGTACGCGCGGATCGCCGGGGTCGCCGATCTCCCCGATCGTCCGGGTGCCGTCCAGCGACAGCCACAGCCGAGCCGCGTCGGCGCTGACCCGGAACGCCTTGTCCGGTCCGACCAAACCGATGCCGTCATGGAACCGCAGCAGCGTGAAGTAGGGGTCCCGCAGCGGCCCCCGGCGACCGAGGATCAGCGCGGGCAGCGACGTCACGACGTCCTGCCACCCCATGCCCGCATGCGCCGTGAGGTACGCGGCCAGATGCGCCCGGTCGCGGATCACCCGTTCGACCGTGGCGAGGTCATCGTCCACAAGCGACCGGATCGGCGGCACCGTGCCGTCGGGGATGTCGAGCGCGGCCGAGATCCGGCGCCGGGCGCCACGCAGCACTGGTACGCGCTCCAGCCGCCGCAGCAGGAACTTCTGGCCGACGTAGAGATCGTCGCAGGCGGCCAGCGCGGCTTCGCACGCGTGCGTTACGGCGATCCGGACCGCCGTGTACGCCGTGTTCCGGTCTCCGGCCTCCAGCGCACCGGCGACGTCTTCGAGGTGAACGGCGCAGTCCCGGGACGCCCGCGCGATGATCCGGCGGCGCATGACGGCGTGGTCGAACCGCCCCAGCAGCTCGCGGCCCTGCTCGTCGGCGTGGACGAGGTGGCCGCGGCTGAGCCGGATGGCAAGCTTGCAGACGTCGTCGGACACGTCGAGCATGGTGCGGTTGGTCGAGGTGAACTCGGTGTCGTCCGCGCCCCACGCGATCGCGTCGTTCAGCTCGCCCGGCGTCACCGGGTTCACCTGCACCGGCAGGCCGTCGCGCATGTAGAAGCGCCCCTCGATGGGCGTGTCGTCGGCGGCCATGACGTAGAAGTCCACATCGGACGTTCCGTGACCGAGCCCGAAGGCGTGGCTGCCGGAGACGATGCCGAACCGGATCCCGCCGGCCGCCGCGAGTTCCTGGTAGACCGCGGTGGCGGCCCTGACGTGATCCTCGGTGATGTTCGCCGCGATCATTACTGCCTCCGTTCAGATCTCGGCTCGGTCAGACCTCGGCGGCGCCGTGCCGGCGGGCTCGGCGTACCTGCCAGTGCACGAGGACCCAGCCGGCGACCGCCCAGCCCGCACCCACGGCCACCTCCAACAGAGCCTGCCCCAGCCAGGGCTGCCCGTCGACCGCCGCGCGTACGGCGGCTATCCCGTGACGCAGGGGCAGGACCTCGCCGAGCCAGGCGGCCACACCCAGCCGTTCGGCCGGGATGATCGCGCCGCTGAGCAGGAGCTGGGCGTACAGCAGCAGGTTGCCGGCGATGATGTCGTTGTCCGACGGCGTCGACAGGACCCCCACCGCCAGGCCGGCCAGGCTGCTCGTCGCCGCCATGACGGCGTACAACGGAAGGGTGAGCGTGAGTTCGGCGGCGAGGGCGCCGTGCCCGGTGATCGGGCCGACGACCCAGATGCCGACAGCGGCGGACGCCAGGCCGGTCGCGGCGTAGGGTACGCCGCGCAGCACCTGCGAGACGAACGGGCCGACGACGCCGATGCGGTGGCGGAAGACGGTGCCTTCGCGGATGTCGACCGCCGGCACCTCGCTGACGTTGACCGCCGTGAACAGGCCCATGGTCGCCGCCGCGGCACCGATGAGGGCGTAGGCCTGCCCGGCCCGCCCGTCCACGATCCCGCCCAGCAGGACATAGAACGCGATCTGGAGGAGTACCCGCGGCAGCGACGTCGCCAGCAGCACGCTGAGCGGGAACTCGCAGAAGTACGCCCGCCACCCGTGGCGATGCGTGAACCCGAGGCGCCATACCAGCTCAGACAAGGTCCAGCGTCCCCTTCCCCCGGGCCTCGGCCAGGCTGCGCCGGAAGAACACCAGGCCGGCCGCCGCGTAGGCCACGGTCACGAGAACGAAGATCGCGGCCGCGATCGGGTCCGCGTCCAGCATGAACCGGCGCGCCCACGACAGGCTCACCGGCCACGCGAGCCAGTGCAGCCAGCCCGGCACCAGCTGAGCCGGGATGAGCAGCCCGCCGAAGATGAAGACCGGGTACATCAACGCGCTGGTGATCTCGGTACCGTAGCGCGTGCGCAAGAACGCGCACGCGATGAGCAACCCCAGCGCCGTACCGGAGACCGCCAGGCCCGCGAATCCCACTACCAATATGAGTACGCCCGGCAGCGCGACCGGTCGCCGCAAGGCAAAGGCCGCCACGAACCCGAGTACGGCCAGCGTCACCAGGGATGTACCGATCGCACCGAGGCAGCGGCCGATGACGACGACCGCCCCGTTGCGAGCATTGACGACGGTCCGCGCCAGCGTGCCGTAGTACTGGTCACGCCGGAGGATGCCGCCGGCCGCCCAGATCGTGCTGCCCCAGAACGAGGTCAGCAGCACCGACAGCAACAGATCACCGTTGCGGACCGGATCCGGCTGCGCCGTCCGCATGACGATCGCCAGCAGCGCCACCGGCTGGATGATGTTCAGGGCGTACAGCATCGGGTAGCGGCGGGTCAGGCGGGCCTGGAGGCGGGCGCTCTCCAGCAGTGTCACCCAGGTGCCGCCGGTCATTGCGGCCGCCCGGTCGGCTGGCTCGGCACGGCCGGCTGGGTGCGGCTCGCGATTGCGGCGAACGCTTCTTCGAGGCGGACCTGCTCGACGTGGACCTGATGCACGACCGTGCCGTCCAGCAGCTTGGCCACCGACGCGAAGATCGCCGGATCCCACTGGCGTACGCCCAGCCGCAGCTCCCAGCCGTCAGCCCGGTCGGTACGCCCGATCGTCGGCAGGCCCGCCGAAGCGAACACCTCCGACGGCGGCACCGGGCCTTCACCGCTGACGACGATCGTCGCGGCGTACCCGGCTTCCTGGATGAACTCCGCGACGGTGAGGTCGTAGGTGATCCGGCCGTGGTCGAGCAGCAGGACCCGGTCGGCGAGGCGCTCGACGTCGAGCAGGTAATGACTGGTCAGCAGCACGGTCACGCCGCCGTCGCGAAGGTGGGCGATGGCCTCGCGCAGCCGCTGGGCCTCCACCGGGTCGAGCCCGACCGTCGGCTCGTCGAGCAGGAGCACGCTGGGCTCGCTGATCAGGCCGATCGCGATGTGCAGCCGCTGGCGCATGCCCTTGGAGTAGGTCTGCACATCCCGGCCGGCCGCGTCGGCCAGACCGACCTCGGCCAGCGCTGCGTCCACTTTGGATGCCAGGCCGCGCCGGCCGACGCCGCCGAGCACCGCGAAGTAGCGCAGGTTGTCGCGCCCGGTCAGCTGGCCGTACAGCCCGCGATCGCCGCCGAAGATCACCGACGACCGGGCGCGGACGGCCCGCTCTTCGCGGGTCACGTCCAGGCCGAGAACGCGGGCGGTGCCGGAGGTCGGAAGCAGCAGGGTCGACAGGATCTTCGTCATCGTGGTCTTGCCGGCGCCGTTCGCGCCGAGCAGGGCGACGATCTCGCCGGTGGCCACGGTGAACGAGACGCCGTCCAGGGCGCGGATCGCGCCGTTGCCGAACGTACGCGAGACCGCGTCGACCTCGATCGCCGGTTGCAATGCATCCTCCTCGCCGCCTGACATGCTTTCTCGGGACTCGTGGGGAACCGGGCGGGCCCGGCTCCCCACCTCGGTCATGCGGACTCGCTGGCGAAGTCGCCATCCTCGATGATCTCGATGTCCATGAGCACCTCCCCTCGTCGTCCTTCGTTTTCTCCGTCGGCGGATCGGTGTACCGGCCGGTCCGCCGGGCCCGTGGGTCAGACGGGTCTGACCGCGACCCCGTCGAGCAGGCACGTCGTGCCGCCGAACACACCGGTGACGCGGTAGAACCGCACCGGTCCGGCGACCGCGACGATGCTTTGCAGGATGTGCTGGGCGGACGCGGCCAGGACCGCCTGAACCCGTTCGGCGGGTACGCCATCGCGCAACGTCGCACCGTGAACGGTCAGCCGCAGCGGCGTGTGCCGCAGATCGAGTGCCGCCGGGCGTACGCCCGACAGGCGGGTGACGAGTACGCCGACCCCGCTCGGCCGCTCGTCATCGGCCGGAAGGACGCCCGAGGGCTGGAGGAGCAGGTTCGACGGCGCCACGGCGGTGTGGGCCGACGCATCCCGGCGGCGAGCGTTGCCCGTGGACAGAGCCAGCGGCAGCCCGCTGAGCAGGTTCTCCCACCGTCCACTTCGGACAATAACAGTACGCCGGGTGGCAACGCCCTCGTCGTCGAAGGGAGCGCCGGCCGGCCCGCCGGTGGGGCGGCCGTCGTCCACGAGCGTGACGGCGCTGGAGCCGATGGCCTCGCCGATCGGCAGCGTCTCCTCGCGGTAATGCGCTCGGAGCAGCCCACCGGCCAAGTGGCTGAGCAGCTGTGCGGTGGCGAGCGGAGTGAGAAGGAGCCAGGACGGCGCCCGCGTTGCGCCCCGGGGCAGCGCCATGGCCGCGCGTTCCCGGTTCAGGTCGGCTACCGCGGTGGCGATGTCCAGCCGATCCGGATCGGTCGCCAGCGCGGCCCCGAGCGCACCTTCACACGACCGCAGTGCGATCTGCGCTTCACTGCTGGAGTAGCACCCGGCTCGCCCGCGCGAGTCGGCCAGCCAGACGCAGGCCACGCTGTGGGCGACCGTCGTGGCCACGTCCGGCGGGACAAGGGCCAGGCTCAGTGGGTCCGCTGCGAGATCGACCGGACCCGGCGCCAGATCCGGTGGGATATCCGAGCGGCAGAGGTCGGCAAGCGGCTCGGCGTCAAGGGCCTTCTGCGGTACGGTCAGCCGCAACAGCCGAGCGGTGTCCAAAGTGGATGCCAACCCGGCCGGGCTGGGATCGGTCGTGAGAGCCACGGCCGAGGAGCCACCGACCCGGCTGCTGACCAGAACATGCCAGTGCGTACCCCGCTCGACCTGAACCGGCCCGCCGGACGAGGGCCGGGTCACCACCACATGGTGGGTACGCCGAGCGAAGATCTCGACATCCTCATCGTGGTGGGCTCGCGCGGCGACCTCTGCGAAGCGGTCGAGGAGAAAGCCGGGCATCAGGCCCCTCCGTGCACGTCGGCGAGGGGCAGCCGGATCGTCGGCGTCACGCCGGACACCGGCAGCCAGTGCGTACCGCGCCCGCACAGGGCATGGTGGCTGGTGCCGTCGTCGCCGAGCCCGTCGAGCCGGCCGAAGTCGGCCAGCGTACCCGTGACCGTGAAAGCGGCGAGGGTCTCCCCGAGGCGCCCGTTGCGGATGCGGCGGCCCTCGGTCACCCGGATGGTGAAGCGGCCGTCCCGGACGTTCGCCTCGCCGCTCTCGACCGCCTCGATCCAGACGCCGTCCCCGGTACCGGCGATCAGCGAGGCGACGGAGTCGGTGCCGTTGCCCACGATCGTGTGGCGTACGCGTGCCGCCGGCCGGTGCGCGAAGCCACCCCGCCGGGCGTGCCCGGACGACCGAGGCAGTCCGAGCCGCACAGCCGCCGTGCGATCGGTCGCGAGCCCGCTGACGACGCCGCCGACCACGAGTTTGGTCTGCTCCAGCGGCGTACCCTCCTCGTCGGCGGCGACCGCTTCCCAGGCGCCGGCGCTGCGGCCATCGTCCCATATGGACAGTTCGGGCGGGCCGAAGGCGGTGTCGCGCGTACGCCACAGCGCAGATCCGGCCGCGACCGCATCGGCCTCCAGCGAGTGGCCGACGACCTCGTGCACCAGAACGCCGGCGGCGACCGGGGCGAAGACCACGGCGCAGCGCCGCGATTCCGGCCGGACCGCTCGCGCCAGCCGCCGGGCCTGGTAACCGGCGCGGCAGCCGAGGCCGTGGCCGGCCCGTTCCAGGTCGGCGAGGTCGGTCAGGGCGGCACCGGCGCCGCCCGCGGACGCTCCGTCGAACGCCTCGGTCACAAGGTGAATGTGCAGCCCGGATTCGGTGACGTCCACGCCGTCGGTGCAGGCGACGCGGTAATGCCGCAACCGCAGCCGGACCACCGCCCGGCTGGCGTCCGCACCGGCGTCGCGTACGCCCTCGTCGATCCCGCGCAGCGCCTCGTGCACCGCGACGACGGCATCGTGAGGGTCGAGGGCCTGCCCGGCCGGGAAGCGCGCGAGATCCGCGAGATCGGTGCCGGCATCGCCGAGCCGTGCCTGGCCGAGCAGCCGCCGGGCGACCGGCCGGGCCGACTCGTCCGGCGGTACGGTCGCGGCCGCGAAATGATCGGCGCCCGGTGTGCTGCCGCGTACCGCGATACCGCTGGCCGTGCGGACCATCAGCCGAATCTCGTGGTCCTCCAGGTCGCCGCGGATCTCCAGGCTGCGTTCGGTGAAGACCTCGGCCCAGCCGATCCTGTCGCCGGTATCCCCAGCCGGCGGGCGTGCGGCAATCTGACCCCGGTCCACGGCGCCTCGTCTTCAGTCGGCAGTCTGAGCGGCTCGGCGGGGCCGACTCTGCCATGGACCGCTCCCATGCACAAGGGTAAATTTGCCCATGTCTCGCCGATGATCTGCTGATTCCTGTCGCCTTTCCCTGATCTAAACCGGATCATGGGAAAGGCGACAGGTGTGATCTCGCCGAAATCGGACACCTCAAGGGGGTGGACGGCGTACCGTCGGTTCGGGCATTCTCGATGCCTCGCCTGAGGTGTCCCCTCCCTCTTGGAGGTCCTACCATGCCGCCTTCCGCTCGTTCTCGTACCGGGCGGCGACGGCTGCGCAATGTGGCGCGGTCGGCCGGAGAATTCCTGCAAGCCTCGAAGGTCGCTTACCACGACACGGTCAGCAACTATGTCGCCGGAGCTGTGCGTACGCGCGCCGGCCGGATCGGGCTCGGCCTGACGGTTCTGATCCTGGCCGTGGCCACCGGCTTCCGGATCATCGGCTCGGCGTTCACCGAGGAGGAGCCGCTGATCCGCGTCTTGACGGTGTGGGGCGCCAGCCTGTGGCTGTTCGGCTTCGGCCACTCGGCCGGCATCATCCTGCGGCGCGCACTCCAGCCCGACGGCCGCTAGCGGAGGAGTTCCGTCCGGCCGCTCACACCGAACCGCCGGTAGAGGCGCGTCAGGTTGGCCTCGACCGCCTTCACCGACAGGTGCAGGGTCGCGGCGATCATGCGGTTCGAGGCGCCGCTGCGGACCAGGTCGAGCAGGCGGCGTTCCAGCTCGCTGGCGGGCGCGCCGGCCGGGTCGAGCTGCTCCAGCGATTCGCGGGCGAAGTGCGCCCACGGCGTACAGCCGGCGTCGTCGAACATGCGGACGGCGTCCAGCAAAGCCGATCGGGCCGCGGCCCGGCGCCGAGCCCGCCGCTCCAAAGTGGCCAGTGTGAGGGCGCAGCGAGCGAGCTCCAGCGGGTAGGGGTGCCGCGCCGACATCCGCGATCGCAGGAGGTCGGCGGCGGTTCGCGGATCGCCGGTGGAGCCGTCCAGCAGGGCCTGCGCCCGGTCCAGACCCAGGACGACGACCGAGCGGCCATAGCGGGCGGCGCACGTACGCCCATCGGCGACGATCTGCGCGGCCGAAGCCGGATCGCCGGACAGGATCAGGGCCTCGGCGAGGTCGGCGTGGACGAGGATGAGGGCCGGATCCAGGTAGCCGAGTTCGCGCAGCAGATCCAGGCCGCGGCCCAGATGCCGGGCGGCGTCGGCGGGGTGGCGGCGCAGCAGATCGGCCCGGCCGAGCAGGATGTGGGCGTACGCCGACCATTCGGGCTCCCTTGTGGACTCCGCGGCGGCGATGGCGGCGGTCAGCGCGTCTATCGCGGAGTCGACGGTGCCGGTGTTCAACGCCGCGGCACCCCGCAGCGTGAAGCCACCGGCGGGCGGCAGATCCACGTCGGCCCACAGGCTGGCCGAGATCAGCCCGGACTCGGCCGACTCGCGGCAGCGGCCGGCCCGGTCCAGCACCGCGGCCGCGATGTAGTGGACCTTCGCGAGATCGCGCGTACGCCCGGCGCGCTCGACGTCGGCTCGCAGCCGCTCGACAAGCTCGGCGGCGTTGGCCACGTCGCCTTGGCGCACGAGGAGGATCGCCTGGGCTTGGCGTACCCAGACGATGGCGTCGCTGAGCGGGCGGCCGAGGGCCAGCTGCGCGGCTTCGGCCAGCGCCGGCAGCGAGGTGCCCTCGGATTGGATCTCGATCGGAATGCAGTTGCCCAGCGCCTCGATGAGCACATCGACGTCGCCGCACTCGCGGGCCAGCCGTACGGATTCGGCGACGGCAGCGGTGGTCGCCGCGACGCCGTCGGTCCGGATGGACAGCTCCGTCCGCATCCGGTGTACGCGAGCCGCCAGGACGGGATGGCCGGCCGCATCCACAGCGGCCGCGGCCAGCAGCTGCGACGCGGCTTGCACGTCGGCGCCGACGAGGTCGGCCAGGATCATCCGGGCGCCGACGCGGGCGACGGGATCGGCCCGGCGCAGCAGGGCGGTGCAGTCGGCTTTGGCCGCCGCGACCAGGCCGGCCGCGGCCGCGTGAGTCGCCGCGTCCAGCAATCGCCGGGCCGCGGCCACCGGATCGGGCGTACGCGCGGAGGCCAAGCGCAGCAACGCCGCCGCACTGCTCGGCGCACCACGGGACAGCGCCACCGCGGCCGAGTCCACAAGGGACGATGCGAGGCCCTCGTCCCGCCGGGTAGTGGCCAGCGCCCGGTGCCGGGCCTGTTCCACGGGGTCGGGAACGAGCCCGGCGAGCCGCGTGTGCGCCGCCCGGCGCAGGCGGGGCGGGGCGTCGCCGTACACGAGGTCGGCCACGAGCGGATGGTGGAAGCGCAGAGCACCATCGGGATCGGCGACGAGAATGCCGGCGGCGAGCGCGGCCGACAGCCCCGGATCGCGGTCGGGGAACAGCTCGCGGCCGGGGCGGGCGGCCGCCGCCACCATCAGCAGCGCCGGCCCGGCGACCGCAGGCAGCTCGTTGAGCCGCGTCACGAGCAGCGACCGCAGCCGATCCGGTACGGGCAGCGCCTCCGAACCCTGCCGGTACGCCCGCGCCAGCTCCAGCGCGAACAACGGATTGCCGCCGCTGGCCACACAGATGCGCTCCAGCACACCGGGATCGGCCGCTTCCGGCAGCCGGGGCCGGACCAGCCCAGCGACCACGGAACGGGGCAGGCCGCCGATCGCGATCTCGGTCACCGGCTCCGGACACAGCGCCGGTGCGTGGCCGGGTTCGTCGGTCAGCTCCGACACCGCTGCGCGTACCCGCGTGCCTTGAAGGCGCCGCGCGGCGAAGGAGAGCACCGCGGCGCTGGCCGGATCGACCAGCCGGGCATCGTCGATCGCGAGCAGGACCGGACGGTCGGCGGCGAGGGCCCGCAGGAGCTGGGTCGCGGCGACGCGGATGGCGAGCTGATCGGTCGGGGTGACCGGGGCTCGCAGCAGGGCGCTGTCGAGCGCCTGGCGCAGGTGTTCGGGCAGGCCGTCGGTCGCGACCGCGGCGAAGAGGTCGACCAGCGCGAGGTGCGGCAGGCCGGCCTCGGCCGAGGTGGGGTTCGCGCGCAGGACGAGGTCGCCGGATTCGGCGGCCCGATCGGCGATAGCGGCCAGAAGTGTGGACTTACCGATGCCGGCCGGGCCGCGCAGGACGACGCTGCCGCCCCGAGCGAGGATCTCCTCGCACGTACGCAGCTCGGTATCGCGGCCGTCGACCGGCGCATCGGTGGCCATCGGCAAAGTGTGCCGCCAAACTCGCCCGAGCGCGACCGGTCTTGACCTCGGGCTTCTCCGGGCTTCCCCGAGCCGGGGCAGCCGGCGCGCCGGGGTTCGGGACTGCGGTGTCGCGCCGGATGGTGCAGGGTGCTCAGTAGACGAACGACTCCAGGAATGTGAGGGGACAAACCTGTGAACGCTCGAATGAATCGCCGGGCCGCGCTCGGAGTCGGCAGTGCCGCTGCTGCCTCGGCGATACTGGGGACTGCCATGCCCACCGCAGCATCCGCCGCTACGGCCGACACCGGTTCCGTCGTGACCACCGTCGGCCGCAGTTATCGCCGTGCCGCCGTTAAGGCTGGTGGCGTTTGGAATTCGGCTATCTCCGTCGCCGGAGTGTCCGCTGTGTCCGCCGGTGCCGACGAAGTCGTGCAGGCGTACAGCGTCAACAAGGTGCCGGTGGCGGTCGCGGTGCTGGACAAAGTGGACCGTGGACTGTTGGCGCTCGACCAGCGCGTCGACGTCACCGCGGCCATCGTCATTCCCGGTGGCGACGGCATCTTCTCGCTCGACGGGGCGTACCCGAGTTCGGTGACGCTCGGCCACGCGCTCGCGGCTTTGCTGACGGTCTCCGACGACACCGCCGTACGCCTCTGTGGCCTGGTCGCACCGGCGTTGGAGATCAACGAGATCCTGGTCGGCAAGGGGTTCCCGCAGACGCAAGTGGAGCCGGTCGCCAACCCGAACCGGTTCTTCCTCGGTGCCACCACGCCCCACGAGATGCACGATCTGCTGAATGCCCTGGCCGCCGGCTCGCTGCTGTCGGCCGGATCCACCCAGTTCCTGCTCAACCTGCTCCGCTCGCCGATCGCGTACACCGACGGCATTCGCCGCACTATGTCCTCCGACGAACGCGCCGGGGTCGCGACGAAGGCGGGGTGGTTCGACGACGGCCGCAACGAGGCCGGCATCTACTTCGACGCCGCTGGGTCGCCCGTTCTCACGTACGCGCTGTTCGCTCGCGGCCAGGCGCATCCGGAAGACTTCGGTGCTACGCATCCGGCCGTACAGGCTCGCGCCACCATGGGCCGGGAGTTCATGGATGCGGTCGGCGGTCTGAGCGGGGCGGCTCCGGTCGCGGTGCGGCCCGCCGCCTTCCGCCCGTCCAACGGCGGCTGACGCCTCTTCCGTCGCGTTGATCATGAACATAGGGTGGTCCATTACGGCGTGTCGACCCTCCTAGCGTCATGATCAACGCGACGGGCCGGGCGGGACGCGACGAGCGGGCGGGACGCGACGGGCCGCGCGAGATCAACGCGCAGGCGGCTCGGCCGCTGGGAGGTCGCCAGCGGCGCTACGGGCCGGGCGGCGCAGGGCGGTCCAGGCGATCAGCCCGATCGGGATGATGAGCCAGCACGACAGCACCCGGTACCCGAGCACGGCCGCGGCCGCCGAGGCGTTGGAGGCTCCGGCGCTGACCAGCCCGGTCAGCAGCCCGGTCTCGATGACGCCGATCCCGCCCGGCGTCAGCGGCACCTGCCGCACGATCTGTACAGCCAGATAGGTGCCCGCGACAGCGGACACGGGCAGCGTGATGTCGAAGGCCCGGATCACGGCGAGCAGGCAGACGAGGTCGGCGAACCAGTTGACGATCGCGAAGATGAGGGTCAGGGCCCAGTGCCGGGGCGCGATCTCGTGCGCGGCCTGAACGATCCGGCCCATCCGGCCGGCCGGGTCGGGGTGCCAGCGCCGCCACACCAGGACCACCGCGCCCGCCGCGAGCAGCGTGGACCCGGCGAGGACACACACACTGACCAGTCCGGATACCGCGCCGCCGACGAGATACAAGAGCGCCAGACCGACGAACGACATGATGCCGGAAAGCACCATGACCGCCCCGGCCACCGTCCGGCTCGCTCCTTTGGCCCGGAACTGCTGGAATGCGAACGCGGCCGAGATCGCCGATCCGGCGGGCAGGCTGATCGTGATCGCCGAGCGGCTCAAGGTGAGCGCCATGGCGTACGGCAACGACATGCGTACGCCGAACGCGCGCAACAGCCGCCGCTGCTGCCGGGCGAACATGCCCAGCGAAGCAGCCTCGGCGAAGGCGGCGGCGACCAGCCATCCAAGATGTACGCGCGACGCGGCCTGAGCGAGGTCGGCGAGGCTGGGCACCTTGTCCCGCAGCACGATGACGGCGGCGACGGTTGCGGTGCAGAACAGCGCCCACCGCAACCACATGCGGTTCGGGCGCGCACCGATTGCGGCCTCGCACACCTGATCAGCGTGCTCCGGCGTACGCACATCTAGCAAGATCGGATGACGAGCGCCACATCCGCTGGCAGACTGACGTCAAGGCCCCGAGGAGGGCAGCCGAGGAAAGGGGAGGAAGTGCGATGACGGACCGACCGGCTCGCATGACCGACGAACAGATCATGGCGCACATCAATGAACTGGAGACCGAGGAGCGGCTCATGCGCACCCGGCTCAGCGAGGGCTTGATCAGCGTCGAGGACGAGCAGGCGCGGCTGGCCGCTATCGAAATTGAACTGGATCGCAGCTGGGACCTGCTGCGCCAGCGCCGGGCCAAGGCCAGTGCGCATCAGAACCCCGACGACGCCGAACTGCGCCCGGCCGCGCAGGTCGAAGGCTACGAGGGCTGAATCCTGTCGTACCCACGCGGGATAATTCGAGCATGTGCCGAAGCATCAAGACTCTGCGCCCGCCGTTTCAGGAGCTGGTGACCGAGGAGGACATCCGGGCCGCTGCGCTGCAATACGTTCGCAAGATCTCGGGATTCCGGGCCCCGGCCGCGCACAACGCCGAGGCGTTCGATCGCGCGGTCGAGGCTGTCACCTTCGCCACCGCCGAGCTGCTCGGCTCGCTTCAAGTCCGCCGCTGAAGCGCCGATCCCGCCGCGAACGCGACGCCAATCCCCGGGAAGACAACACCTATGGCCAGACCGTGCTGTCAGCCTGGAAGAGGTCGCGATCGCTCTGCACCGGCACGACGCAGAACAGGTGGCCGCCGGGGGCCTGCAGGACGGTCCAGCTGCCGTTGTCGGTGACCACGGTCGCGCCGAGCCCGCGCAGCCGGTCGACCTCGGCCGCGACGTCGTCGGTTTCGATGTCCATGTGGTAGCGCGGTGCGTCGTCGACCGCCTGGACCTCGACCTGGATGCCCGAGGCGGCGCCGACGAGCCGCCAGTACGGGTCGTCCGGCGGCTGGCGGTGGATCTTGGTACCCAGGGCCGCCGACCAGAACGCCACCGTATCGTCCGCGCGGTCCGCCGGTGTGTCGATGAAGAAGCCGTAGATCCGGGTGCGATGCATGCGGGGACAGTACCAACCTCTACGCTGGCGAAAGCGCTTTCCAAACCCGCTGGGAGGAGACATCCATGGCCGTGCCCGCGATCGTGCCCACGCCGACCCGGATCACGGCCGGTGACGGCGTCTTCCGCCTGACCGACACGACCGGGGTCGACGCGCCGCCCGCCATCGCCGACCTGCTGCGCGAGGTGCTGGGCCGCCCGCTGCCACCCGGTCCGGGCCTCGCCTTCCGGCTCGTCGACGGCTTCGCGCCCGAGGGTTACCGCCTCACGATCGGCGCGGATGGCGTGGTCGCCACCGCCAGCACCGAGGCCGGCTTGCGCTGGGCGGTCCAGACGCTGCGCCAGCTTCACGGGTACGCCCACCGCGCGGACGCACCGCTGCCGTTCGTGGATATCGAGGACGCGCCCCGCCTGCCCTGGCGCGGAGCGTTGCTGGACGTGGCGCGCTGGTGCCACCCGATCGACTTCGTCCGGCGTTTCGTCGACCATCTCGCCGCCCATAAGCTCAACACGCTGCATCTGCACCTGACCGACGACCAGGGCTGGCGCTTCGAGGTTCGCAAGTATCCGCGGCTGACCGAGGTCGGCGGGTGGCGGCGGGAGTCCAACGCCGGCCACGCCCGCGAGGGCCGGTTCGACGGTACGCCGCACGGCGGCTGGTACAGCCAGGATCAGTTGCGCGAACTCGTCGCCTTTGCGGCTCGGCGAGGCGTACGCGTCATGCCGGAAATCGATCTGCCCGGCCATATGCAGGCCGCTATTTCGGCGTACCCATGGCTCGGGAACGGCGGAGAGCAGCTGGAGGTGCGCACGGCCTGGGGGATCTCGAAGCATGTGCTGAACACCTCGGACCAGGCCCTGCAGTTCGCGCGCAGCGTCCTGGACGAGGTTGTGGACGTCTTCCCGTTCGAGTACGTCCACCTGGGCGGGGACGAGGTGCCGCTCGACGAGTGGGCGGGGAGCGAGGCGGCGCAGGAGCGGGTACGCACCGCGGGCCTGGCCGGTACGCCCGAACTGCTCGGCTGGTGGATCCGGCAGATGAGCGACCACCTGGCCGGCCACGGCCGCAAGATCGCGGTCTGGGACGAGCTGGTCGAAGCGAACCCGCCGAAGGACGCTCTGGTGTTCGCGTGGCGCGGGGTGGACCGGGTGACCGCCGCTCTGGAGGCCGGGCATCCCGTCGTTGCGGTTCCTCAGACGCACGTGTACCTCGATCACGCCGAGTCGAAGGATCCCGGGGAGCCGTTGTCCATCGGCGGATACAGTCCGCTCGGCAAGGTGCTGTCCTACGAGCCCGTGCCGCCCGGCTTCGAGGGCCGTGTCCTCGGTACGCAGGGCATGCTGTGGAGCGAGTACACGCCGACTCCGCAGATGGTGGAGTGGCGGGCGTGGCCGCGGCTCGCCGCCGTCGCCGATGTCGCGTGGTCGCCGGCGCCGCGGTTCGCCGACGCCGTTGATGTCCATCGTGGACGGTTGCGCGATCTCGGCATCAACGCCCACCCCACCTCTTCGCGTTGATCATGAACTTGGGGTGATGGTGCCCGGAGTGTCGACCCCCCAACACCATGATCAACGCGAGCGGGCGGGCGAGGCAGCGGGCGGGCAAGGCGGCAAGCGGGCGGCGAGCGGGCAAAGCGCGGTAAGCGGGCGGCGAAAGCGGGCGGTGGCGAACTATCGTCGAGGTATGGGCTACCGAGTCCTGGCCGAGACGACGATGGTCGTCCACTTCACGGTCCTCGTCTACCTGGTGCTGGGCGGCTTCCTGGCCTGGCGGTGGATCGGCGCGATCTGGCCGCACCTGGTGATCGCGGCCTGGGGCCTTACGAGCACCGTGTTCCTCTGGCCGTGCCCGCTGACGATCCTGGAGGACTGGTCGCGGCGCAAGGCCGGCGAGGCCGGGCTGCGTACCGGGTTCATCGACACGTACCTGACCGGTGTGATCTACCCGGAGCGGTACACGACGCAGATCCAGATCACGATCGGAGTGGTCGTCGTCCTGTCGTTGATCGGCGCTATCGTCCGGTGGCGCAGGCGTGTGGCCGTCTCCGCCGACGCGACCGACAAGACGGACATTTCCGATTCGGTGGCTGCTGCACCGCGCCATCCGGAGCTGCGAAGATAGACGGACAGTTTTGTGATCTAGCTCACCCGTAATGCCTTTGTGAGGGCGTTTTCCCTGCTTACAGTCGAGCGATGCGCCCCCAGCATGACGGCCGACCCGGCCCCCCGTCGCACCCGGAAGCGGCCGCGCCGTCCGTGCCCCGAGCCCGATCCGGTGAAACATCGAGCTTCGCCGGCCGGATCCGTCAAGATCGGCCCGAGGGCAAGTCCGGCCGCCACCGCCTCGACGCCGGTGCCACCCAGCGGGTCGCGCGAGCCCTGGCGTCCATGCCCGAACCGCTCGCGCTGCCGTCCGCCGGATCGTCGCCGTACGCGCCGGCGGCCGAAGCGCCGGGGGCCGGGGAGATCACCCCGTCGTGGCACGACCTGGTGGAGCCCGCGAACCTGCCGGCGCTCAGCGTGGAACGCCTCCCCGCGCTGTCGCCCGACGTCCTCCCCGAACCCCCTCAAGAACTGTCGCTTGCCCGGCGGGACAGCGTGGTCCCCCGGCAGGCGACGCCCCCGCAGACGTCGTGGGCCTTCAATCCCTGGGGTACGCCGCCGGAGCACGACCCGGCGGAGGTGTGGGACTCCACCGAGGAGCACTCGTTCACGTCGGGCCTGCCGGACGAGAAGGCGATCGCACCGGCGGTGTTCGAGGCACCGTCCAGTCTGGACAAGAAGGTCCTCGCCGAGCAGGTGGCGTCGCTGGACGACCGCTACCTGACCCCGGCCGGACCGCTGACACCGGGTCTGGCCCCCGTACGCCGCCTGCGCCGGACGGCCAAGATGGCGCAGTACGCCGCCCTGGGCTTCATCGCGTTACTGGGCATCGCCGCCGTCGTGTCGCAGCCGCACGGCCCCAACAGCACCGGTGGGCTCACCAACTCCTCGCAGTCCACGTTGGACGATCGCTCCGATTCGGCCGCCGGCCGGTCGCAGGAGCGCGGTGCCGCGTCGCCCACCCCATCGGCGAGCGTTACGGCTTCGTCGGCCGCGCCGAAGGCGACCGCCACCAAGAAGGCGACGCCGAAGTCCACGGTGGTGGCCCTCGTCGCCGGCATGGATCGGGCGCAGATGACCAATGCGCAGACGATCGTGCGTACCGGGCAGAAGCTGGGCGTACCGCAGCGCGGGCTGCTGATCGGCCTGATGACCGCGATGCAGGAGAGCAACCTCTACAACCAGGCCAGCAACGCGGTGCCGGAGTCGTTCGACTACCCGCATCAGGGTGACTCCGCCGACTACGACTCGTGCGGCCTGTTCCAGCAGCGCACCAGCATGGGCTGGGGCACGGTGAAGCAGATCATGGACCCGGTCTACTCGTCGACGAAGTTCTTCAAAAGCCTGCTCGACGTCTCCGGCTGGCAGAACATGGAGCTGACCCTGGCCGCGCAGGAGGTTCAGGGATCGGCCTTCCCGTACGCGTACGCGAAGCACGAGTCGCGGGCCCGGACGATCCTGAACGCCCTGACGTAGCTGCTGGCGTTCCGCGTCCAGCGCCACTGTTGTCCGGGCCGGTTCGTGGTGAACCGGCCCGGACGAGGCGGTGTAAGGAGATCAGGTAATCGGGATCGCGGCGAGGATGGGCTCGGTCGGAGTCGAGGCGCCCTCCGCCTTCTCCAGCGTCATCCCGAGCGTGTCGGTGGTGCCGAGCCCTTCGACGAGAACCTTGCCGGAGTTCTGCCCCGCGGCCAGGAGCCCGGCCGGGCGGGCGTTGCTCTTCTCGATCATCCAGAACTCGTACGCCTTCTGCGGTCCGGGATCGGAGGCACCGGCGAGCATCACGACGGCAGCATTGCGGCTGGCCGACGAGACCACCACGACCTGTCCGCCGCTGGTGACCGTACCCTTGCGGAGCGTCGCATCGGGCGCGGTGATCACCGCATCCATCTTCGCCGCCTGAGCGAGGGCCACGTTCCGGTCCGCTATGGCTTGGTCCACGCGCTGCTGCTGGATGAGGTACGCACCACCGCCGGCCACGACCGCGAGGATCGCCGCGGCGAGCCCGTACGCCGACCGGCGAGCCCATCCTGCGGCCCGGGACGGCCGCGCGTGCGAAGGCGGGGATTCCATCGGGCGCATCGGCTCGGGCGGCATCGGATGCAGCGGCGGAAGCTGCCGCGTCGTACGGATCTGGTCCATCACGTTCTGCCGCAGCCGCGGCGGCGGCACCGCCCAGCTGTCGTCGGCCAGGCGTACGACCGTCTCGCGCAGCTCCGCGACCTCGCCCGCGCACCCCTCGCACTCGTCGAGGTGCTGCGTGAAGACGTCGCGATCGGCGTCGTCGAGGGAGTCCAGCACGTACGCGCCGGTGAGCAGGTGGATGTCGTTGGTCATCGGGCCACCTCCACTCCCAGGCAGTCCCGCAGCCGGATCAGGCCGTCCCGCATCCGCGTCTTGACCGTCGGCAGGGCGGTGTCGAGCAGTTGGGCCACTTCACGATAGGTGTACCCGCTGTAGTAGGCCAGGGTGATCGCTTCCCGCTGCAAATCGGTGAGCGTACGCAGGCAGCGGCGGACCTGCTGGCGCTCCAAGTGCGCGGTGGCCTCTTCGACCACTTCGTCGTGGGGGGTCTGCGTGGCTTCGGGGGCTAAGCGCTGCACCCGGTCGTGGGCCGCCTGTTCGGATCGGACCCGGTCGACGGCTCGCCGGTGGGCGATCGTGAAGATCCACGCCGTCGCGGATCCCTTCGCCGGGTCGAATCGGGTGGCCGTACGCCATACCTCGACCAGCGCCTCCTGCGCGACCTCCTCGGCCTGGGCGGGGTCGCGTACGACCCGCTTGGCCAGCCCGTAGACCCGGGGAGCCACCAATTCGTAGAGGCGCGCGAAGGCGGCCTCGTCGCCACGGGCGACCGCGCGCAGGAGCGTGGCCGCGTCGTCGGTCGTGCCCGTCGCATGGGGTACGCCGGTCAGCCGGCCGGCTCTGCGCTGCGCCCTCGCGTTCTGCTCGGTCATCGGCACCGCCTCTGTCAGTGATTGATAGCAGATTCGGAGCCGGCCCGCGTCCGGATGGGTGTGCCTTTTCGATCACCAACTGCTACCCACCGCCCCCTCACCGGCCGGGGAGGCCGGGGCGGTAAAGGGCGGGATACGCTCGCGGGCGTGCTCATCCTGCTCCCGCCGTCCGAGGGCAAGACCGCGCCGGCCGCGGGTGCGCCCCTCGATCTGGCCATGCTGTCCCGGCCCACGCTGACCAGGGCCCGCGACCGGGCCGTCACCGCGCTGGCGAAACTCAGCAGCGGCCGCGAGAAGCGAGCGCTGGAGATCCTCGGGCTCGGCCCGAAGCAGGCCGCCGAGCTGGAGCGCAACCGGCAGCTGCGGACGGCGCCGACCGCGCCCGCCCGTCAGATCTACACCGGGGTTCTGTACGAGGCCCTCGACTTCGCAACGCTCACACCGCAAGCGCAGCAAAGGGCCGATGAGTGCGTATTGATCGCGTCGGGCCTGTGGGGACTGGTCGGTCCCGGGGACCGGATCCCGGCGTACCGGTGCTCGATCGGGGTGCAGCTGCCGGTCCTGGGCGGCCTCACCACCTACTGGCGCAAAGCGCTCGCCCACGCCATCCCGGACGACGAGCTGGTGATGGACCTCCGCTCGGAGGCGTACGCCAAGACGTGGACGAGCGACCGCGCGATATCGGTCCGGGTGTTGCAGGAACGGGATGGCAAGCGCACGGTGGTGAGCCATTTCAACAAGGCCACCAAGGGCCGGATCGTACGCGACCTTCTCCAGGCCGGCGCCGCGCCGGCGAGCGTACGCCAGTTGAAGGACGCGCTCGGCGATCTGAAGTACAACGTGGAAGACGAGGACGACCGCCTCGACGTAATCGTCCGCGAGCTGTGAAGCACACGCCCTGTAAACCGCGCGCCGTTACATATTTACAGAATGCGATGAATCGCGGTGAAGGATTGACCGTATAGAGATCTTACTCGCATCATTGTGACCAACATCGATGGGCCCGTCGATCCACAACCCTCAGTCAGGGAAGGGAGACAGCCCATGGCCGGCTTCTTCGGCGAGGTCTCGTGGTTCTGTTGCGGCAACGCCTGGGGACCATGCGGTTCGACCGGGCACGGCGCCTGCGGCACCTGCAACTCCGGCAGCCTGCAGCACGCCTGGCCCAACACCTCCGACGCCTGCTTCGCCATCACCCGCCCGGATCGCTGCGGCGACAGCATGTCCCGCCGCGGCTGCGGGTTCCGCCACTTCACCACGAACCGCTGCACCGGGCAGCGGGTGGGCACCACCATCGCCGACTGCGGTCCCCAGACCGACCTGTTCTGCGGCGAGCGTACGTGCTGCGGTTCGGCGTGCAGTACCAACCGCCTCATCGACCTCACACCGGCGGCGTACAGCCGGATCGCCAGCCTGTCGACCGGGTTGCGGCCCGCCTTCGTTGACGTCGTGTGAGAGGGGACGAACCGATGGACGACACCATGAACCGCCGGTCCCTGCTCACCTCCGCCGTTCTCGGCAGCGCCGCGACCCTGGTCGGTGCCACCGCGCTCGGCTCGCTCGCGCCCGAGGCCGCCTTCGCCGGCGGGACCGGTGCGCCACCGCTACCGACCGGCAGCAAGCAGGACGTCGAGGCGGGCATGCGAGATCCCAACTTCGCCGAGGGCCGCATCACCGGCATCCGCGACACGATGCTCCTCGTCGCGGGCTCCGACGCAACGCTGTGGCGCATCCGGGTCACGGGCGGCACGAGCATCTGGAAGCTGAGACCGACCACATTCGACAGTGCCGCGGTCGGCGACGGCCTCTACGCCCGGGGCGTACTGCTGCCCGACGGCACGCTCGCCGCCGACTCGATCTGGCTGAACATCGTCAATCTCGTGGTGCACGTGGCCGCCCTGAGCCGCGACACCATTCACTTCGATCACCGGGGCAACCGCATCGTCGGCCACGTCCACCACGGCACCACGGCCGCCAGCTACAACGGAACCCCCGCGGTCCAGGACCTGTCGATGGTGACGGTCGGCCGGCACGCCCAGGTCCTCGGCGCGTGGCTGCCCGACACCAACGAGATCGACATCGCCACCGTCTACACGACGGCGGGATGACGATGCAAGCGCTCCTCATCGCCGTGGTCCTGCTCTGGTCCGCGCAGGCCAAGCTGCGCCGCCCGGCCCGCCCGGTCGCGGCCTACCGCGCCCTCGGCGCCGCCGAAACCGTCGTCTCCGTATCTCTTCTCTGGCCTTCGCGCATCCCGGCCCTGGCCTCCTCGTTGCTCTGCGCGGGCTTCCTGCTCTATCTGTTGTACGCCCACCGCCGGACACCGCAAGCGTCATGCGGGTGTCTGGGAGCGCAGTCGGTTCCGATCTCGATGCGCAGCATTCTTCGGGCCGGACTGCTCTTGACGGTGTCCCTGAGTGCGGTGTTCTGGCCGGTGCCGGTCACGGCGTTCGGCTGGGCGTTCGGCGTCGTGGCGGTCGTGGCCGGATTGGCGGCGGTCGTCACGCTGTCGCCGGAGCTGGATCGGCACTGGCTGCTGCCGTGGCGCCGGACCTGGGCACGATGGACGCATCCGCTGTCGGCGCCGCAGGCGTTCGACGTCCCGCTCGACTCCACAGTGCAGCAATTGCACCACAGTCCGGCATTCCGCCAATTGGCCAGCGATCTCGCCTCAGACGTGCGAGAGCACTGGGATGCCGACGAATGGCGCATTCTCCTGTACACCATCCGGTCGCAAGGGCGTACGGGGACGGCGGTCTTCGCGGTTCCGAGGCTGCGGTACGCCCCCGACGCGGTCCGCGCGACCGTCGTCGACCTGGTGTGATGGGGCGTGGGCTCGGCACTTTGGCACTTGCCGAGCCCACTTTTGTATGATCAAACAAAAGTTCTGCATCATCATTGCGAAGGTATGGACACCGGCGTGGAAAGCTCGTAACGTGTCGGACACACACCGCTGCGTGAGCGACCCTCCACTGAGGAGAGACCCCGATGTCCACCCCTCGGCATCTCTGGGAACCCCTGCACGTACGCCTCTTGCGCCTGCTACGCGATGAGGGGCCGCTGTCGCGCGCCGAGCTGGCCGACCGGCTCGACGTCGCCCGGCCGCGGCTGCTGTCGGAACTCGATCGCCTGCTCGGCTCCGGCCAGCTCGCCGAGGCCGGTCCGGCGGAGTCGCGCGGCGGGCGGCGTTCCACGCTGGTCGAACTGAACCCGGCGATGCGGTTCGCCGCCGTCGACCTCGGCGCCACCTCCATCGACATCGAGGTGGTCAACGGCCGGCTGGAGCCGCTGGCGGCGTACAGCGAACCGGCCGACATCCGCAGCGGGCCCAAGCCGATCCTGCAACGGGTCAACGAACTGCTCGCCAAGGCTCGGGTCGAGGGCGTCTTCGACCGCCTCGACGGCGTCGGGGTCGGCGTACCGGGGCCGGTGAGTTTCCGCGACGGCGTACCGGTGTCGCCGCCGATCATGCCGGGCTGGGACCGGTACCCGGTGCGCGAGCTGATGACCCGCGAGCACGGCTGTCCGTCCGTTGTGGACAACGACGTGAACATCATGGCCGTGGGGGAGCGGCAGGGCGGCGTCGCCCACTCGGTCGACAACTTCCTCTACGTGAAGATCGGCACCGGCATCGGCTGCGGCATCTTCCTCAACGGCGAGGTCTACCGGGGCAGCGACGGATGCGCCGGCGACATTGGCCACATCCAGGTCGACGCGCACGGGCCGGTGTGCTCGTGCGGCAACATCGGATGCCTGGAAGCCGTGTTCAGCGGGGCGGCGCTGGCTCGCGAAGCGACGGCCGCGGCGCGGTCGGGTGCCTCGCCCGCGCTCGCCGAGCGGCTCGCGCAGAACGGCGAAGTGACCGCCACTGACGTGGCTACCGGAGCCGTCGAGGGCGACGTCACCTGCATCCAGCTCATCCGCGACGGCGGCCGCCGGGTCGGCATCGTCCTGGCCGGGCTGGTCAGCTTCGTCAACCCGTCGCTCATCGTGATCGGGGGCGGGTTGGCGCAGTTGGGCCACATCATGCTGGCCGAGATCCGCAGTGTCGTCTACCGCCGGTCCCTGCCGCTGGCCACCGGCAACCTGCCGCTGGTCCTGTCCGAGCTGGGTCCCCGCGCCGGTGTCGCCGGTGCCGCGGTGCTGGCCAGCGAAATAGCATTCGAGCACGCGTCATGACCGCCGAGCCGACCGCCGGGAATGTGGTGCTACGGCTGACCGATGTGGTCAAGACGTTCCCCGGCGTACGCGCGCTCGACGGCGTCGAGCTGGAGGTCGAGGCGGGCGAGGTGCACTGCCTGCTCGGCCAGAACGGGGCCGGCAAGTCCACGCTCATCAAGGTGCTGGCCGGCGTACACCGGCCGGATTCGGGGCACGTCGAGTGGCTGGGCCAGCCGGTCGAGTTCGCCACGCCGCAGGCGGCCATGAAGGCCGGTATCGCCACGATCTACCAGGAGCTCGATCTCGTCGACTACCTGACCGTCGCCGAGAACATCTACCTCGGCCACGAGCCGCACCGGTTCGGCTTCGTCCACAAGGGACAGGCCCAGCGCCGGGCCCGGGAGCTGCTGGGCCGGCTGGGCCACGGCGAGATCCCGACCGGGTGGTTCGTACGCTCGCTGCCGGCGGCCGGCAAGCAGATCGTCAGCATGGCGCGAGCGCTGTCCCACGAGGCCAAGCTGATCATCATGGACGAGCCGAGCGCCGTGCTCGCCCACGACGAGGTCGCCAACCTCTTCCGCATCATCCGGGAGCTGACCGCGCAGGGTATCGCCGTCGTCTACATCTCGCACCGGCTGGAGGAGATCCGCGAGATCGGCGACCGCGTGACCATCCTCAAGGACGGGCGGACGACGGCCGCCGCGCTGCCGGCCCGCACGACCCCGACCCGCGATCTGGTGCGCCGCATGACCGGCCGCACCATCGAATACGTCTTCCCGCCGCGCCAGGACACAGTGGACGGACCAGTGCTGCTGGAGGTGGCGAACCTCAGCCGCGCCAAGGAGTTCGCCGACATCACTTTCAGCGTACGCGCCGGAGAGATCGTGGGCATCGCCGGCCTCGTCGGCTCCGGACGCTCGGAACTGCTGGAGACGGTCTTCGGTGCGCGTACCCCTGATGGGGGAAGCGTCTTCATGGACGGCCGCGAGGTGCCCGCGGGCAATGTGGGCGCGGCGGTCAAAGCCGGCATGGGCATGGCCCCCGAGGAGCGCAAGAGCCAGGCGCTGCTGCTGGGCGAGGCGGTCTACCGCAACATCACCCTCACGACCTTCGGCGGGTACGCCAAGGCCGGCTTCACCGACGCGGCGCGCGAAGTGGCCGCGGCGCAGGACATCGCGGACCGGCTGGACCTGCGCCCCCGCGACGTACGCCCACCAGTGAGCACCCTGTCGGGCGGCAACCAGCAGAAGGTCGTGGTTGGACGGTGGCTGCTCGGCCACAGCCGGCTGCTGCTGCTCGACGAGCCGACGCGGGGCGTGGACGTAGGCGCCCGTGCCGAGCTGTACAAGGTGATCCGCGATCTGGCCGCCAAGGGCGTCGGCATCCTGCTGGTCTCCAGCGAGGTGCCGGAAGTGCTGGGCCTGGCCGATCGGGTGCTGGTCATGCGCGAGGGCCGGCTGGTGCATCAGGCGCCGGCGGCGCAAGTCACCGAGGACGACGTCCTCGATCTGGTCATGGCTGGCTCGCTGCACGCCGCCGAGGACATCACGATGACGGAGGTGGCACCGTGAGCCGGACCGAGGTCTCCCCGCCCGCGGTCGAGGGCCCGCCGGCGGCGGCGCCGAAGCTGGGAATCCAGCGCGACGGCTTGTGGCGCAATGTCGGCCTGCTCGGCGTGCTCGTCGCGCTGTTCGCGATCGGCGCGGGGATCCGGCCCGACCTCTATAGCGACCCCGACTGGGTAGTGAACAACATGCTGGTCATCCTGACCCAGGCCGCGGCCGTCGGGGTGATCACGATCGGCATGACGTTCGTCATCATCGGCGGCGGCATCGACCTGTCCGTGGGCGCGCTGATCGCGCTGTCGGGCGTATGGGCGACGACCGTTGCCACCCAGAGCTACGGTCCCGGCGGCATGATCTTCTGTGCCCTGGCCGTCGGGGCCGTCGCCGGCTCGATCAACGGCTTGCTCGTCGCTTACGGACGGCTGGTGCCGTTCATCGCGACGCTGGCGATGCTCGTCGCGGCGCGTGGCCTGGCCGCACAGATCTCCGGCAAGCAGACCCAGGTCTCCCGCGACCAGTTCATCAACGGCCTGGCCACGACGCGGATCGCCGGCGTACCGATGCTCGTCGTCATCTTCGTCGTCGCCGGGATCCTGGGCTGGATCCTGTTGAACCGCACCACTTTCGGCCGGCGTACGGTGGCCATCGGCGGCAACGCCGAGGCGGCCCGGCTGGCCGGCATCAATGTCAAACGCCACACCCTGCTGCTGTACGCGCTGTCCGGGCTGTGCTGCGGCGTCGCCGCCATCATGCTGACGTCGCTGGCCACCTCGTCCCAGGCGGCCGCAGCCGAACTCTACGAACTCGACGCCATCGCCGCCGCGATCATCGGAGGCACGCTGCTGACCGGCGGGCGCGGCACGATCGTCGGCTCGATGTTCGGCGTGATCGTGTTCTCCGCGATCACCAACCTGTTCGCCATCGCCAACCTCCCCACGGAGGTCCAGAACATGGTCAAGGGCGGCATCATCGTGCTCGCCGTCCTGATCCAGCAGTTCCGGTTCAGCTCCGTCAGCAACCTCATCCGTCGCAGAACCCCATGACCGCTCGCAGAACCCCATGATCGCGACAAGATCAGGGTTATTGCTCGATCTTGAACCAAGATCTGTGCACTATCCCTGATCCTGCCGGGATCTTGAGCGGGGCCCGACCGGCTCCCCTCCGCCACCCTGGTGAACGTCCACAGGGGACGTTCACCAGGCCGAACACACCCATTTCCGCCCCATCCCCGGGAGATGATCATGAGTCTGAGCAACACCTCGCGGCGTCGCTTCCTCATCGGTGGCACCGCCGTCGGCGCGAGCGCTCTGCTCGCCGCCTGCACCAGCAACGAGAACGCGCCGACCACCGCGCAGACCAAGGGCGCCGACTCCGGCACCAACCCC
>Ga0114129_10001041_pt1 | contig 36296 bp, 28 predicted proteins | sample RhiMetdeltSRZDD1_FD_80071 | JGI IMG/M metagenome (GOLD analysis project Ga0114129, IMG submission 80071) | Populus rhizosphere microbial communities from Tennessee, USA - Rhizosphere MetaG P. deltoides SRZDD1 (version 2) (version 2) | ecosystem: Host-associated > Plants > Roots > Rhizosphere >...
GCGCGGCTGTTCGTGCGGCGCGACGACCGGTCCTTTCCGGTGGTGTTGAAGATCTCATGACGCAAAGCCCTGGGTTTCGCAAGGACGGAACGGGGGCCGTTATGTCCCAAGGAGGGAACCCCATGACCACGCGACCGAACGCAAACGATACGACGACGCACCTCGAGCGTTACGCCGTTCTGCGCACCATGCTCGAGGAACGCCGGCGGGAGATCCACGAGAAGCTTCGCTCGCTTCGCGAGGCGCTTCCTGAAGAGGCGTCGGTCGTCCGTGACAGCGAGGAGCAGAGCGTCAACGATTTCGTCCGCGACGTCGATTTCGCCCTGATGCAGATGAAGTCCGAGACCTTGAACCGGATCGACGAGGCCCTCCATAAACTGGAGGAAGGAACCTACGGAATCTGTCAGGATTGCGGCAAGGACGTCCCGGAGCCGCGCCTCAAAGCGCTACCGTTCGCCACGCGCTGCCGTGAGTGCCAGGAGCGGTTCGAGACGGCCCGTGAGGAGGACGGCCGGGGAGAGGCCCCGGCCGTGGGTGCGCGCCTGCAGCAGGCCTTGGCGCTCGCCCAGGATCGCGAGGCAAGACATGAGTGACAAGGACGACGACCGGAGCCTGATGAGCGACGAGGACGGCAGAGTCCCCGAGCCACAGCCGGGCGTTCCCGCGGAGCTGGCCATCCTGCCTCTCCGCGACACGATCCTGTTCCCGCACGCCATCCTTCCGCTCGCGGTGGCCCGGGAGACGTCCGTCGCGCTGGTCCACGAGGCCGTGCGCGAGCGTCAGGTCATCGGCGTCGTCACCCAGCGTGATCCCGCGGTGGACGATCCGGTCGAGAGCGATCTCTACCGGATCGGCACCCTCACCCACATCCACAAGATGTTCAAGTTCCCGGACGGATCGCTCCGCCTGGTCGTGCAGGGCGTGCAGCGCTTCCGGCTGCAGCAAGTCAACCAGTACCGGCCGTACATCCGCGCCAACATCGATCTGCTCCAGGACGTGATCCGGCCCGAGCACGAGATCGAGGTGCAGGCGCTGGCGCAGAGCGCGCAGGGCCTCTTCCAGCGCGTGGTGGAGCTCTCCCCCACGCTCTCGGACGAGCTCCAGGCGCTGGCCGCCAACATCCAGGACCCGTCGCGGCTGGCCGACTTCGTGGCCGGCTCCTTGCCGTCCCTCTCGACCTCTCAGAAGCAGGAGATGCTCGAGATCTTGGACGTTCGCACCCGGCTCGATCGTCTCAACAAGATCCTCGTGAAGGACCTCGAGGTCCTCGAGGTCGGCAACAAGATCCAGAGCCAGGTGAAGACGGAGCTCCAGAAGAACCAGCGCGAGTACTACTTGCGCGAGCAGATGAAGGCCATCCAGAAGGAGCTGGGCGAAGGCGACGACCAGCAGCGCGAGTACAACGAGCTCCGAGACAAGATCGAGGCTTGCGGCATGCCCGACGACGCGAAGAAGGAGGCCCTGCGCGAGCTGGACCGCCTTTCGAAGATGTCGCCGGCGGCGGCCGAGTACACCGTCACCCGCACGTACCTCGACTGGCTGGTCGCGCTGCCGTGGGCCAAGCGCACCGAGACCGAGATCGACCTCGTCAAGGCGAAGGAGATCCTCGACAACGACCACTACGACCTCGAGAAGGTCAAGGAGCGCATCCTCGAGTACCTGGCCGTCCGCAAGATGAAACCCGACATCAAGGGACCGATCCTGTGCTTCGTCGGCCCTCCCGGCGTCGGCAAGACGAGCCTGGGCCGGTCGATCGCGGGGTCCATGGGACGCAAGTTCCACCGGATCTCGCTGGGCGGCATGCGCGACGAGGCGGAGATCCGCGGGCATCGGCGCACGTACATCGGCGCCCTGCCCGGCCAGATCATCCAGGGACTGCGCCGCGCCGAGAGCAAGAACCCGGTGTTCATGCTCGACGAGATCGACAAGATCGGCGCCGACTTCCGCGGCGACCCGGCGGCGGCGTTGCTCGAGGTCCTCGATCCCGAACAGAACAACACGTTCAAGGACCACTACGTCGACCTGCCCTTCGACCTCAGCGAAGTCCTGTTCATCACGACCGCGAACGTCCTCGATACGATCCCGCCCGCGCTCCGCGACCGCATGGAGGTCATCCGACTGGCCGGCTATATCGAGGAGGAGAAGCTCCACATCAGCCGGCGGCACCTGATCCCCCGCCAGCTCGACAACCATGGCATCAAGGTGGAGCACATCACCTTCGACGATCAGGCGATGCTCAAGCTGATCCGCGAGTACACGCGCGAGGCCGGACTGCGCAACCTCGAGCGCGAGATCGCGAGCATCATCCGCAAGGTCGCCCGCAAGCGCGCAGAAGGCGCCACCGACGCGGTGGCGGTTACGCCCGAGAAGGTCGAGGAGTTCCTGGGCGCGCCGTACTTCATGCGCGAAGAGATGGAGGAGCGCACGCTGATCCCGGGCGTCTCCATCGGCTTGTCATGGACGGCCGCCGGGGGCGAGGTCCTCTACATCGAGGCCACCCAGATGTGGGGCGCCAAGGGGCTGACCTTGACCGGCCAGTTGGGCGACGTCATGAAGGAAAGCGCCCAGGCGGCGCTGTCGTGGGTTCGTGCGCACGCGCGGCAGCTCGGCATCGAAGAGTCGTTCTTCGATCGGATCGACATCCACCTGCACGTGCCGGAGGGTGCGATCCCGAAGGACGGGCCTTCGGCCGGCATCACCCTCGTGACCGCACTCGTCTCCCTGCTGACCGGACGTCCGGTGCGGCCGCGCGTCTCCATGACCGGAGAGATGACGCTCTCCGGCCGCGTGCTGCCCGTCGGCGGCATCAAGGAGAAGGTCCTGGCCGCGCACCGTCTCGGCATCAAGGAAGTCGTCCTTCCCAAGCGCAACGAGAAGGCGGTCAAGGAAGACATCCCGGAGAACGTCCGCAACGACGTCAAGCTCCACCTCGTGTCGTCCATCGAAGAGGTCCTGGAGCTGGCGCTCACGCCGGGCGACACCTACGACCTCACCAAAGAGCGCAACCGCTGGCAGCTCCGGCTGTCCAACTGACGGGCAAGGACGCTACGCGTTTCGTCGGTCGCGTTCCGGAGGCCAGCTAACGTCTACTGGGCCTTGGCCTCCGCAGTGCGCGCAAGCTCTCGATCGATGAGGGCCGAGATGGCCTCGCGCCCTCGATTTGTAACCATGCGACCGTTGACGAACAAGGTCGGAGTTCCACGGACGCCGTACGTGCTGCCGTCTTGCAAGTCACCATCCACGATACTCGCGTGCTTCGCCGAGCTCAGGCAATCCGAAAACGACGATTCGTCGAGGCCAAGCTCCTTGGCGTATGACTTCAGGCCGTCCAAGCTCAAGTCGTTCTGGTTCTTGAACAACACCTCATGCATCGGCCAGAACTTGCCGGCTTCGAGTGCACACTCTGCGGCCAAAGCGGCGTTCCTCGCATCCTTGTGTATGCCCAACGGAAAGTGGCGAAAACCCATCGCGACCTGATCACCATACTTCTTTTGAATGTCTCGCAAAGTCGGCAGCGCTTGCGAACACGCGGGACACTGAAAATCCGAGAACTCGACGATCTGGATAGGCGCCGATTTATTCCCTTTGAGAGCGGCATCACGCACCGGTATGGTGAGCCGCGGGGTCTGCAGGACGATCTTGACCGAGTACTTCTTGCGCAACTCGCCTACGAACTCGGCTCGTCGGGCCAGCTTCCGCTGCGCGTCCATCTGCGCCTCGACTCGTTTCAAGGCATCGGCTTCCGATAGTCCCTGATAGCGCTCTCGGGACGCTTCGTAGGCGGCTCCCACCTCCTCCGGCGTGGCCTTCTTTTGCTTTTCCAGGACCTCGGCTTCCAAGAGCTTCTCTACGGAGATCTTCCGCTGCGCGGCTTCGATGCTGAGCGCTTGTTTCGCGATGAGATCGTCGAGCACCTTCTCCTTGATCTCAGATTCCTGCGCTCTCAACGCAACCAGACGCGGGGCCGCCGCCTCCTCCAGATCGCGCATGGAAATCGTAGTTTCCCCCACCGAGGCTGCGAGTTCTGCCGGTTTCGCGGGCGCCTCGTGGCCGGCGGTCCCCGCTCCCAGGACGGCCAGAAGACCGGTGATCAGCTGCTGCTTCATTTCCTACCCTCGCTTTGCCAGCGACGCTGGATTTATGGATACCGACGGGACGCGTCGAGGATACTATCGAGATCCACCAGGATCAAGTACGTTCAGGTTGTTCGCACTGACAAGCAGACTGCGGAGTGGCGAGCCCGCACGCGCCAACACGACGAGGCCAATCGTCTGTGGCGCGTGCCCAGGGGCATCGGGTGCCACGAAGCCGAAGAACGTCGACGGCGAGATGCCCCGCGGCGGATGTGACGAAAGCCACAGTCTCAGGTCGCGGAACGCCGCCCAGCCTTCGACGCCCTCCAATCTCGTCCAGCAGACGACGGAGTCCTCATTCAGCAGCGCATCGCGTTGCAGCCGCATCAACTCGAGGCGAATCGAGGCGTCACGAGGCAGCGTGTCGGATATCACGATGTCATACCGCTTCCTGCCCGCCGCGTTGATGTCACCGACCGAGGGCCCGATCGGCGAGTGCTCCACGGCGGGGTCTCCGGGCAAGCAATGATCGGTGCTGCCCAGGTGCAGTATGCGCGCGCCCGGAGCGATGGCGCCCATCGAGCGGATGAGCGTCGCCGAGGTCACGGGGGCGTGGGGGGCGGCATCCGGGGCCGCCGCCATCGGCGCATGAGTCGCGGTCAGCGGGGAGTCGGCGTGTATGACGCGGGGGACGAGGAGCGTTTGCTTGCGATGGTGAAAGACGAGGGTGCCGTAGTCGGAGCCGGCGACATCCGCGCGCTCAACGTACGGCATTCGGCGCCATTCGCCATCCACGCGATGCGCCGGCGCCTTTAGGTGGTTCCCGAACTGTGACGGCGACCGATGAAGCCGGATGCCGCTGCGCTGCGCCAACAGCGACAATACGGACTGGTCATGACGATGCTCGATGAAGCTGGCGTACTCCGCGAGCCCACACGTACTCGGAGCGTCGGTGAGTATCTTCGTGTCACAGCAGGCCGACAGCCACTGATGAACCAGCGTCATGGCCTTGTCGGTTCGGCTCAGGACGATGAGCGAGGCGTCCAGCATGGGTGCGCGGCGATACACGGGGTCGTCGCATTCCATCGCCACGAAGCAATCGCGTTTCGTCCATACCTCGCACGTGTTCGGACGTCCGCGAATGCCATCGTAAGGGCCTCGAAACAGGAGCACACCGTCGTCGTCTCGACAGAGCGAAAAAAGGCGCGCGAGGTCGCCGGTGATTTCGAGACCGGCATCCGCGTACATGACGATCTGGCCAGGGGTCGCCTGTTTCAGTGCCTCCAGAATGATGAAGGGCTTCCAGAGCCAGTAGCCGCATCCGCGAGCGGCATCGAGGATGCGCCGGTGCGTGTGGTAGAAGGCAGTGGCCCGCAGCTGTGTCGGATCCCAGAGGCGGGCGGTCGCCACGCCGTGAGCGCGTGCGGTGGCGGCCAACACATCGCGGCTGATCTCGAACTCAGGGCTCGCGAACGACACCAATACCGCGCTCATGGGCTCAGTGCGTCCTCGACCTCAGCCAATGCTCGAGGCGGCATGGGAGGCCTAGCGGCCCACGTAGCTGCGGAACTGGTGGATGAGTTCGAGGTACTGCGAGACCTGGACATCGTAGCCGAAGGATGCCGTGGCGTAGGCGCGAATCGACGGCCTCATCGACTCGTTGTCTCGTATCGCGCGCTCGATAGCCTGTACGACCGACTCCGCACGCAGCGCGTCGTCAGGGAAAACGGTAATGAACGGCTGCGTGGTCAGGTTCGCCGTGCATGCTTCGGTCACGACGACATTCAGGCCGGCCGCCAGAGCCTCCAGGACGACCTTGGGTGCCGCAGCCTCCGACTCGCTGAGCATCACCAGGCAGCTGTAATCCGCCAGGCGCTCATGGACGTCACGTCGAGTCCAGACTCCAAGATATCGAGCGCTGTCGTTCTCTTTGAAGGTCGCCTCGCGGTGCCTGTCCCACGGGCCCACGAAATCGACGCCAGTGCAGCCAGCGACCGCGTTGGCCAGCCAGGCTTGACGCTTCCGAGGTTGTATCATCCCCACGCAGATGGCCCGGCCGTTCCCCCGTGGCGCCGCACGAAAGTCCTCGTACTCGACGGCGTTGCGGAGAGTGCGCAGAAACCCTGCGTAGCCGGCATCTTGGAACAGGTGGCGAATCGGCTCCGACAGAACGATGTTTCCCGGGGCATCCAGGCAATCTCGGAAGAGGTACTCGAACGAGGCATACTGCCTCCCGCGCTCCCCGTTCGGCCTGAAACGATGCAGGCCGCCGAAATGAGTCGTGACCACGTAGGGTTGCTTGAGATGCGCATTGCAGTGAGCGGCGAAGAGCTCATTGTGGCAATGAACGAAGTCGTAGGCGCCCCCATTGATTTCGTGAATGACGTTGTGGATCATCCGGGTGTTGTAGACGTCCACGCGATGGCCCAGCCGTTCCAATCGCACCTTGCGTTGCCACAACGTGACCTCGACCGCGCCCCAATCCGGCGGCGGAATCGGCAGGGCTCCGGCGGCAATCAGCGCAATTCGCATCGTGAGAAGGATCCGAGTCGTCGTCGGATGATCGGCGTAATCTGATGCATGGCGCGCGCCAGAGCTAAATCGCCACCCACCCGTCGGGCCGGGATGGCCTCAGCGATTCGTTACGAGCCCAGGTTTCCGGGAGCAGAACGATCTTCCCCGGCGCACCGCCGAGCCATGCGGCCCACCACGAGAACGTGCTGTTCGCGATGATGAAGTGCCGACATGACGCCATGAGCTCGAAGTCGTTTCGGAACGAGCGAGGATCGTACTCCGTGCTGACGAAGAAGTGTGGCTCCCTGAGCCGCAGCGCTTCTCGACACCACGCGATGTCGTCGGAGAAGACGAAGTACTCGGCCCGCGGTAGCCGGGCGGACATGAACGCTATCGCGCGCTTGTAGTAGTCCTCTCCGACGAACCCGAGTCGCGCTCCGGAGGCGGTGGTGAGGTAGTCCCGACGTCGGACGTGAACGCAGACAGGATCAGGCGATCGAGCCATGGCGCGGTGCCAGTTCTCGAAGGCTGGAGACCGGATGCCCGGAACGATCGCGAAGTCGTTCCGAAGCACCGTCTCGATGTCGGCGAAGTAGCGAGGGTCTTGCCAGAAGCCCTGCAGGTAGATGTGCGAGTACGGGCTCGGTGCGAGGACTTCTGGATGAAACCCCGGGCTTGTCTCGACGACCCGGACGAGAACCACCGGACGTGTCGGGCTCGCACCGCTCAGGCGCTGTGCCTTGATGTCAAAGATGTCGAGACAGTAGTCGCGGTGGGTGGTACCGGGCGGGTCACTGAGCAGGGGGGTATCGTCCAGCCAGAGAGCTCGTTCCTGTCGCAACGCCACCGCACGCCCGACGGCGTACTCGAACATCTGATTGCCAAGGCCGCCGCGCAGCCATGAAACGACGACGCGAGATGTCATCGGTGCATCATGGCCATCCATAGGCCCATGTGTGCACGTCAATGTGCCGCAGCCGCCGTATTGTCGCGGCACGCATCGCGCATCCCTTCCCAGCTCTCGAGAAGGCGGCCCATGTTCATGACGGTGGCACGCAGAGAAGAACGGCATTCGGCATCCGTCAGGCCCGACTTGAGGTCGAGGGGCAGGAGCGGGTCCGCCGCGCCAATGGCCGCCTGCAGCCCGTCGAGCGCGCGATGGGCGTCTTCGGCCCAGAAACGCGGAGTACCTCGATACCGGACCAGCAGACGGTCCAACAGCGCCAGACGGCGCTCGAACATCGGTCGCACCGCGGTGCGGACCGTATCTTCGAAATCAGGCAACGGGGCCGCAGCGATGTGGCGCAGGTGCTCTCCGAGGCGCCGGAGATTCACGCATGGATCGCTACCGCCGTTGCCGCGCTGTCGGGCGAGCGCCAGGACGACGTCGGAAAGACGACAAGCGTGCATCACATTGGCGATGTCGGCTGCTCCGAAAGAACGGATCTCCTCCGGGTCGTGCATGATCGCGTAAGGAAGCGCGGCATAGAAGGCTCGCGGTTCCAGCAGGCCGAGCATGTGGGCAAAAAGGCCGTCTTCGTTCCGAAGCAACGGCAGGAACGGGGGAAGAAGCGTCGTGTTGTCGAGTCCAACGGCATAGGCCATGCAGAAACCTACCGGCGCCACGGTCGCGGCAGGAACACAACGGACGACTTCGCGGGTCTGTCGAGCCCAGCGGTAGATATCCTGCGTGCCCACGAGCCGCTCCCGGGAGCGCCCGCTCAGCGTCAAATAGGAAGGCGCCCATGTCGCACAGTCGCCGGCGAGCCCCGGCATACAGTATCGGATCCGCGCCTTGGAATGGAGGAGCCGGTCGAGCACGCGCGGCTCGAGGGTCAGCCCGGCGATCCTGCTCCGCCGGCCCGCTTCGCTGAGAAGCGTGGCCGGATGCCGACCCAGCACACGGTCATAGACCCCGACCAGGTCCTCGTCCCCGTTCGCGAGATGCGAAAGCGCCTCTGCGCGGCTCCTGAAGAACATGTGCTCGGCCTGATCCGAGCTCTCTAGGAAGAGCCGCCCTTGCGGCTCGCCGTGTCGAAGCAGGCGGCATACGACGTCATCATCGATGGAGATGAGCCGCTGGCCGACGGTCGTCAGGAGCGCCCGATTCCGATTCGCGCCCCATGACTGGCCTGGGCGCTGGCCGAACAGGGCGAAGCGGATGACTTCCGGATCGAAGTCACCCGTCGCCCGTAGTCGCCTCTCGAGCAGACGCGTCTCGTGATTGCCGAAGTATTCGATAGCCAGATCGCACTGGCTCTGGACCGCGGCGATGGCCGCCGCCGTTGGAGCCGGCTCGGAGTCGTCCACGACCAAAACCCGCACCTGGCGACCGAAGCGCTGCAGGTTTTCAACGCAGCTGGCCAAGCTGCGTCGCAGCATCGTGGGACGATTGCTGGTCATGATCACGAGCGTCCTGATGGCGGGCTCCTCGAACATCTGCCCCGCGGCTCGCTCGATCAGCACGTTTTCGATCTGATCGGCCGAAACCAGCAGACCGTGTTCCACGCAGCGTCGGAGCCGTTCTCGGAGTCGTCCCACGGCCTTGGCACGAGCTCGTGTGCTGCGCCAGCGCTGCCAGAGCCGCCAAGGTGGCAGGCGTGCATCATCTCGAGACTGCAGCTCTTGCGATGAGGCCTGCAGGTGCTGACGAACCGAACTCAGACCCTGCCAAGACTTGATGGCTTCCCCCAGGCCCGCGTCCACGCGCACAGGCACGCCCCCGCCGCAGGGAGTCATGAGCGCTTCCCCGCGACCGGCTGGAATCAGGCTGAGGTCGCCGCGGGCGTGGAGCGCGTCCATCCAGGCATCGCCGCCGAAGGGAGGAAGGGCATCTGAGCCCCTCACGCACTCACCGACACGGCGCGCCAGGTGACGAGAGTCGACAGAAGCCGATGGATCGCCTGCTCGGACAGATCGCCCGCACCGGTAGTGAGCATGATCTCACGCATGGACAACGTCTTGCCTCGCGCGAGGTCTGCCAAGAGTCCCGTGATCTGTGGCTGGGCGGGTAGATACGCCGAGTATCCGTTCGCCGAGCAGAGCAAGCGACCGTTGCTCGACGGCTGCCACGCCAGCAGGCTGTTCGGCTGACCGGTGAACAGCATGTCCGTCGTCAATTCGGGGGCTTCCTGCAAAGGCGGGGACACGTTGAAACCGAGCGCGGTCACCCGTTCTGTCCAGAGCCGTGCCAGTTCCTCACGGAGTGCGCCGGTGCTGCACATTTCCCCGATCTCCGCCTCCACGTTTCGATACACGGATGGCAGCCCCGATACCGTCTCCGCAACCTGGGCGCGGGAGAACTTGACCAACTGCGCATCCGTCGGCTCGGTCTCCAGGGTCCTGGCGAGCGCCTTCGACACGATCTGCGAGCGGTTCCGCCCTGTATGAGGGTACACGGCGAGGTTCATGGTGACGCAGAACCGTTCGGCCTCAGGTTCTCCGATATGCCAGTATCGTGACGGCCAGTAGATCACCTCGCGCGGGCCGACTTCGAGCGGTATCGAGTGCTCGATGAACTTCCGATAGTCGACCGCACCCTGGGGCTTCATCTCTCGATGATAGAACTCCGGCTCCCAGAGATAGAGAGTCTTCTTTCCGACGACGCCGAAGCTGAAATTGCTGGCGCCGTCGAGGTGAACGCCGAAGGGCGTCCGGCGGTACTGACCCACGTAGATGTCACACAGAGTCAACGCGACCGGCAACCCGACGCGCTCGTACAAATCGAACAGGAACGCCCGCGTCAGATCCCAGATCTCTGTGTCGAACCCCTGCAGCTCGTTCAAGTGCAGCATGAACGTCCGCGCCTGCATTCGCTCGGCATATCCTTCGAAGCTGCGGTCTTCTCGACGCGGAAGACGATCGTACGCCTGCGGGCCCGGAGTGACGTAGTTGTCGCCGTCCGACCAGCGCAGCGGGACTCTTTTGCCCTCTTTCAGCAACTCACAAGCCCTGACGAGGGCGCGAAACAGCCGCGTGGGGTCCGCAAAAGGGGCAAACACATCGCCCGTAAATTTTGCCGCAGTCGATTCCCAATGACTGTCGCTGAAGTCCCGCCAAAAAGCATCGTCAGTACGCACAGGTGACCCCTTGCAATAGATCCGACGGCGCGTTTCCGTGCGCATCGCGGATTTCGAGGCAACTCGAACGCGGGCCCAGGATCGTACACTATTGGACCGCTTGCTGCAAGGTTTGCTGTGGACCCGGGGGCGCATCCACGACGCACTTTGAGGGCCACCGCGCACAGGCGGGGCAGAAAGAACTCTGACCGCACGACTTGCGGCACAAAATTCCTTGACACCTGCGGTTGGCTCGTGGATCATATGGACCACAAACTGTGCAGTCGTGGGGAAGCACCTAACTATTGGAGGTCCGCGCATGATGAGACTACGGACGGTGGCGAGACCGGCGCTGCGGGTATGCGCAAGCCTGTTGGCCATGTTTGCCGCAAAGCTGGCGCCCACCAAGGCAGAGGCTTACGGCTGTTGGGACTTGGCTGGAAAGACCGAAGACATGACCTGGTGCGCTGGCCAGGGGAACCAGTGCTCGAACGACCAGGGAGACGAGGACTGGTCTTGCGGTTGGCAAACCCAGTCGTGTTACGACGCCGTGCAAGCCAACTACGATGGGCCTGATTGTACCTGCTGAGGATGTGCTGCTGAACGTTCGCGCGCTGCGTGCCTCACGGCCGCAGCGCGGTCTTACTTTCGTGTGAATGTCGCGTCTGCCAAGGAAACCCTTGAGTTCAGGCGCTATTTACAGTCATCCGGCATTACGACTAAGATTTGCAATAAGTCCCTCAACGATGACCCGGGATGGGAGTTCGAGGAATGGCGTTTCGGAGTACGCGGTGGGCAAACCGACTCCGGCGGGCTGAGTCCCAGCTGAGACGATGGGCGGGTGACGATCGGCCGGGTGACGATCGGCAGGGTCACGATCGGCCGTTGGCTGCGATGGCCACGCTGAACTCGCTCTTTCCGACGCTCGGCAGCGAGCGGTTCCTTCGCGAGTATTGGCCAGACACCCTGTACGTCGAACATGGTCCTCGCGATCGCCTCGATCCACTCGCGAAGGTGAAGGCGTTCTCGAGCGTCGACGCGTTTTTCGAATGGGCAGCCGAGGCGCGGTATGCGCATATCCAAGCGGATCTCCCCGATCGGAGGGACGAATCCAACAGCATACCGGGCTTGGCGGTCGCGGCCGCGAAGGGCCTCTATGGCGCGCATTTGAGTCTGCGCGCGGGCGAGAACTTCATTCAGTATTTCCCTGAGATCGCTCCGCTTTTCGAATTGCTGGCCGATGAGTTGAGCGTATCGGGGCCAGGCCGCGGGCGAACCTACCCGCTCCTTTACATATCGCCGCCTGGTGAAGCCGCAAGCTGCCATTTCGACTCGAACGCAAACATCGTCTTTCAGTTGGCCGGAAGAAAGCGCTGGACCGTTGCGCCGAATACAGACGTGAGCAACCCCACTCAGCGCTACAACGTGAACTTCGACAAAGTGCCCAGCGCGCTCCGGCACTACGTTCCCAAGCTTCCGAAGAGCATGCCGGCAAACGCCTGGTCGTTCGTCTTGGAGCCCGGCTCGGTATTGTTCCTGCCTCGCGGATGGTGGCACGCGACCGAGGGGGTCGAGGCGTCACTGTCCGTCAATTTTGTGACGGCGCCGCTGACGTGGGCCAGTCTCCTATGCAGTGCGCTACGCAAGCACCTCGAAACCCACACGGAATGGAGGGCTTGGGCCGATGGTCTCGGCTCGCGCAACGACGAGCGCCGCCGCGCTGCGGAAAAAAAGGGATCCGAGTTGCTGACGATGCTGCCTGAGGTGGCCGGCCGCATGAGCCTCGGCGACGCCCTCGGCACAAGGACAGCGAAAGGCAATTCACCGACGGCACGATTCCGGCCCGTAAAGCGTCTCAAGCGAGACGGCAACGTGCTCATGGTCGAGTCGGAGGGTTGGCCGGTTGCGGTGCACGTACCACCCGCATTCAGCGCGTTCCTGGACTGGCTCATCGAGCGTCGCGAACCTTTCTCTGAAACGGACATGCTCAGGGCCACGACGGGCCTGGGTGCCTGCGAGGCACGGCGCATGATCTCGGTCCTGCAGTCGGCCGGGGCGGTTTCACCCGTGCCCAAGGCAGTCTCCCGGCAACCCCACCCGCCGTCCGAGCCCTGACAACCTGGCTGCACGCTCCACATAGATCTATCGCTCCAACGTCCATGACAAGCAGCCTCAATATTGTCGGTATTTCGGCGCACCATCACGATGCCGCGTGTTGTTTGCTCATGGACGGTCGGCTCGTGGCCGCGGCGGAGGAGGAGCGCTTCTCGCGCGTCAAGCACGACTCGCGCCTGCCATGGCAAGCCTTTCAGTACTGCCTGCGGGAAGGTGGCCTCTCGATCACCGACGTCGACTGCGTCGCCTGGTACGAGAACCCGCAGAAGAAGCTCGAACGCCAGATCTGGAGCATGCTGGTTGCGCGACGGCCGCTGCCGAAACTGGATCCGCAGCGGGTGGAGCGGGAGATCAGGGAATGCCTCGGCTTCGCCGGCCGCATCGAGTACACGGATCACCATCTCGCTCACGCCGCGAGCTCATTCTTCTATTCGGGATTCAACGAAGCGGCGCTCATGACCGTCGACGGGGTCGGAGAGTGGGCGACGGCAACCTACGGACGGGGATGCGGTACGACCCTCGATCTATTCGAGCGGGTGGAGTTCCCCCATTCCATCGGCCTGCTCTACAGCACCATGACGAGCTACCTCGGCTTCGCGGTGAACGAGGCTGAGTACAAGGTGATGGGCTTGGCGCCGTATGGCCGACCTCGATACCGGGACAAGATTCACGCGTTGCTTCGCAGCGGTCCCCGGGGCCAGTTCAGCCTCGATCTCCGCTACTTCGACTTCTCCAACTGGGAGCGCATGTTCTCGGACGAGTTGCCGCGGTTGTTCGGAGCCGCCCCGAGGCAACCCGAGTCGGAGATCCTCACCTTCCATCAGGACGTCGCCGCGAGCCTGCAGGTGGTCCTCGAGGAGGTGCTCCTCGAGAAGGTTCGATACCTGCACGAGGTCGTGCCGGTGGACTCCCTGTGCATGGCCGGCGGAGTGGCGCTCAACTGCGTCGCCAACGGCAGGATCCGAAAGAGCGGGCCCTTCAAGGCCCTCTTCGTCCAGCCTGCGGCGACGGACGCCGGGGGGGCTCTCGGGGCGGCGGCGATCGCCCTGGGCCGCATGTCCGCCGGACGTGTCTCCTGCGCACCAATGACGACGGCGTGCCTCGGCCCGCACTTCTCGAACGAAGAGATACGTGCCCTGCTGGCGCCGACCGGCCTTTGTTACCGGGACTATGCGGGCAAACGCGAAGCACTGCTCCGTGACGTGGCCCAACGGCTCGCCAGCGGCGAAGTCGTCGGATGGTTCCAAGGCCGTATGGAATTCGGTCCTCGGGCCTTGGGCGCACGTTCCATTCTCGCCGATCCACGTCGCCCGGATATGCGCGACCGAATCAACGCCTCGGTGAAGAGGCGCGAGTCATTCCGACCGTTCGCTCCCGCCGTGCTGCAGGAACGCGTGGAGGATCATTTCGATCTCGACCATCCGTCGCCCTACATGCTGGAAACGTGTGGCGTGCGCTCGCCGCTCGGTCTGCCGGCGGTCACGCACGTGGACGGCTCGGCGCGCGTTCAGACCGTGGACGCGGATTGCAACCCGCGATTCGCCGCCCTCTTGCGAGAGTTCGAGCGAATCACCGGCTGCCCGATCCTCTTGAATACCTCGTTCAATCTGAGAGGTGAGCCGATCGTATTGAGTCCGATGCACGCCCTGCGCACGTTCTCGCGCTCGGCCATCGATCTGCTCGTGCTGGAGGATTTTGTCATCGAACATCGCGACATCCCCGATATATTCGTACAGCAATCGGAGCTTCTCGCCGAGGAGCACAGCCGTGAGGAGCAGCCCGGGGCCGTGGGCCACGCCGTCTATACGTTCTTCTAAGAAATGAGTCCTGAGGAATACCGACGTCACGCGGCACGGATCGCCGAACGCGCGATGTCGGAGCCGGTTCCGTTGCCGACGCTGATCGCAGAAACGTTGGGCCAGCGCGGTGCCAGCCAGGGACGTCAAGCGCCCACGCCGCATTCACCACGACCCTCCGTGCGGAAATGGTTAGCCGGGATTCTGCGCGGGGCGGTCGGTCGAATCCAGCGCCTCGACCCTCACGTCGCGCCGCCGACGTTGGGTGTCTGGGAGCCGCGCGTCGACAAAGGCGAGATCGTGTACGCGCGGACCGAGCGGCACAAGGCCGTGTGGCGCAAGTGGGCGGAGCGAGAGTCGTTCCGCGTGACCCGGTCGACCCCTCGACGCGTGGTCTTCCTCGGCGAATCGGCAGCAAGGGGATACCTGTACGACCCATCCTACACGGCCGCTGGGGTCCTTCAGCAGATGCTCTCCAAGGTGCCCGGATTCGGAGACACGGAGCTCATCGACCTCGCGGCGACCGACTGCCCGCCGGCCCGTCTGGTCGACCTCCTGCAGGCGACGAGCACCGTCCTGGCGCCCGATGCGATCGTCGTTTTCGGGGGCAACAATTGGTCGTTGGACAACGACTGGATGCCTGACTCCGTGAGCATCGACCCTGCGCTTCGGAGCGCCGTCGCCGACTCGATCCGGAGCTCCGGCACGTTCGCGGGAGCGCGTGAGCCCCTCCTCGCGGCGTACCGGGCTCGCGTGCGGTCCTTCGTGGACGTCATGCGGGAGACCAGCACGCGGAGCAAGGTGCCGGTGATCATGGTCGTGCCCGAGTACAACCTCGCCGACTATGTCTCAGACCATGGCCGAGACCGCGTGCCCTGGCTGCCGGACGGAGGCAACAGCGCGTGGCCGCGACTGCTGGATCAAGCGCGGGCGGCCCTGTCTTCGGGAGACCTCGCTCGCGCCCGGAGCCTGGCTCAGCACCTGGTGCGGTTGGACCATGGCCTGAGCGCGGCAAGCCTCACCGTGCTGGCCGCCGCCTGCGTCCGATCCGGCGCGGTCGACGAGGCTCGCGCGTACTTCGAACAGGCCAAGGATTGCGGCCTTTTCCCGGGGGCCAATCCGAGTAATGGCCCGCGACCGCTCACAGTCGTGCAACAGACGCTGCGGCAGGAATGCGCGCGGGGCGGGATTCCGGTCGTCGATGTGCCTCGCCTCCTGGCTCAGGAACAGCCGGATCGACTGCCCGACCGAAGGTTCTTCCTCGACTACTGCCACCTGACCGCTGAAGGTATTCAGCTCGTCATGGCCGCGACGGCAAAGCACGTGGTGCACGCGGTCACTGGCACCGATGCCGACGGGAGCCAGTTGCTCGCCAGCGCACCAGCGCCCACGCCGGAGACGGAGGGGTCCGCGCTATTCCTTGCCGCCATACACAACGCCCACTGGGGTCAGCCGGAAGAGATGATTCTCAGGCAGTGCCAGATGGCCATTCAGGCCAACCCGCGTCTGGCCATGGCGATGATGAGCTACGTCGACTGCTATGGAAGACCGGCCGGCGCCTTGTGCCGGGAGTACGGAAACCTCCTGGCCGCAAGTCCGGAGATCGACCGGTACATCGGCATGAAGCAGGTCCGGATGGATATTCGCCTGATGAGGAACATGGTGGCCGCGTGTGACACGGTGCGGTCGGGATCGAGCCAAGGGTTCATGGACGGCGTGGTCGCCGAGCACGCCATCACGGAAACCCGCTCGAGCCTCCTCGGAGCGCTGGTGCAGCCCGCGCGGGAGCGGCGGTCGACACCACGTGCCTATTTCGAATCGTCACAGTCCGTCTCGCGCTTCATCCTCACGTGCGACGGACGCCATCGCATTCGCCTGAAGATGACGTTGCGAGTCCCGGGACCGGTGCGGCCAGACGTCCGAGTCGGCGTCGCTGTCGATGGCTTCATCTTCGAGTCGATAGCGCCTTCCGCTGACTGGACACATCATACTTTGAGCATTCCAGAATCGTTGACGACGCGGGGAGTGCGGGAACTCTCACTGCAATGGCCGGACGTCGCGCAGGATGGCAACGGTGCGATCCTGCGCGCGGCGGCCCGTTTTGCCACCGGTAGTCCGGACGTGCTGGAATATCCCGTCTACGGTGCGCTGTATGTGCTCGACGCCGAGGGGTTGCCAATGGCGGCGGAGTCTCGAGACGGCTCGCCGACTTCGGAGAGCCATGATGAGACGTAGCCACGGGATCAAGCGAACGTGAGAATCGCTCATGTCGTCAATCGATCGCTGGACGACCCCATCAAGAACGCATATTGGGACGGCCTGACGACGATGCTCTGGAATCTCAAGATCTATTCGGAGTCCCGCGGCCATGAATGTCGTCTGTTCACGGTCATGCAGAGCGACATGATGCTCCATGACCTGAACAACGGGGGCTACGATTTTGTGCATTGCCACAGCGACAGCCTCGCGCTGCCCTGCGCCACACACCTGGCAGGCACATACGCGATCAGCAGTTACGACGGCCGCTGGAGCAGTTTCGCAAGCAAGCGGCCGCCCCTCGATGGGGCGGTCGATCCATTCGCGTACTGGATCAAGGACACCTTTCGAGCTCCAGCCCTTCTACCGCCGGCAACCTTCATCGCTGACGAATACCGCCGGCTCGGCTATCGCGGCTTTCTGGAGCGGCTTCCCACGGGCGTCGAAGCCACTGTCTTCGCCAAAGCGGCCCGCGGCAGCAAGCAAGCGGTGTGCGTCGGACCGGTTGGCGCGCGACTGCGACAAGCGATGCTGGCGGAGTGGACCGAAGGGCGAGTCCCCGTGGACTTCGTCGGTCCGTGGGACAAGGCTCACCATCCTGCCTTCGGCCGCTATGCGCCGGGCCGCTATCTCGGCCAATGGCCCCGCACGACCATGTACGACACGCTCACCGAATATCGCTGCTTGGTTCTCTTGAGCGTGTCCGATTCCGCCCCTGCCATCTGTCGGGCGGCGCTGGCCGCCGGGCTGTCTCTCGTGATCACTCCGGCCTGCGCGGCCGATCTGGGCTCCCCGGAGTTCATCCACGTGTTGTCCGAAGAGGAGTTGCGACGAGACACGCTCGTGGCCGCCATCGAGAACGCATGCGAAGCGAACGACCGACGGCGAAGCGACATCATCGCCTACGCGCACGACCGATGGGACTTCTCCGCGACGATTCCTCGCTATCTGGAATTGGTGGACCAGATCCGCCACGAGGTCCGCACATAGGTGACGCGCGGCGCTGGCTCCTCGACCGCCCCCCTCAATCCTTGCGCAACACCGACATGAGCACTTCGAAGGCGACGCCGTTCTTTTCCCCCCGGAACGTCTCCTCACGCTCCACACCGTACCCGACGTTCCTGAACATGTCGTGGTAGCTGCGGATGACCCACGGCAGGAGAAGAGCATCTCCGACATCGCCCAGCGTGTTGGCGAGCAACATGCGGCCGCCTTGCGCCGTGGCGCCATACAACTCGTGGGCGAACCAGGCCACATCAAAGAAGGGATAGAGCCAGCCCAGATAGCAGATCGTCTCGCTCATGACGATGAGATCCCACGAACCTTCCTTGGAAAGATCCAGCTCCATCGCATTGGCGACCCGGAACTCTATGCTCGCCGGCAAGCCGCTATTCGCCTGCGCGTGGGCGATGGCCGTGGGAGAGATGTCGAGGGCCACCGTTCGATCAGCGACACTCGACAGGCGCTTGGTGAACGTCCCCGTGCCGCACCCGATCTCGAGCGCGCGCGCATAGCGTCGGCCTCCAACGAGCTCCAGGAGCCGATCGAGTCGCGCGCGCTCGTACTCGGAGGTTTCGAATTCCCAGTGATCACCGCCCCGCCAAAGACCGTCGAAGAACTCCAGCGCCTTCTGATGCGTCGACTCTCGATCGTTCATGTCCCCTGCCCCCATTTGCCCCCCCACCGAAACGCCTGGCTCGCCCGATCAGCCCAGCGCAATGGCGAGCATCCGCGCATCCTTGGGCCAGGCCAAATACCTGCCCTGCCCCTGCATGACGAGCCGAAGCCCCAGCCGGAGCCGATCGCCTTTTCGAAGGACCTCTCGTCCCAGCAGACGCGCGGGAACGACAACCTCCGCCATCGTGAGGAGGCCGTGCGCCTCCTGCTCCCCGATCACGCCCGATCGTTCCCCGGCGAGCGGACGCAACGGTCCCGCGTCACCCTCCTGGCGCTCGTCGAAGCCGCACACCGTCGTTTCCACGGACCCGCCGCGCTCGGAAGCGATCGTGATTCGAAGCCGCTTGCGGCTCTGCACGTTCGAACGCACGACATCGCTGATCGAATAGTCGTAGTAGGCGAGGCCGATGACCAGTCCTCGTGGCTCCCAGGCGAGCCAGAAGTCGCCGAACGGCCGATCAGGATCCTGAGCTGCTGTGGACGGCACCCACTGCGTGGAGAGGTCCCACTCATGGAGCCGACCATCCACAGTGACCGGCGGTACGGCCGGCGGAACCGTCGTGACACCCGCCATCGACGTCAGACCCAACGGCTTGGGTCCCGTCTCGTGGAAACCGACGGCGGCCATGTTGGATCTGGCCAGGGCCGTCGCCAGCTCGTCGTATGGACGATCCCACAGGTCGACGAGCCCCATGTTGAAGTCCTCGCCGTCGGCACGTCCGCCGGCGGGCTCGTCGCTCCACTCGAACCAGTGATATCCCACGATGTAGGGCAATCGGGCGAGCGTCTCCGTCATCGTCGCCACTGCCCGGGCCCTTTGCTCCTGGGTGTCCACGACCAGGTACGGCCCTTTCCGGTTGCGGTTTCCCGAGCGATTCTCCATCGCCGTCGCATAGAACTCTGACACGATGACGGGCTTGCGCGTGACGGCGTGAAGCGTCTCGAAGAACGATGGCGAAGGCTGGCCGGTTCGCTGCGGCCACGAAAAGTTGACAGAGACCACGTCCATGTGGCGCGCGCAGGCTCGCGCGACTGGTTGAGAGTAGAACGACGCGAAGCGGTCGCCCAATAGAAGATGATTCTCATCCACCGCGCGAACGGCCGCCGCCACCGTTCGATAGTATTCATCCGCCAGAAACTCTACGAACTGCTCGAGGACCGCGGGTCGGCGCCCGGGGCGCACTCGGACGGCGGCAAGCGGTCCCGCCAGATCGGAAAAGTGCCGCGGCCGGGGCTCGACCTCGAAATCGCGATTCCAGCGCCGCAGTTCGCCCCCATATTCGCGCCGGACGAGCTCAAACAAGGCTTGTTTCGGCCGCTCGCTCCCCGCTCGAACTGCCCAATGGCAAAATAGTGGCGCCTCGTACCACCGCAGCTCGTTGTCGACGAAGATCCCCACAAGGCGCGGGTCATCGCGGTGCGGCCCCAGCTCCCGCTCGATCAGGCCTCGGATCGTGGCCTGCGCATCCGGTGACATCACGTCCACCCAGGGCGCACCCACCCACTGCCCCAGATGCAGCGCCAGCGTATAGGGCTGCTGCAACCGCGCGACGAGCTCGGGGCTGCTCCACGCTCCGACGGTATTGAAGCCCCAGTCCAAGAAGCGCCTAGAAGCCACCCCGTACCAGGCATCGAAGCTCGCGTACTCTCGAAGGGCCGAATACGACGGGTTCGCCGGGTCGACTTGATCGAGCGGCGTCCCCTCATTGAGCAGGTTGGCACCGGTCGAAAAGAACCGGCGCCCGTCGGGATCCACCAGCCAGAAGCGGCCATCGGCTTCGGCCACGCGAAAGAAACCGGCGGCGGCCGCGGGGGCTGCCACCACGAGCACGGCGAGCGCCACGAGACACGCGCGCGATTGCGCTAACATCACCACCTCGCATGACGACGGGACGCGATCGTACCATGCCGGTTTCCATGAGCGCCTTGGCCGTGCTCTTCCCGTCGTTGGCGGCCGGCATCGTGCTCGTGGCTGGCAAGGCTCTGCTCCTCGGCGCCAAGGAAGAGAACATGAGCTATGCCAGCTGGTGGGGCCAGGTCATGGCCGTCAGCTGGCAGGATGTCACTTTCACCCTGCTCTATGCGGGTGCAGGCGCGTCGGGGTTGTGGCTGACGCGGCGGCATCCGCGGGGGCAACTGGCCTGGTGGCGTCTATGGCTGCTGGCGGGCGCCGCCGCCATCGCGTACCACGTCATCCACGTCGCCTTCTATGAGACGTTTCGCCGCGCCATCAACGTCCAAAGCCTGCGTTTCGCCGGGAACATCAGAAACCTCCGATCGTCCGTCCTGGCACGCGTCACCTGGCCGTACGCGCTGTCGCTCACGGCCTTTCCCACCGCGCTCGTCGTTCTCGGCTGGCGCCGACGTCCCGCGCCGTCACGACGGCTGTGCGCCGCCGTCTGCCTGTTGTCGGCGGTCTGGATGGCCGCGGGACGACACTTGCAGCGTACGTCCGGCCACGACTGGATAGACCGCATGGGACAGAACCCGCATAGCGCCCTCGCGTTTTCCTGGGCGCTCGACTTCCATGGGCGCCGTTCCGTGGCCATGCCAGGGGACCTCTCACCGGACGAGCTCGTGGAGTTCCAGACGTTCGCGGAGCGCTCCCCTTCGGTACAAGCAGGTCCCCCGGCGGCGCCAATACGGAACGTCGTCGTCCTCGTTCTCGAGTCCACAGGCGCCCGATACCTGAGCCTGTACGGCAGCCACTACCGCACCACGCCGCACCTCGACGCGGAGGCCCCCCACAGCCTCGTCCTCGAGAACGCGTATGCGAACATCGGCCACACCGTCTGCTCGTTCATGGTCTTGAACTTCTCCCTATATCCGGGCTTGCCCTGGTGCTACCTGCCGTGCGGCGAACGCCCGTTACCACCCACGCTGGCCGGCGTCCTGGGCAAGCGCGGTCATCGCACGGCACTTCTCTCCTCGGCCGACATGAACTACGAAGGCATGGCCTGGGCAGCCGAGCGCCACGGCTATCAATCGGTGCGCCACTACTGGGACCTTGGCTGCGAGAATCTCTCGTCGTGGGGCGCCGCCGACCAATGCCTGTTCGACGGCATCCTCGATTTCATCGACGAGAAGCCGAAGGTGCCTTTTTACGTGATGGCGTGGACCAATCAGGCGCATGACCCCTACGTCATGACCAAGGGCGAGCCGGTCGTCGACTTCCTCGGCGGCGACACGCAAAAGACCGACCTCGGACGTTATCTCAACATCCTGCGCACTGTGGATGCGGGAATACAGAGCGTGCTCGATGGGCTGCGCCAGAGAGGGCTGGCGGAGGAGACCCTGGTGGTGATCACCGGCGACCACGGCGAGGCGTTTCGCGAGCCGCATGACTACTCGGGACACGGCGGTGTTCTCTATGACGAGAGCGTGCGGGTCCCGCTGGTGTTCTGGAACCCCAAGGTGTTCGCGGGCGGGGCCCGCAGTCCGCGCGTCGCCGCGCACGTGGACATCAACCCGACGGTGGCGGAGCTGCTGGGGATTCCGGCGCCGGGCGGCTGGCAGGGGCGAAGCCTGCTCGATGCCACACGTCCCGATCGCGCGTACTTCCTGGCCGGCCTGGGCGAGTTCCAGTTCGGGGTGCGCGAGGGAGCCCACAAATACGTCTACAACGCGACTTTCGGCAGCGAGCGCCTCTTCGATCTCGTCCAAGATGCCGACGAGCAGCGCGACGTCTCCGCGCAGCATCCGGAGGTCTGCCGCCGTCTCCGGCGGCGACTCGCGGCCTGGATCGAATACGAGGAGCAATTCCTGGCCGGGGAGTCCTCGCCTCACCGATAGGCAGCGGCCTGGATGCCGTACAGCTCCGCATAGGGGCCGGCCTTCCCCATCAGCTCCTCATGCGTACCGACCTGGGCCACCCGTGCGCCGTCCAGGACCACGATGAGGTCCGCCATGCGCACGGTACTGAAGCGATGCGACACGAGGAGGGTGATGCCGCGGCTGCCGTGGCGGGACATGGCCGCGTAGCGTTCGAACAAGGCGTGCTCCGTCTCGGCGTCGAGGGCGGCCGTGGGCTCGTCGAGAATGCGCAGCAGCGGTGCATCGCGCATGAACCCACGGGCCAGCGCGAGCTTCTGCCACTGGCCGAAGGACACCTCGACCCCGCCCGGCCACGTCGGGCCGAGCTGGGTGTCGAGGCCCGCGGGCAGGCGCGCGATCACATCGTGCGCGCCGGCGCGATCGACGGCCCGGGACACCGCCGTCACATCATCGTGTCGGGTGACATCACCGAGACCGATACTGTGCCGCGCGATGAGCTCGAATCGAAAGAAGTCCTGGAACGCACCGGCCAGGTGTGAGCGCCAGTCGTCCGCGCGCATGCGGCCGAGCGGCACGCCATCGATGAGGATCCGCCCCGCGGTCGGCTCGTAGAGCTTGCAGAGCAGCTTCACGAGCGTCGTCTTGCCCGCGCCGTTCTCGCCCACGAGCGCCACCACCGCGCCCGCGGGCAGGTCGAGGCTCACGGAGTCCAGGACGACGCGGTCGGTCCCCGGGTACGCGAACGACACACCTTCGAAACGAATGCCCTGAGCCAGCGCCGCCGGCGCCGGTGTGCCGGCCGTGGCCACGAACGAGGCCGCGTAGTCCTCGAGCCAGGCGAGGCGTCGAGACCCGTCGAGCCAGAAGCCGCGCAGGAAGCCGAGCTCCCCCACGGTAGCGCCGATGTACGCGGACAGGCGCGACCCCGCTGCGAGCACGAGCAGCACCTGGCCGGCGGGCGCCCGCAGGACCGAGGCCACGAAGACGACAGCGCCGACATAGGCGGCCCCGAAGACCGTCCAGGCCAGCGCGTGCCAGAGCGCGCTGCGCCAGCGGCCGCGTGACACCGGCCCGTACCAGCGCTCCCAGCTCTCGCGCCGCTCGCGGACCAGACGCGGGCCGATGCGCGTGACCCGCACCTCCTTGCCGGGGGCGGCGGTAGTGGCGGTGTCGAAAAAATGCCGCGCGAGCCGCGCATCGGGCGCGCCCCGCTCCTCCGCCTGGCGCTCGACACCCGGCCGCCACGTCGACGTGAACACCGTCGGCAGCGCGAACACCGCGAGGACGACGAGCGCGGGATGGATCGAGACGAGAAGCGCGATCACCACCCCCAGGCGCAGGATCCAGCCGCAGGTGGAGAACAACGACATGTACATGTGATCGAGGACGAACACCTGGTTGCGGAGAATGGAGAGACGGTCGAGATACTCCGGCCGCTCTTGATGCGCGATGGTGGCGACCCCTGCCTGCAAGCGCGCCACGTGCGCTTCGAGCGCGATCGTCACCCGGTCGCGGAAGCGCCGCTGCACGCGGGTGCTGACCGTCGTCAGGAACCACGTCGCCACCGCCGAGAGGGCCAGGCCGATGGCGGCCACGAGGAGACGCGTGCGGTCGGCCTGCACCACGCCGTCCCCGAGCACCTTCAGCCACAGCGCGATCAGCGCGTCGGGCAGAGCGGCGAGCTGCGACAGCAGGAACGACACCACGATCATCCGCGGCTCGTGGCGATAGCCGAGCGCGAGGGCACGCCACATCGACGACAGCGTCGGCGGCAGCGGCTCAGGCGAGGCGGTCATACACGGTACCCTCCTCGTCGGCGTCGGCGCCGAAACGCTGGGCCTGCAGGTCGAACATCGTGCGGTAGCGGCCGCCCTGCGCCATCAGCTCGTCGTGGGTGCCGAGCTCGATCACGCGGCCGTGCTCGAGGACGCAGATCCGGTCGGCGTGGCGCACCGTCGAGAATCGGTGCGAGATCAGGATGGTCGTCACCTGGCGCGTGGCGGCGAGGATGCGGTCGAAGATCTCGGCCTCGCCGCGCACGTCGAGCTGCGCGGTGGGCTCGTCGAGGAGCACGAGCCCCGCCCCCTGTCGCACCGCGCACAGCGCGCGGGCGAGGGCGACGCGCTGCCACTGTCCGCCGGAGAGATCGGTGCCGGCCGCGTAGCCGCGGGCCAGCGTGGTGTCGAGGGAGGCCAGGCCGCCCGCGCCCGCTTCCGCCACCGCGTGGAGGATGACGTCGTCGGGCGCGCCGCCGGGGGCGACGTTGTCGCGCAGGGGCCGCTCGAAGCGGATGAAGTCCTGGAAGACGGCGGTGAGGCGCGAACGCCAGGAGTCGATATCGAACTCGCGCAGATCGACGCCGTCCACCTCGATGGCGCCGCCCTGCGGGTCGTGCAGGCGGCACAGAAGCTTGGCCAGGGTCGTCTTCCCCGCGCCGTTCTGTCCGACGATCGCCAGGGACGAGCCCGCCGGCACCACGAGGTCGAGGCCGTCCAGCACGGGCCGGCCCCCGGGATAGGCGAAGGTGACGCCGCGGAAGCGGACCTCACGCGCCGGCAGGCCCTGCGCGGCCCGTCCCGGTGGCGGGGACACGACGAGGGCGCCGCGCTCCCGCATGGCCGGACCCAGGCGCGCCACCGCCGCCACCGGCGCCGCCGCCCCGTCGAGCGCCCAGCTGAGCCCCCCGAACGCGATGGCGCTCGTGCCGACCGCGCACTGCGCGAAGACGATCGCGCGGCCGAGATCGACCTGGCCGCTGGCGGCGGCGGCGGCCAGCGACCCCAGCACGACGAGGTTGGCGAGGACGACGAGCAGCAGGCCCCAGGCGAGCGGCCGCTCCCGCAGGCGCGTGGCCTGGTATTGCTTCTCGTGGAGCCGCGTCCGCCAGCCGACGAAGCGCTCCATGACCCAGTCGGCCAGGCCGAACAGCCGCAGCTCCTTGGCGGCCGGAGGATCGACGGCCAGGCGATAGGCGTACTCGGCGTGGCGCTGGGCGGCGCGCACCTCCTCCGTGTTCCGGTCACGCCACACCGCGCTCTCTCGCAGGAACCAGTGCGTCGCGAGCCATCCTCCTGCGAGCACGAGCGGCGCCCACCACGCGTAGGCGAAGAGAACCAGGGCCGAGGCCACGCCCGTCGTCGTCTGCACGAGGGCACCGGCGATGAAGTCCATGTTGATGTGCATCGGCGGGCCGGTCATCCCCGCATCGAACTCGCGCGCGACGGTGAGGTCACTCGTCAGCGTGGGATCCTCCAGGTGTCCCATCCCCGGCGGTTGCACGCAGGCTTCCGTCAGTCGATCAAAGAGCCACGCCGCCACCCGGCTCCCCAGGTTCGCGCCGATCGCTTGATGGATCGGCGCCAGCACCTGCAGAAGGACGAAGGCCGCGCCCACGACGCCGAGAGTGAGGGTCAGGCTCTCTCCGCGCTGCACGGCGGCGATGAGGCCGCCCATCGCGATACCGAACACGACGGGCAACACGCCGCGCAGCATGAGCACGATCCACCATGCGACGGCCAGCGCCCCTCCGGCCTTCGGCAGAGCTCCGAAGAACTGCCACTCCGAGCGCGTGCGCCATTGTCGCCACATGTGAAGGGAGTCTAACAAAAACGTCCGGCGCGCATTTTCCGCGTTGACCCTCGTCGACGGTTCGACCATCATTCGTGCCGTGGAATGTCCGAAGTGCCATGTGGAGAACCCTGTGGACGCCACGCAGTGCGTCACGTGCGAGGACTCCCTCGTCATTGCCTGCCTCGAGATCGTCAGCGGCCGTGCACCGGAGCGCGTGCTTCCCCTCCGGCCGCGCAGCTACACCTTGGGCCGATCGCACGACAACGAGCTCGTGATCAGCGAGCCGTCCGTCTCGAAACACCACGCCCAGCTGCGATACGAAGGCGGCCAGTTCGCCATCGAGGATCGCGAGAGCCTGCACGGCATCTTCGTCAACGGGGCCAGGATCGCCGGCAAGACGACGCTCGTCTCCGGCGGAGACGTGGTGCTGGGCAACGTGCGGATGTGCTTCACCGCCGGAGGCGCCGACGCCCTCACCGAGCGCGACGTGCGGCTGCCGTGGATCGAGCACCAGCAGCTCCTGCTTTCGCTCGTCCAGGTCATCAACTCCACCCTCGAGCTCGACGCCGTCCTCGACAAGGTGCTGGAAGCGCTGGTGCGCGTCACCGGCGCCGAGCGCGGCTTCCTCCTCCTGCCCGGCGAGGGCTCACCGACCATCGGCGGTCTCGTCCTGCGCCTCGGCCGCCGGCGCGACGGTACGCAGCTCCCCCTGGAAGATCCGGGGCTGTCGAGCTCGGTGGTCCGGCGCGCCGTACAGACGCAGGAGCTCGTCGCCACTTCGAACGCCGCCGCCGACCCCACCCTCGCCACCTCCGAGAGCATCATCCAGCGCAAGCTGCGCAGCATCCTCTGCGTGCCGCTGTGCTCCCCGCGCCTGCGTCCGGAGGACACGGCCCCGCGGGCGGGGGTCTTAGGCGCCCTCTACGTCGACAATCCGACGAACTCCGTGTCCTTCAGCGACGAGGTGCTGTCGGCGGCGGAGGCGCTCTCCCGCCATGCCGCCATCTCCATCGAGAACGCGCAGCTCTTCGAGAACGTGCGCGGCACCCTCGAGGAGCTCAAGCGCACCCAGAAGCAGCTCGTGCAGTCGGAGAAGCTCGCCACCATCGGCCAGATGGCGTCCGCCATCGTCCACGAGCTCAACACCCCGCTGACGTACATCATGGGCTGCGTCGAGCTCATGCTGTCGCAGGAGATGCTCGCCGGCCAGGCCGAGCGCCTGCAGCAGATCCAGGTCGGCGCCGAGCGCATCGAGGGGCTCGCCCAGAACCTGCTCACCTTCAGTCGGCCGGCGTCGGAAGAGCGTCACCCGGTCGCGATCAATGCCGTCGTCGAGCGGAGCCTCGAGCTGTGCCGCTACCAGATCCTGAAGGCCGGCGTCGCCTTCGAGACGCAGCTGCCGCCGCAGACGCCGCTCGTGCTCGGCATCGCCAACCAGCTCGAGATGGCCCTCATCAACCTGATCGTGAACGCCCTCTATGCGATGGGACGCGGGGGCAAGCTGCAAGTACGGGCGGGCAAGAAGGACGACCACGTGGAGATCTCGGTGACGGACAACGGCTGCGGCATCCCCGTCTCCATCCGCGGCCGGATCTTCCAGCCTTTCGTCACCACGCGGCCCGAGGGCCAGGGCACCGGCCTCGGCCTGTCGACGGTCCTGCGCATCGTGGAGCGCCACGACGGCCGCATCGATTTCACCACGGAAGAAGGCCGGGGCACGACGTTCCAGATCCGCCTGCCCGCCCTCGCGGACGCCCCCGCCTCGTGAAGACCCGCTGAATCAGCTCGGACCGTCGACGCCAGGCGCCGGCCCCACGAACTCGGGATAGAGCCGCTGCATGCAGTCCGGGCAGATGCTGTGGCTGAACTCCGCCTGCGAGTGCTCGTGGATGTACGTCTCCATCTGGCTCCAGTAACCGCGGTCGTCGCGGATCTTCTTGCACGAGGCGCAGATCGGCAACAGGCCGCGCAGGACCTTGATGTGGGCCACCGCCTCTTCGACGCGCGCCGACAGATCGCGCTCGCGGGCGCGGAAGCGCTCGACGCGCCACCTCTGGGTGGCCGCTCCCGCCGCGGCCACGAGGCCGACGCACAGCGCATAGAACCAATACGTCTGGTAGAAGTACGGCGCGAGGTTGATCTCGAACCCGTCGCCCGCCTCGTTCCACACCCCGTCGTTGTTGCAGCCACGAACCTGGAAGCGATAGCGCCCGGGCGGGATGTTCGTGTAGTAAGCGATACGCCGGTTGCCGGCGTCGATCCAATCGCGCTCGTACGGCGCGAGGCGGTACTGGAAGAGGACCTTCTCCGGTGCGAGATAACTGAGGCCGGCGTAGCGGATCTCGAGGTCCCCGCGGCCGGGTCCCACCTTGAACGTGGGGCTCGGCTCCATCCGCTTGCCGTCCACGCGCACGGACTCGATGTGGACGGGCGGGGCCAGGGTGTTCCGGTCCAGGCGGTCGGGATCGACGATCGACAGTCCGCCCATGGTGCCGAACCACAGCCGGCCGTCCGTCGTGCGGAAGGCGGCGGGATGGTGGCCGACCACCGCCACCGTGCTGGCCAGGCCGTGCTCGATCCCGTACGCGGTGGAGGTGATGGATCGCGCTCGGCCGGCGGCGAAGGCGTCGAGCTCGCGGCGCGAGACGTGGAAGATCCCTTTGCTGCACGTCATCCAGAGGGAGCCGCGGCCGTCCTCTACGAACGCGTAGACGAAGTTCGAGAACAGCCCGTCGGCGGCGGTGTAGGAATGAAAGCGCCCGTTCTCGAGGCGGCTGACGCCCTGCCGGGTGGCGATCCACAAGATGCCGAGCTTGTCGAGATAGAGGGCCTGGATGCCGTCGTTCACGAGCCCCTCCTTCTCCGAGTACGTGGTGAAAGCGCCGTCCTTCAGGCGCGCGAGGCCGCCGCCGCGAGTCCCCACCCACAGCGCCCCCTGGCGATCCTGGGCCAACGCGCGGACGAAGTTGCTGGGCAGGCCCTCCTTCGTCGTGTAGTGCGTGAACCGACCGTCTTCGTACTGGACCAGGCCGTCCTCGTGCAGACCGAGCCACATGGCGCCCGTGGTGTCCTCCAGGATCACGCGGGCGTTGAACATGGGGAGGCCCTCGGCCTGAACCTGCTTGAACTCGACATTGCAGTTGGACGGGGCGCAGCGGGCGATGTCGCCGCGGAAGAGCCCGCGATCGGTACCCACCCAGAGGTGGCCGCTCCGGTCGTTGGCGAGGGAGAAGATCTGGCGATTCTTGAGACCCCCGCCATACGACGCGAAAGCGCCGTCGACGTAGCGCATGAGGCCGCTGACCGTGCCGACCCAGACGTTCTCGCCGGCGTCCTCCAGGACGGTGGATACGTACTCCTCCAGCACGCCGTCCGCGGGCGTGTAGGTGGTGAAGTGTCCCTGGCCGAGGCGCGTCAGCCCGCCGTTCAGCGACCCCACCCACAGGCTCCCCTCGTGATCGACGAGCCCCCACGAGAGGTTGGCCATGGTCACCATGCTCTCGAAGCGCGGAGTGTCGTCCTCCGGCCGCGGGATGCGATCGAGGCCGCTCGCGGTGACGACCCATAACGACCCCTTCGGTCCATCGAGCACACGCCGCACGCGGTCGACGGCGAGCCCGTCATCGCGGCCGTAGCGGGTGAAGCGCCCGTCGCGCAGGCGGTAGAGGCCGCTCGAGGTGGAGATCCACATCGTGCCGCGGCCGTCGCGATGGAGGTTGATGACGGCGGCGGTCGGGTGCGGCCCCTCGAAGGACGGGGTCTCGAAATGCCCGTCCTTGTAGATGCTGAGACCGCCGCGATCGCTGCCCACCCAGATCGTCCCGTCGCGGTCGCGGAAGAGCGACCGCACGGTATTGCTGGCCAGTCCCTGCTCGACTCCCAGGTTCGTGAAGGTCCCGTCACGATAGATGCTGACGCCGCGGTCGGTGCCGACCCACATCACACCGTGGTCGTTGAGCAGCGCGGTCGCGTAGTCGTGAGCGAGGCCGTCGCGCGTGGTGAGGATCTGGAAGCGGCCGTTGCGGTGAACGCTCACGCCCCCGCCGTAGGTGGCGATCCAGACGCTGCCCTCGTCCCCCTCCGCCAGCGCCCAGACCTCGTTCTCGCGAAGGCGGCTCTTGTCGCTGTCGTCGAAGACGGTGAAGCGCACGCCGTCGAAGCGGGCGACGCCGCCCTTGGTGCCGATCCAGAGATACCCGTCCTGCGTCTGCAGAAGGGTGACGACAGTATTCTGCGGAAGGCCCTGGGGCTGGCGCCAGACGCTGAGGCTGTGCCAGCCGGGCTCGCGTACGACTCGCCCCGGAACGGCAAACGCCGGAACGGCCACGAGGGCCAGGAGGCACGCGGCCCCGAGCGGCAACATGACTGCCTCGATCTTACGACTGCTTGCGCGCGATCTCACCCACGAAGGGGAGCTCGAACTCCTCGCCCTGGTAGGCCTTGATCATGAGCAGGATCTGGAGGCCGGTGACGGCGAGCAGCAGGACGAGGAGCATCATCGTGACGAGGAACCCGAACACGTCGGCCACCATCCGCAGGACGAGGTTGAGGATCCAAAACACCATGGAAAGGGCGGCCACGCCGGCGTTGACGAAGAGGCCCTGGAAGGCGTGGAACCGCAGGGACCGGTTCTGCTTCTCCGTGGCCACGACCGCGATGGCGGCGATCAGCCCGATCCCGCAGCATAGCGAGGGTACGTAGGTCAGAAGCGCCGCCACGTTCGGGGCGACGCCGAGGCTCGTACGACCGGACGACGGCGGCATTGACTGGCTCATTCGCGTGACCTCCTTAGGATGTTGTCGTCAGCTCGTCTAGCGCCTTCTCGAGAGCGCGCCCGTCGTCGCTCCCGACCAGCCACACGTCCGGACCTCGCCGCCACTGGGCGACGCGCCAGGACCCTTTCTGGAGCACGTCCGTCTTCCGATGAGACCGCGCCCGCTGGTGCGTGCGGGCATACCGCGCGGCGAGGGCGCCTTCGAACTCGCGGGCCTCGTCCTCGTTCTCCCACTGGGCTCGCCACACGAGCAGCGTGCGCCCGTCGAGATCCCAGACACGGAAACGGTCGCCCGCCCATCCTGCCGCCGCGGAGTCGGCGGCGCCGCCCAGGAGCGTCCGCGCGTAGGCCTCGCCCAGCACGCCTTCCTGCAGAAGAAACCCCTTGCGCGGCGCATAGGAGAACGCCACCGGGGCCGGCCGTTCGCGCTGCCAGTATTTCTCAGGATGCAGCACCTGCTCGGTCGAGTCGGGCGGCCGGCTCCAGGCCTCCCGGAGGGCAGCCCACCCGCCCTTGCGCCACAGATCCCGGGCGAAGGGGGTTCCGATGACGTACGGTAGCACCATCTGGTCCCGCAGGACGGCCGGCGTGCCCGGCATGTCGCCCACCGGCATGGCGAAGTCCGAAGTCTCGGGCACGTCCAGGCGGGCGATCTCCAGCCGGCGCCGCAGGAAGCGCTCCATGACGAAGGTGGCATCGCCCTCGAGCAGGGCCAGGTACGCGAGCCGTCGATCGTCGAAATCACCAATGGCATCGGCCACCACCGTGTGGACGTCGGCGTGCTGGTCCTGCAGCGCGTGGCGCAGCTCGTGGGAAAGGATGAGCTGGTTCATGGGCGTCAGGCGGCGATCCTCGCTGACGACGTACAGCCGGCGCCGATGCGGCCGCTCGTCGTAGAAGCCCGCGATGTTCTGCTCGAGGAGGCCGCGCCGCACCTGGCGCAGGTCGATGCCGGGCTCCAGCAGGTCGAACGCGATCAGCGTGCGGGCATCGGCCTCCGCCTCGCCGGCCGGATATTCCGAGTCGACGACCTCGCGCAGATACGTTCGCAGGTCCTCGTACCCGAGAAACTCCACCGGCACTTCCGCGGCGTAGGGGATGCCGCCGGCCTCTTCCACCACCTTCTGAAGCTCGGGGGTGGTCATCTCGCCGAGGTCGAGCAGCTTCGCCAGCAGCGCGTTCACGAGATCCTCGGCGCCGGGCCCTTCTGCGGCCCCGGCCAGCGCGGCCAGGGCCACCAGGGTGGCGGCGAGGGCGACCCGCCGGCCTAGCGGCCGACGACCATCGGATCGCGGAGCCACTCGGGAGGTACGAGGAGGATGAAGAGGATGATGGCCACGCAGAGCGCGACGTAGGGCCACGACAGGCGGTCGTAGTCCCAGAGCAGAAAGCGCGCGAGCGGCTTCAGCGGGGGCTGATCCATCCGACGGTATCGTATGCGCCGGGCCGCGGCGCGGTCAATGCGGGTCGACCTCGAGCCGGCCGGCCGCCCCCCGCAGCCCCGACACCCGCGCCCCGATGCCGAACAGCGAGAGGATCTGCACCACTGTCTCCAGGTGCTTCGTGACCTCCGAGGTCGTGACGCTCCCACCGCCGCGCGCGAGGGCCAGCGGCACCGCCATCTGGTCCGCGGCGTGCCCGTCGACGGCACCCTCCGCCTCGAGGAAGGCGAGCAGCTCGCGCGCCGCATGCTCGCCCACCGTCTCCGCCGCCACGCCGCGCTCCCCCAGCCGGCTGAAGGCGCCGCGCCCGCGCTCGTACACGGCCTCCAGCATGACGAACGAGCCGGGCGAGCCCGACAGCAGGTCGAGGGTCTCCCACTCGATCTCGAGGCGCCGCTTCTCCCACAGCAGGCCGGCGGCGGCGTCACGCTGCCGCTCCGCCACGCCCCCCCTGAGCCGCGCCGCCCCCGACACCCCCCGCAGCGCGACGAGCGGCCCGCGATCGTCGAGCTGCAGCGACGCCGGCCGTGTCCATGGCTCGACCTGGGCGCGGATCTCGCCGCCGCCCTTGGGATAGAAGCCGGCGCGCACCAGCTCGGCGCGGGCGTGCAAGCCGAGGCGCGCGACGAGGGCAAGCCAGTGGCGCGACAGGAAGTGGAACGACGGGCTCGCGGGGACATGCGTGCCGCCGCTGACCGCGATGGTGCTCGGCTGCGCCGCCGTCGCCAGGGGCGCCAGCACGGTCTGCATCACGAGTGTCGAGGCCCCGGCGGTATCGATCTCGAATCGGAAGTCGCCGGGAGAGAGCTCGCCCGGCTCGAACCGCATGTCGGGCGACCCTTCGAAGGCGCCGCCGACCTTGGCCTGGCAAATCATGGCCGCCGCCCGCACCGCCGCCACGTGCTGCGGCCGCAAACCCGGCCGCAGCCGGCCGGCGCGAATGCGCGTGATCTCGAAGCCCTGGCCGGTGATGACGGAGACGGCGAGCGCCGTACGGAGGATCTGCCCGCCGCCTTCGCCGACGGCGCCGTCGATCGGGATCAGGCGCGGCATCGCGCCTCGGGCGAGCGGCCTACGCGGAGGCGGACCGCTGGTGCTTCGGCTCCGGCTTCACGTCGGCGCGGACGAAGTATCCCGACGTGCTGCGGATGCGCCGCGGCCGCACCGAGCCGCTTTCGTAGTGCGTCAGCAGGCTCTTGAGGGCGAGCGTGTACGTCTCCGCCGGGAAGAAGCGCTCGACGGGCACGGGCGCGCCGGCCGGCCCCGGGATCTCGAATCGCACGCGGATCACCGGCTCCAGGTCGTCCGCGGTCACACCCGAGCTCCACCAGGCGGCCTCTTCCGGCAGCCACACCGAGACCTCCTCGACCGTCACGTGGCGGCGATGGCGGTTCTCCATCAGCGTCTGCCAGAGGCCGAACTCCGAGAGCGGGATGTAGCGCCGTGTGCCCTCTGCGATCGACCCGTCCAGGCGACATCGCACGATCGGGACGTGCTCGAGAGCCATAGCGTGCGTCATGTATGCAAATACTGTGCCTATTTTGGCCCATAACGTCCAAGCTGCTGATCCAGAGTGATATCGGCCCTTGCGGGCACGCCCCGCGTCGGCAGGCGTGGCGTGTCCGTATGCTCACGGAGTTACGTTTCGGAACGGACGCCGCCAGGCTGGAAACAACGCCGGCAGCGCGCCTCGTATTCGGCAGCCCCCCCGACCACCACCCGGTCGGTGGCGGAACCCAACCGCTGGGTCCGGTTCGCGGGCGCGCCGCAGCGCATGCAGATCGCCAGCGTCTTGTCGACGTATTCAGCCACGGCGATGAGCTGCGGCATCGGCTCGAACGGCCGGCCCATGTAGTCTTGATCGAGCCCGGCCACGATCACGCGGATGCCGCGATCGGCCAGCGCGTTCGCGATCTCCACGAGGCGCGCGTCGAAGAACTGGCCCTCGTCGATCCCCACGACACCGGTGTCCGCGCGGACGCCCTGGAGGATCTCCGCCGCCGAGCCCACGACCTCCGACGGCATGCGCATGTCGGAGTGGCTCACGATGGCATCGGGAGCGAACCGCGAGTCGACCTTCGGCTTGAACAGCTGGACCTTCTGCTTCGCGATCTGCGCACGGCGGATGCGTCGGATCAGCTCCTCGCTCTTGCCGCTGAACATGCTCCCGGTCACGACCTCGATCCAGCCGGAGCCGGCGCGCGGGAGGGGATGCATTTGCGGCTGCGCCACCGGTCGCTACTTCGCCCGCTCGACGTAGGCCCCGCTGGCCGTGTCGACGCGGATGACGTCGCCCTCGGAGATGAAGGGCGGCACGTTCACGATGAGGCCGGTCTCCATCTTGGCGGGCTTGTTCTGGTTGGAAACGGTGGCGCCCTTGATGGCCGGCTCCGTCTCCATCACCTTCATCTCGACGTTCAGGGGCAGCGTGATGCCGACGGGCCGCTGCTCGTACATCTCGATCTTGAGCTTGATGTTGGCGATCAGGTAGTTGACGGCTTCGCCCAGCACCTCGTCGGAGAGTCCCACTTGCTCGTACGTCTCGTTGTTCATGAAGTGGTACATGTCGCCGTCCTGGTAGAGGAACTCCATCTCGGCCTCGTCCAGGATGGCGCGCTCGACCATGTCCACGGAGCGGAAGCGGTGCTCGCTGATGGCGCCCGTACGGAGGTTGCGGATCTTGGCCTGCACCAGCCCGCGCAGGTTGCCGGGGGTCTTGTGCTGCGCCTCGACGATCCGGTACAGGTCGTTGTCGTGTTTGATGCACATGCCGCGCTTGAGTTGCGTCGCCTGAATCATGCCGATCTCCTAGTGGACAAACGAGGAGTATAGCGCCAAACGGGTTCTCCCCGGCCCGCCGGGACGCGGCCTCAGGGGACTTCTTCGACGGAGAGCCCCTGGAGGTCGACATGGATGGGATCGGCCTGGAAGCCGGCCTCGTGGAGGCGGGCGGTCGCGTCCGCGCGGGCCTCGGGGGCGATCCAGACGGCGACCATCCCCCCGCCCCCGGCCCCGCAGGCGCGGGCAGCGCCGCCGGCGGCCACGGCGATGTCGGCAATGCGATCGATCTCGGGCGTTGTCACAGCGGGGGCCATGCGTTTGCGGGCCTCCCACTCCTCACGGAGAAGGGCGGCCACGTCGCCGTAGCGCTGATCGACGAGGGCCCCGCGCATGCGCTGGGCGACGGAAGCGATGGCGGTCAGGGCCGCGACCACCTCGGGCTCGCCATCGATGCGGCGCTTGACGATCTCCCAGTTGTTGATGCCGGAGAAGCGCGTCACGCCGGCATCGACCAGGAGCAGGTGCGCCTCGACCCGCGCCGGATCGAGAGCCAGGCGCTCCGCGGACACGCGGCCGGGAACGAGCCGGATGTCGAGCACGCCTCCCAGCAGTGCCGCCTGGTAGTCCTGGATGCCCGTCGGCACCCCGGCGCTGCAGGCCTCGGCATCGCGCACGATCGGCCACAGCTCGTCGGGCGCGAGGCGCTTTCCGATGGCCTGGGACGCCGCCGCCGCTACCGCCACCGCCAATGCCGACGAGACGCCCAGGCCCGACCCCGCCGGCACGCGCGAGTGCGTCGTGACGTGGATGCCGGTCTCGATGCCGAGCGCCCGGAGGATGTTCGCGAGGAACGGCAGGCTCCCTTTGGCGATGAGCTCGGAGAGATCGCGGCCTTCGGCGTCGACAGTCGTGTCCCTGGATTCGAGCCTCACCCCGTTGACGTCGGTCGAGACCCGGCACCACGCGCGGCGGTCGATGGCGACGTTGATCGTCACCGATCCGGGATGCAGCAGGTACAGCGGCCAGATGTCGAGGGTTCCACCCGCGAGATCGACCCGTGTGGGCGCGCTGGCTTCGAAGGTGGGCATGGGCGGATTCTAAACCCGCGGAGTAGAATTCCGATCGGCCATGATCTGCCCGCGATGCGGTTTCGCGAATGCCGAAGGCCCGTCGTGCTCGCGTTGCGGCGTCATCTTCGCCAAGATCGACCAGGAGCGGCCGCGCCCGGCACGACCGGTGCCCGCGCCCCCGCCGCCGCGCTCCTCCACGCCGCTCGTTCGCGATCTCGCGATTGCCGTCGCCGTCGTGGCGGCCGGTCTCGTGTGGTGGCGCATCTCCTCCAGGCCCGTGCCTCCTCCAGCGCCACCGCCACCCCCACCGCAGGCGCGCCACGCGTATCCGAGACGCCCCGAGGCCCCCGCCCTGGTAGTGCCGAACGCCGCCCTTGAGGAGCAGACCCCGCCTCC
>Ga0114129_10001042_pt1 | contig 36288 bp, 42 predicted proteins | sample RhiMetdeltSRZDD1_FD_80071 | JGI IMG/M metagenome (GOLD analysis project Ga0114129, IMG submission 80071) | Populus rhizosphere microbial communities from Tennessee, USA - Rhizosphere MetaG P. deltoides SRZDD1 (version 2) (version 2) | ecosystem: Host-associated > Plants > Roots > Rhizosphere >...
GCCAAGGTCCTCTCGCGGCGAGTCGGCTGATGCCGCCGGCGCGCCTGGCGTTTCTCGACGTGATGCGCGGGTTCGCGCTGATCGTGATGGTGCTGAACCACACCGGCCGATGGTGGATTACCCGCGAGTTGGGCTGGTCGCGCTACTGGATCGTGTACGGCACGGTCACCGTCGCCGCGCCGATCTTCCTGTTCCTCGTCGGCTTCGTGCTCCCGCTGTCGCTGCACCGCCACGCCGGGAACATCGCCACGCGGTCGCGCCTTGTCCCCTACGCCAGGCGCGGCCTTACGATCTTCGGCGCGGGGATCCTGCTCAACATGATCGTCTTTGGCGCCATCGACCCGCTCTCGCTGTCCTCCGAGCAATCGCCGTTCGCCGGCGGCGTGCTGCAGACGATCGGGCTCTCGATCATCCTGATGGCACCGACCGCCGCGCTGCTGCGCTACCGTGGAGCTGGCATCGCGCTGCTCGGGGTCGCGCTCGCCGGCTACGGGCTGTTTCTGCTTGCCTACGAGCCCCTCAAGACGTGGCTGCCAAACCATCCCTTCCTCGCGCTGACGCTGTTCCTCGACTATCCGCCGTGGCCGTGGCTCTGCCTCGTGCTCGTCGGCCTCGTGCTCGGCTGGTGGTGGCGCGACGTCGCCGCGCGCGGACCGGACGCGCCGTTCTTCCGGACCCTGGCCATCATCGGTGCCGCATTCATGATCCTCGCCGTGCTGTCGGAGCTGGTGTGGCCCTCGTCGCCGCACATCGGCTTCACACGGGACCGCGTGCTCAATCACCACTGGATTCCGGCGCCGATCACGACGCTGTGGATTCTGGGGATGCTGTTTGTGCTGCTCGGGCTGTTCTACTGGCTGTGCGAGGTGCGCGGCTGGCGGCCGCAGTGGCTCGTCGTGCTCGGCCAGACGGCGCTCATGCTCTACTTCGTCCATCAGATCATCGCGTACACGGTCTTCGGCGACAGCTGGCTATTTCACCGCGTCGTCGGCGAGCACTCGCCGTTCCGGCAGTGGTGGAAGTTCTGGCTCGCGAACGCCGCGCTGATGGCGGCGTGCGTGGGACTGGGCTACGCCTGGCAGGCGATCAAGGCGCGCTCCGGCCGCGGGGCCTTGTTGAGCGCGGGGCGCTCCGCGGGTTAGCGAGTCGCCGGCGCCGCGCGGCGCGCGAGGCGCACCGCAGCGACGTCATTGGCCCGTGAACTCGGGCGTCCGTTTGGCGAAGAACGCCTTGACGGCTTCCTTGTGATCGTGGGTGCGCTGCAGGCGCGCCCACTCGCCGCGCTCGTACACGACGGCCTCGGCGAGCGGCAGCCGCGCGCAATGGCGCAGGCCGACCTTGTTGGCCTGGACCGAGAGCGGTGCGCGCGATGCGACGACCTCGGCCACGCGCCGCGCGTCGGCCTGCGCGTCCGCGGCGAGCGCTGAGACGAGCCCGAGCGCTAACGCCTCCTCGGCGTCCACCGTGCGGCCGGTGAGCAGCAGGTCGAGCGCGACGCCCTCGCCCGCAACCCGCGCCAGCCGCGCCGTCGAGACCGTGAGCCCGAGCTTCACGCCCACGCCCGCGAAGCGCGCCCCCGGTCCCGCGACGCGGATGTCGCAGGCGAGCGCCAGCTCGAAGCCGCCGCCGTACGCGTAGCCGTCGACGGCGGCGATGGTGGCGCCGGGAAAGTCGGCGAGGGCTCCGAACACGGCCTCGTCGGCGTCGAGGAAGTGCTGGACCTGCTCGGGCGTCAGCTTGGCCTCGTCGCGCAGATCCGCGCCCGCGCAGAACGCGCGGCCGCGTCCGCTGAGGATCACGGCGCGCAGCCGCCGCGGGCGGAAATCCGCCAGCGCGTCGAGCAGCGCGCCGCGCAGCGCGTCGGTGAGCAGATTCAGCGGCGGCGCATCGAGCGTGAGCGTGCCGACGGCGCCCTGGACGTCGACGTGGACGCTCACCGGCGCTCGCCCTGCGCCGATCGCTCCGGCGCCCGCGGGAAGGTCGGCTTGCCGGAGGAGGGACTGTTGGGCGCGCGCGGCGTCGCGCCCGGCGCGCCCCGCGGGCCGAAGCGATAATCGCGCTGCCACAGATCGAAGTACTCCACCGCGTTGCGCTTGATGTCCTCGATCTCCTCGGGCCCCATCTGCCGCACCGGCTTGGCCGGCACGCCCATGACGAGCCATCCCGCCGGCACGACCTTGCCCTGCGGCACCAGCGAGCCCGCCGCGACCTGTGCGCCGTCCTCGACGATGGCGCCGGTGAGCACCACGGCGCCGATCCCGATGCGGACGTCGTTGCCGATGCGGCAGGCGTGGACGACGCAGCGATGGCCGATGGTGACGCGATCTCCGACGACGCACGGGAACTCGGGCGTCACGTGCAGCACCGAGTTGTCCTGCACGTTGGTGTGGCGACCGACGTAGACGTAGTTGTCCTGATCTCCGCGCACGACCGTGAACGGCCAGATCGAGGCGCCTTCTTCGATGACGACGTCGCCGATCACCTGCGCCGCCGGATCGACGTACGCGCCCGGATGGATCCGTGGCGTGCGGCCGGGGACGGAGCGAATCACCCGCGCGTCTCCGCGGTGACCGGATCGAGCGCGGTATTCACGGCACGCTTGAGCGCGGCGACCTCGTCGGGCGGCCGCGCTGCGATGTCGCGCGCCCAGCCCATCGCCTCGTCCATGAGCGCCTCGGGCGCGACGACCGAGGACAGGAGTCCCAGCCGGTGAGCCTCCTGCGCCTCGACGGTGCGTCCCGTCAGCAGCATGTCACGCGCGTGGCCCTCGAAGAACAGGCGCGAGAGCTGAACGTTGGACGCCATGAGCCCGACCTTCACGCCGACGGCGCCGAGCTTCGCGCGCGTCGAGCCGACGCGCACGTCGCACCAGAGCGCGAGCACCAACCCGCCGCCCATCGCCCATCCGTTGATCGCCGCGACGATCGGCCGCTCATATTCGCGCAGCGCGCGGAACGTCTCATCGCCCCGCTGCAGGAAGCGGCCGACGGTGTCCGCCGTCAACTCTTCCTCTTCCTTGAGATCCGCGCCGCCGCAGAACGCGCGGTCGCCGGCGCCGGTCAGCACGACCGCCCGCGCGCCGGCGTCGCGGAACTCCGCGAGCGCCTCGCGGATGCCGCGGCGATTGTCGTCGCTCAGGACGTTCATCGGCGGGTTGTCGAGCACGATGACGCCGATCGGACCGTCGAGCCGCCAACGGGTGTGCGGATTTTCGCCCATCACTCGCCCGTGAAGACGGCGTCGCGGCGCGCGAAGAACGCCGCCACGGCGGCCTTGTGGTCCTGCGTCGCGAGCAGACGGCGGAAGTGCTCGTGCTCGAGCTCGAGCGCGGCGGCGGGTGTGAGCTCGCGCGCCGCTCGCACGGCGTCGCGCACGGCGGCCAGAGCCAGCGGCGGCAGGTGTTGCAGCTCTCCGACGACCGCGCGCGCCGTGTCGCCGAGCGCGGCGCCGGGAACCACGCGGGTCACAAGGCCGAGCCGCCGCGCGTTGGCAGCGTCGACGCTGCGCCCGGCGAGCATCAGCTCCTTGGCGCGTGCCTCGCCGAGCAAGCGCGTAAGCCGCGCCGCACATGCGACGGGATCGTGAACGCCGGCCGCCGAGAAGCGTGCGCCATCGCCGGCGATGCGGATGTCGGCCTCGAGCAGGCGCTCGAAATCGTCGGCCGTGCAGGCGCCGGCGACGAGCGCGACGGTGATGCCGGCGGCCTCGACGATTTGCATGCGCGCCTCAGCATACTAGACGGCGCCGGCCAGGATCGCTACTCGGCGGGCGTCCATCAGACGTCCACAGCGCGTCCATCAGACGTCCACACGCTTGAGAATGTGGGTGGCGGCGGCGACCAGCGCCCCGCGATCGGTGGTGACGGTGACGCGCGAGAAGACCTTGCGCTCGGCCTCGTTGCGCTCGGCAACCTCGTACGTCACGGTGACGGTGTCGCCGAAGAACAGCGGCGCCGGAAAGCGCACGCGGTCGTAGCCGTACGAGACCCACGTGCCCTCGAGGCCCTCGAGGATCTTCGTGGACGCGTTGGACATGAAGCCGATGGCGAGGGCGCCGTGCGCGATGCGACGGCCGTAGCGCGTCTTGCGCATGTACGCCTCATCGGTGTGGTTGGGCGAGAAGTCGCCGGTGATGCCGGCGAACAGATAGACGTCGGACTCCGACACGGTCTTGCTCACGGTGACCTTGCGGCCGATCGGCAGCGCGGCGAGGGGATCGTTGGTCATGGGCGGGATGGTACCCGAGCCCGTTTCGCGGCCGCGCCGGAAGTGGTAAGGTCCCCACCTGCCAAAGGAGGATCCCCATGGCCGACACCGTGCGAGTCGTCGACTACTTTTACGTCGAGACGCCGAACACACCGGGCGTGGGCGCCGCCATGCTCGCGACGCTGCGCGACGCGCGCGTCAATCTGCTGGCGTTCTCCGGCTTCCCGAGCGGCCGGCGCGCGCAGATCGACTTCGTGCCCGAGGACGCGGCGGCGTTCCGCGCGGCGGCCAAGGCCGCCAAGTGGAAGCTCGTCGGCCCCAAGAAGGCGTTCCTCGTCAGCGGCACCGACCGTCCCGGCGCGGTGGCCGAGGTGATGACGCAGCTGGCGCAGGCGAAGATCAACGTCACCGCGATCGACGCCGTGTGCGCGAGCGGCGGGAGTTTCGGCGCCATCCTATGGGTCGGCCAGCGCGACGTCGCCAAGGCCGCCAAGGCGCTGGGGGCGCCGTGAGCGCTGCCGGCCCCCGCCTGGCGCTCCACACGTGGACGCTCGACACGACGCCGCTGCCCGACGCGGTGACGGCGGCGCGGACCGCCGGCTGGGATGCGATCGAGCTGCGCCGGCTCGACTGGACGCGCGCGGCACAGGCCGGGCGCGCGGTGACGTGGGTCGAGGACACCGTGCGCGCGAGCGGGCTGCCGGTCGCCTGCGTGGGCGTGAAGTTCGGCTGGATGTGGGCCGACGGCGCCGAGCGCGAGCGGCTCCTGCGCGTCTTCGACGAGCAGTGCGCGCGGGCGAAAGCGCTCGGGTGCGCGACGGTGATGAGCCCTGTCGACAAGGGCACCGGCGATGTCGCGCATGCGGCCGCCTCGGTGCGGGAGGTCGGGGACATCGCCGCACGCTACGGCGTGCGACTCGCCATCGAGTTCAATTCACAGTGCGATCAGCTCAACACGCTGGAGCGCGTGCGCGAGGTGCTCGCGAAGGCCGCGCACCGGCACTGCGGGCTGCTCTTCGATGCCTATCACATGCAGCGCAGCGGCGGCTCACCGCGCTCGCTCGACGACGTGCGGGGCGACGAGATCGTCTACGTGCAGTTCAGCGACGTGCCGCGCGGCGAGCTCAAGCGCGGTGAGGTGCTCAATCGGCTGCCGCCGGGGCAGGGCGCGGTGCCGTTCAAGGAGTTCTTTGCCGCCGTCCGGGCGAAGGACTACGCGGGCTTCATGAGCTACGAGGCGCCCAATCCGGGCGCGTGGGCGCGGCCACCGAGCGATGTCGCCGCGGAGGCGCTCGCGGCGACGCGCGCGGTGCTCTGAGCGCGGCGCAGGGGGTTCCGCAGCCTAGCTGAGGACGCTTTCCAGCGGAGCGGGAGCCTCGCCGAGGGAGGCCGCCACCGCGGGGTGCACGATGCGGCCGCGGGCGACGTTGAGACCTTTTGCCAGGGCGGCGTTCGCCCGAACGGCGGTGGCCACGCCCTGTGTGGCCAGCTCGAGGACATACGGCAGCGTCGCGTTCGTCAACGCGAACGTCGACGTGCGCGGTACGAGCGCCGGCATGTTGGCCACGCCATAGTGAACGACGCCCGAGACGACGTAGACAGGATCGAGCAGGGTCGTCGGATGCACGGTCTCGACGCAGCCGCCCTGGTCCACGGCGACGTCGACGATCACGGCACCTTCCTTCATCGTCGTCACCATCGCGGCGGTCACCAGCCGCGGGGCCCGCGCGCCGGTGACGAGCACGGCGCCGACCAGAAGATCGGCGCGCCTGACCACCGCCTGAAGGTTGAACGTGTTGGACATGATGGTGACGACGCGGCCGCCGAAGAGGTCGTCTACGGCGCGCAGGCGATCGAGGTTGACGTCGAGGATCGACACGTCGGCGCCGAGGCCGATCGCCATGCGCGCGGCGTTCACGCCGACGATGCCCGCACCGATGATGACGACATTGCCGGGCGGCACGCCCGGCACGCCGGAGAGGAGAATGCCGCGTCCGCCGTGAGCGCGACCCAGGTAGAACACGCCTTCCTGGACGGCGAGGCGGCCGGCCACCTCGCTCATGGGTGTGAGCAGCGGCAGCGAGCCGTCGGGACGCTGCACCGTCTCGTAGGCGATCGCGATCGTGCCGGCCTCGCGCAGGGCCCGCGTGAGCTCCGGCGCGGGGGCCAGATGCAGATACGTGAACAGAATCTGGCCCGCGCGCAGTCGCGGATATTCCTCCGGCACCGGCTCTTTGACCTTCAGCACGAGCTCAGCGCGGCGCCAGATGTCGTCGGCGGAGGCCAGCTCGACGCCAACGCCGCCGTACTCGTCGTCGCGGATGCCGCTGCCGAGTCCCGCGCCCTTCTCGACGAGCACCGTGTGGCCGGCATCGCGCAATGCCTGACCACCGGCGGGCGTGAGCGCCACGCGCTGCTCGCCCGGCTTGATCTCTCGCGGTACGCCGACGATCATCCGCGCAGCAGCGTCTCAGCCGCCTCCATCAGAGACTCGCTGAGGGTGGGATGCGTGTGGATCGTCAGCGCCAGGTCTTCCGCCAGCAGCGCGGCCTCGATCGCCAGCGCGGCCTCGGCGATCAGCTCGCCCGCGCCGGGCCCCGCGATGCCCGCGCCGAGCAGGCGCCCGGACTCCGGGTCGACGATGAGCTTCGTGACGCCGTCGCTGCGGCCGAGCGTCGCCGCGCGCCCGGATGCCGCCCACGGGAATCGGCCGACGCGGACGGCGCGCTTTTCGGTGGTGGCTTGCGTTTCGCTGAGACCGCACCAGGCGATCTCGGGATCGGTGAAGACGACTGCGGGCACGACGACGTTGTCGAACGCCGCGGGTCGTCCGGCGATCGCCTCGGCCGCGACCTTGCCCTGTCGCATCGCGCGGTGGGCGAGCATCGGCTCGCCCGTCGCGTCGCCGACGGCGAAGACGCGCGGGTCGGCCGTCGCGCACCGCGCGTCGACCTGCACGAAGCCGCGCGCGTCTTGCTTGACGCGCGTGTGCTCGAGGCCGATGCCCTCGGTCAGCGGGCGGCGGCCGACGGCGATCAGCGCACGGTCGAACGTCGCCGCGGCGCCGGCGATCGTCGCCTCCACGCCGCTCGGCGTCTCCCGCAGCGCCTCGAGCCGCGCGTTGAGCCGCACCGCGGCGAACTGCTTGTCGACCCGACGCCCCACCCACTGCACGAGGTCACGGTCCGCGCCGGGCAGGAGTCCGTCGGTCATCTCCACGAGCGTCACCGCGCTGCCGAGCGCCGCGTAGACCTGACCGAGCTCCAGACCGATGTAGCCGCCGCCGACGACCAGCAGCCGCTCGGGAATCTCGGGGACCTCGAGCGCGGCGGTGGAGTCCATCACGCGCTCGGAGAGCGGCACGTCGCGCAGCGGTGAGGGCGCCGAGCCCGTCGCGACGATCACGTGCTTGAACTTCAGCGCCTGAGCGTCGTCGCCCTCGACGCGCACCGTGCGCGCGTCCTCGAAGACGCCGCGGCCGCCGACGACCTCGACGCCCTTGGCCTTGGCCACGCTGGCCAGACCCCGCGAGAGCTTGCCGATCACGCGCTCGGACTTCCACTTGCGCAGGGGATCGAGTGACACCCGCGCCGGGCCGAAGTCGACACCGAACTCCTTTGCGCGCTCGGCTTCGCCGAGCACGGCGGCCACGTGCAGCAGCGCCTTGGACGGAATGCAGCCCTCGAACAGGCAGGCGCCGCCGAGCCGCTTGCCCGCGTCGACGACCACCGTCTCCAGGCCGAGCTCGGCGCAGCGGAACGCCGCCGAGTAGCCGCCCGGTCCGCCGCCGATGACGACGACGTCGACGTCGCGGACCAGGTCGCCCATCACCATCGCGTCACCGCCGCGCGGAGAGCAGGCGGGTGGTGCCCGGGACGACCGGTGTGACGTCGCAGTCGTGAAACCCTGCGCCGGACACGGCGCGGGTCAGCCACGCGGGTGTCAACGCCGCCACGTCCGCGTCGATGGTGATCGCGTTCAACAGCCAGAGGGCCGCGAGCGGTGGACCGGCGTGATCGTCGTCGACCATGAAGTCGTGAACGAGCAGCCGGCCGCCCGGACGCAGCGCCTTGTAGGCGCGGGTGAGCAGGGCCGCCGTCGCGGCCTCACTCACCGCGGAGAGCAGGTAGGACATGAGCACGACGTCGTTGTCCACCGGCCAGGCCACGTCGCGTGCGTCGCCCTCGAGGAACGTGATGCGCTCGCTCAGGCCGTGCTCGCGCACGAGTGCCTGACCGACGGCGGCCACGCTCGGGAAATCGATGATCGTGGAGGTCAGGCCGGGCGTGCGCTCGCACAACACGATGCTGAAGGCGCCGCTGCCACCTGCCACGTCCAGAAGCCGGCGCGCGCCGGTGAGGTCCACGAGCTTGGCCACCACGTGGGCGGGGCCGAGCGAGCCGGAGTGCTGCGCGATTGTGAAGGCGCGCGCCTCCTCCGGGTCGCGCAGCTGGGCGTAGAAATCCACACGCTCGCCGCGCAGCGCTGCGTCCAGGTGCATCAGCGTCGGATAGATCTGTCGCGAGACCTGGAAGCGAAAATAGTCGCCGAAATACGCGGGCGACGTCCGGACGAGGTACGTCGTGCTCGCGGGCGCGTTGGCGTAGCGATCGCCTTCCAGCGTGAGCAGGCCGAGGCCAACGCATGCGGTGAGCAGCGCACGAAGGCGACCTGCGGCAAGCCCCAGATCCGCCGCGAGTGCCTCCAGCGTCTTCGGCCCGTCGGCGAGCCGTCCGAACACATCGGCATCGAGCGCGGCGAAGAGCGCGCGGGACGCCATGAAGCCGTAGCCGATGCGCGAGATGTCGCGGACGTCGGTGATCGGCGGCATGCGCGCTCAGAGCTCCAGGCCGAGCAAGCGCTCGGGGCGCTCGAGGCGACGGATGATCGCGGAGGCGAAGCGCGCGCCGTCGGCGCCGTCGGCCACCCGGTGGTCGAACGTCAGCGACAGCGGCAGCAGGAGCCGTGGCTCGATGCGTCCGTCGCGCACGACGGCCTCCTGCCGCGCGCGCGCGACCCCGAGAATCGCCACCTCGGGGTAGTTGATGATCGGGATCGCGCCGGTACCGCCGAGGGCGCCGATGTTGGTGATCGTGAACGTGCCGCCGCGGAGGTCGTCGAGCGTCGCCTTGCCGTCGCGCACGCGCTGGGCCAGCGCGCCGAGCTCGCGCGCCAGCTCGAGCACGGGCTTGTCGGCGACGTCGCGCAGCACCGGCACGATCAGCCCACGCTCGGTGGCGACGGCGACGCCGAGATGCACGTAGCGCTTGACGATGAGCTGCCCGGCCGCCGCGTCGAGCGAGGCGTTGAAGGTGGGGTGCTCGACCAGCGCCAGCGCGGCGGCCTTCAGGAGAAACGCCGTCAGCGTCAGGGTCACGCCGCGCGCGCGGGCGTCCTCGAGGTTGCGCGTGATCATCGCGTCGAGCTCGGTAATGTCCGCGCGGTCGAAGTGCGTGACGTGCGGGATCACCGTCGCCGACAGCGTCATCCGCTCGGCGATGGTGCGCCGCAGGTGCGACAGCGCCTGGCGCTCGACGGGTCCCCACTGCTCGAAGTTCGGCAGCGGCGGCTCGGTGGCGTGGGTCGCGAGGGGCTTCGCGACCAGTGGCGCGGCCGGGGCTCCGTCCGTGCGTGGCGCGACGCGTGCGGGCTCGGTGGCTGGCGCGCGCTCTGCGCGTGGGGACGCTGTCTGAGCGCGCTCGGCTCGTGCCGGCCCAGTGCCGCCCGCGGCGGCGCGGACGTCGTCGTCCAAGACGCGCCCGCCGGGGCCCGTCCCGCGGACCGTATGTAGGTCAACCCCTAACTCGCGAGAAAGCCGCCGCGTGGAGGGCGTCGCCGGGACCGGACCGGACCGCGCCGGCGCTTCCGCGAGCGCCGGCCGCGCCGCGCCCGGCTCGCCTGCCGGACGCGCCGGGGCGACCTGTCGTGCACGCGCGTTCTGCACGATGGTCTGCGGCTCGGGGGCCAGCGCGCGCGTCGGATCGAGCGTGTCGGCGGCCTGCTTGCCGCTCGGCTTGCTCGCGGGGGCCGCGCCTGCGTCGGCGAACGTCACGAGCACTTGCCCGACCTTGACCGTCTGCTGCGGCTCGACGTGGATCTTCTCGACGCGACCGCTCATCGGGGAGGGGATCTCGACCGTCGCCTTGTCGGTCTCGACCTCGAGCAGCGGTGCGTCCTCGGCGATGACGTCGCCTTCGCGGACGAGCACCTTGACGATCTCGGCCTCGGTCAGTCCCTCGCCGAGGTCGGGCAGCACGAACGGCCGTGACATCGGCTAGAACGCGAGGGTTTCACGCGCGGCGGCGACCACGCGCGCGACGTCGGGCACGTTGGCCTTCTCACGCGCGAAGCCAGGGAACGGGACGTCGTGCGCGGTGACGCGCGCGATAGGCGCCTCCAGCGACAGAAACGCGCCGTCCATGATCGACGTCGCGATCTCGGCGCCGGGACCGAACGAGCGCGGCGCCTCGTGCACGATGACGGCGCGGCCGGTCTTGCTGACCGAGCGCACGATCGTCTCGCGGTCCAAGGGCGCGATCGTCATGAGGTCCACGAGGTCGCAGCCGACGCCGTCTTCCTGCTCCAGCGTCTCCGCCGCCTCGCGTGCTACGCGCAGCATCGCGCCCCATGCCACCAGCGTCAGGTCGTCGCCCTCGCGCACCAGCTGCGCGCGCCCCAGCTCCATCGTCTCGGGCTCGTCGGGCACGTCTTCCTTGTGCGCGTGGTAGAGCGCCTTGTGCTCGAAGAACACCACGGGATCGGGGTCGCGGATCGCCGCCGCCAGCAGCGCGCGACCGTTGCGCGGGCCCGACGGGATCACCATCTTCAGCCCGGGGATGTGCGCGTAGAACTGCTCCTCCGACTCGCTGTGGTGCTCCAGCGCGCGCACACCACCGCCGTACGGCATGCGCATGACCATCGGCACGTGGAAGCGGCCCTGCGAGCGGTTGCGGTAGCGAGCGGCGTGGTTCTCGATCTGGTGGAAGCACTGGAAGGCGAAGCCGGAGAACTGGATCTCGCACACCGGCTTCAGGCCGTAGAGGGCCATGCCGATGGAGGTCCCGATGATCGCGGACTCCGCCAGCGGGCTGTCGATCACGCGCTTGCTGCCGTAGAGGCGGTGCAGATCCTCGGTCACGCGGAACACGCCGCCGTCGACGCCGACGTCCTCGCCGATGACCAGCACGTCCGGATCGCGCTCCATCTCCTGCGTCAGCGCCAGGTTCAGCGCCTTGACCATGTTCAGCTTGGCCATCAGCGGCGCCCGCTCCGCTGTCCGCGCATGGGGGGCGAGGGCTCGTGCTTCTCGCGCCGGCCCGGCTCGCCGCTTCGCAGCGTCTCGGCGAGCGTCTCACGCTGGGCCTTGAGCTCCGGCGGCAGCTCCGCGTAGACGTGGTCGAACATCAGCAGCGGGTCCGACGGCGCGGTGGCCTCGAAGCGCGCGATGGCCGCGGCGATCTCCTCGTCGACCTGAGCCTCGAGCCCGTCTTCGAGCAGGCGCTTCTTCTTGAGATAGGCGGCGAAGCGCGTCAGCGGGTCCTTGCGCTCCCACTCCGCGACTTCTTCGGCAGAGCGGTACTTCGTCGGATCGTCGGCCGTCGTGTGCACGCCGAGGCGATAGGTCACGCACTCGATGAGCGTCGGGCCGTCGCCGGCGCGCGCGCGGTCGACGGCCTCGCGGCTGGCCGCGTAGACGGCGAGGATGTCGTTGCCGTCCACCTGGATGCCGGGCAGCCCGTAGGCCAGCGCCTTCTGCGCGATCGTCTTCGAGTTCGTCTGCTTCTTGAGCGGGACGGAGATGGCCCACTGGTTGTTCTGACACACGAACACGACCGGCACGTGCCAGACGCCGGCGAAGTTCAGCGCCTCGTGAAAGTCGCCCTCGGACGTCGCGCCGTCGCCGAAGTACGCCATCACGACGACGTCGTCCTCACGGTACTGGGCGGCGTAGGCGAGACCGACGGCGTGGGGAAGCTGGGTGGACACCGGGATGGTGATCGGCAGGTCGCGCTGATCGGGAGCGGGTTGGCCACCCTCCAGGTGGCCGGCGAAGAATCGCAGCAGCTTCTCGATCGGCCACCCCCGCCAGATCATCGACGCTGTCTCACGGAACGAGGGCACCATCCAGTCGGTCGGGCGCAGCACCGCCACGCTGCCGAGCTGCGCGGCCTCCTGGCCCTTGATGGGGGCGAAGGTGCCGATGCGGCCCTGACGCTGCAGCCGCACCATGCGCTCGTCGAGGCGCCGCGCCAGCAGCATCGCGCGATACAAACGCTTGAGCTCGTCGGGTGCCAGACGGGGGTCCAGGCTTCCGTCGAGGTTGCCTTCCGCGTCGAGGATCGACAGGTACTCGACCGTAAAGCGAGGCTCGAGTGCAGTTCTCGGCATGCACGCCCTCCGGTGTTGCGCTCATTGTACCCGGTGAACCCAGCGGAACGTGCAGTCGCGAGGGACGCGCGCGCGGCGTGCTACTTGCGGCCGCCCGACGCGCGCTTGGGGACGGCCTTGGCGGCGACGGCTTTGGCGGCCGCGGGCTTTGCCTCGGCGGCCTTCGCGGGCGGCTTCTTGGCCGTGGCTGCGGATTCCGGCAGGCCGCGGCGGGCAAGCGATGCCTTGAGCGCGTCCATCAGGTCGATGACGTGCGGGCGCTCGGCGGGCGCCGGCGCGGCGGTCACTTCCCGGCCTTCGATCTTTTGCTCGAGCATGTTCTGCACGCGCTGCCGGTAGTCGTCGGCGAACTGCTCGGGCTTGAACTCCTCGCTGGCGAGCCCGCGAATGAGCTGCAGCGCCAGGTCCAGCTCGCCGTCGCGGATCTTCGCCGACTCGCCCTTGTCGACGTCGGCGAACGAGCGGACTTCGTCGGCGAAGAACATCGTGTGTAGCAGCAGCCCGCCCTGGGCGGCGCGGATGAGAACGAGGCTCTCCTTGCCGCGCATGACGAACTTCGCGACGGCCACCTGCTCGGCCTTGGCCATCGCGTCGGCGAGCAGGCGATAGGGCTTCTCGCCGCCCTTGTCGGAGCCGAGGTAGTACGCCTTCTCGAAGTAGACGGGATCCACCTGCGCCAGCGGCACGAACTCCAGGATGTCGATGATCTTGGAGGCTTCGCCCTCGAGCGCTTTGAGCTCGTCGTCGGTGACACGCACGAACTGGCCCTTCGCGAACTCGTAGCCTCGCACGAGCTCGGTGCGCTCGACCGTCTCGTTGTCGACCGGGCAGAACGTCTGCTGCTTGATGCGCGAGCCGCACTTGGCGTGCAGCAGGTTGAACGAGATGTTGCCCGGGGCGGTCGCCGTGTAGAGCTTGATCGGGATCGACACGAGGCCGAAAGAGATGGTGCCCGAACCCAGCGCGTGCGGAGGCATAGTGTCTGGCACCATATCACGCGTGAGGCCTCCGGTCTCCAAGGTCACGGCAGCCCAATATTTCGTGGTGCGCGTGCGCCGCGCCGCGCTGCTGGTGGTGGTCGCCGCGCTCGCCGTCGGCTGCACGGGCGGCGGCGCCGAGTCGGGACCGGTCACCCTCGTCTTCAAGCACGCAAAGATCCTCGGCCCCGCCGATCCCGTGCCGGGATTGCTGCGCGAGTTCGAGAGGCGCCATCCCGGCGTGCGCGTGCAGGCGGAGTCGCTGTCGTGGAACTCCGACGATCAGCACCAGTTCTTCGTGATCAATCTCGAAGGCCGCGGTGCCGCGTTCGACGTGATGATGCTCGACGTCGTGTGGGTCGCGGAGTTTGCGCGTGCGGGCTGGCTGCTCGACCTCTCGCCATGGGTCGCGCGCGCGGAGCTCGATCCGCACTTTCCGTCCACGATCGAGCCGGCGACGTGGAACGGCCGCGTGTGGGCGCTGCCGTGGCTCATGAACGTCGGCGTCCTCTATTACCGCGCGGACCTCCTCGCCAAGCACCGGCTAGAGCCTCCGCGCACCTGGGAGGCCCTCGTCGACCAGGTGGTGCGTATCCGCGCCGCCGAGCGCGATCCGCGGCTGGACGGCGTGCTCTGGCAAGGGCGGCAGTACGAAGGCCTTACTGTGAACGCGCTCGAGGCGATCTGGGCCAACGGCGGCCGTGTCTTCGACAAGAACGGGGTCATCTTTCCGGAGGAAGAGCGCGCGGCGGGCGGGCTGGCGCTGCTGCGCGCGCTGATCGTGTCCGGCGTGAGCCCATCGTGGGTGACCGCGGCCGACGAGGAATTGAGCCGCCGACATTTCGGAGACGGCCGCGCGGTGTTCCTGCGCAACTGGCCATACGCGATGGATCTGTTCCAGGCGGAAACGTCCCGTGTGCGCGGCCGTGTCGGCATCGCGGCGCTGCCCGGCCGGGTCGGCGGCGCGGTGACCGCGATGTCGAGCGGCGGCGCGCATCTCGGCGTCAACCGCCGCACGCGTCATCCCGAGCTGGCGGCCGCCTTCGTGCGTTTTCTGGCGAGTGCCGAGGCGCAGAAGGCGATGACGGTCGGCGGCGCGCTGAATCCGACGCGCATGGCTCTCTATCACGATCGGGACGTCGTCCGCTCGCATCCCGATTTCCCCGTCGTGCACGACCTGATGCTGCGTGCGCGACCGCGGCCGGTGACGCCGGCCTACCTGATGCTGTCGAGCACGCTGCAGCCGGAGTTCTCGGCCGCGCTGGTCGGGGTGAAATCGCCGCGCCAGGCGATCGAACACGCCCGTCGGCGCGCGACGTATCTGCTCGAGGGGTTGCAGTGACCGCTCGAGAGCGCGCCGACGCGCGCGTCGGGCGCGTCATGCTCGCGCCGGCGCTGGTGGCGCTCGGCGCGCTCGCTGCGTGGCCAGGGCTGTGGGTGCTGTGGCTCTCGCTGCAGCGGCGGATTCCGGTCTTCGGTATCGAGCACTTCGTCGGGCCCTCGCACTATGCATTTCTCGCCACCGATCCGCGGTTCTGGAACGCGATGGAGGTCACGCTGATCTTCACGTTCGTGTCCGTCGCGCTGGAGTTCCTGCTCGGGCTCACGGTCGCGCTGGCACTGCAGCGCCAGCGCCGCGGCCGGCGGCTCGCGGTCGCGCTCCTGCTCCTGCCGTGGGCGCTGCCCTCGGTCGTCACGGGCCGTACGTTCGAGTGGCTCTATCACCCATCCGCCGGGTTGCTGAACTTCCTGCTCGGCGGCGCGGCCATCAACTGGCTCGGCGAGCCCGGCCTCGCGCTACCGGCGCTGATCATCGCGGACGTGTGGCGCACGATGCCGTTCGTCGCCCTGCTGTGCTACGCACGCGTGCTGACGATCCCGCCCGAGATCTACGAGGCCGCGCGCGTCGACGGTGCGGGTGCAATCGCCACCGTGCGCGACGTGACGCTGCCGCTGCTGCAGCGCGTGCTGCTCATCGCGCTGCTCTTTCGGAGCCTCGACGCGCTGCGCGCGTTCGACCTGATGTTCGTGCTCACCGGCGGCGGGCCCGCCAACACGACGGAGACGCTCACCGTGTACGCGTACCGCAGCCTCTTCCAGACGCTGCAGCTCGGCTTCGGCTCGGCCATCGGCGTCGTGGTGTTCGTGCTCGTGATGGCGGTGGCGTGGGGCTATCTGCGCGTGATGGCGCGCGCGGAGGAGGCGACCGCGTGAAAGCCCGCGCGACCCTGCGCGACGTGCTGGTGCTCGCCGCGCTCGCGCTCTGGGCGCTGCCGTTCTTCTGGCAGGCGCTGACCTCGCTCAAGCCGGACACCGCGCTGTCGGCGGTGGAACGGTTGCTCGCCGCGCCGCCGACGCTCGATCACTATCGCGCCGTGATCGGCAAGAGCGTCATGCCCGCGGCGCTCGCCAACAGCCTCGGCGTCGCCGCGCTCACGACGCTGCTCGCCCTTCTCCTCGGCGCGCCCGGCGCGTACGCGCTGGCGCGGCTGCCGGTGCCCGGCAAGCGCGTGCTGCTGCTCGTCGTGGTGGCGTGCACCGCGTTCCCCCAGGTGACGATCGTCGGACCGCTGTTCGTCCTCATGCGCGCGCTCGAACTGCGCGACACGTGGCTGGCGCTGGTGCTTGCCGACACGTCGTTCGCGCTGCCGCTCGTGCTGTGGCTGGTGGCCGGCTTCGTGCGTGAGGTCCCCGTCGCGGTGGAGGAGGCGGCGCAGATCGACGGCGCGGGCCGGCTGTCGGCGCTCGGACGCGTCGTGCTGCCGCTGATTGCGCCCGGCCTGGCGTCGGCCGGCCTGCTGGTGTTCCTGATGTCGTGGAACGAGCTGCTGTTTGCGTACACCTTCACGGCCACCGAGGCCAGCCGCACGGTGCCCGTCGCGCTGGCGCTCTTCCCAGGCGTCTACGAGGTGCCGTGGGGCGACATCGCGGCGGCGTCGATGCTGGCGAGCCTGCCGCCGATCGTCATCGTGGCGGGCATGCAGCGCTGGCTCGTGCGCGGTCTGACGGCCGGCGCACTGCGGGATTGACGTGCCGCCGCGCCTCGTCGGTCCCTGCGTGGCCGCGCTGCTGAGTGTTTCGGCGACGCTCGCCGGAGAGCCGTCGCCGGCGACTCGCCCCGCGCAGGGGCCGCCCGCCTGGCACGCGACGCAGCCGCGGCACGTTCTCGAGGACTGGTCGGACACGCCGGCGGCCGGCCGCTTGCCAGCGAAGTGGTCCTTCTATGGCAAGAAGGCGGAGCTGAAGTTTGCGCCGGCGATCGTCACGAACGACGGGCGGCGCGCGCTCTGGCTGAAGACCGAGCGCTACAGCGTCCGGCTGGCGCGCACGCTCGAGGTCGGCCTCGCGAGCACGCCGGTCCTCAGCTGGGAGTGGAAGGCGGTCACGCTGCCCGCCGAGGGCGACGTGCGCAGCGAGATCAGGGACCAGGTCGCGCGCATCGTGCTGATCTTTCCACCGCGCTACCGGCCGCGGATGCTCGGCTACGTCTGGGACACCCGTGCACCGGTCGGCACGGAAGCGCACACGAAGCAGACGATGCTCGACCGCTGGCTGATCGTCGTCCGCTCCGGCGCCGCGGACGTCGGCCGCTGGGTGCGCGAGAGCCGCAACGTCGCGACGGACTACACGCGCCTCTTCGGCGACGCGCCGCCCGCACCGATGGCGATCGGTGTCGAGAGCCACTCGGAGGACGCGGCGCACGCGAGCGAAGTCTACGTGGGCGCGATCACGCTCGGTCGCTAGACGCCCTCAGCACGCCGGCCGGCGCAGGATAGCGCCGTCGATCTTGCGCGGGATCAGCTGCCCGTCGCGCGTGTCGCCGTGCAGCCGACCGTTGTCGACGATGACCTTGCCGCGCAGGATCGTCGTTACCGGCCAGCCGCGCACGTCCCAGCCTTCCCAGGGGCTGTAGTCGCTCACGTGGAAGTCGTCCTTCGTCAGCGCGCGATTGATGCTCGGATCGATCAGGACGATGTCGGCGTCGCTGCCGGGGGCGAGCGCGCCCTTGCGCGGATAGAGCCCGAGAATCCTCGCGGCGTTCGACGACGTCACCTGCACGAAGCGCTCGAGCGACATCTTCCGCTTCACCACGCCCTCGGTGTAGACGATGCCCATGCGCGCCTCGGCGCCGAGATTGCCGCCCGTCACGTCCTCGATCGTCTTGCCGCGGAGCTTGAGCGCGAGGCTCGTCGGATACTCGTCGGTCGCCGTCGTCGACACCGCGTCGTTGAGCAAGCCGTCCCACAGCGCGGCCTGATCCTCGGGATACTTGAGCGACGGATAGGTGTGGTAGCAGAAGCCGCGCGGCGTGCGGTAGTCGTCCGCGGTGAAGCAGGTGTAGTGATGAAGCGTCTCGGCGTAGATCGGCTGCCCGTGCCCGCGCGCCTCGGCCACCGCCTCCACGCCCTCGCGCGCCGAGGTGTGCACGAAGTAGATGGCCGCATCCATGACCGCCGCGAGATTGATGGCGCGCCGGAACGACAGCATCTCGGAGACCTTGTTGTGCACCAGCGGCAGGTTCGCGCCGTCCATGCGCCCTTCCTCGCGGAAGCGCTCGTACATGAACTGCACGACGTCGTGGTCCTCCGCGTGCACGACCATGAGGCCGCCGCGCGGCGCGACCTTCTCCATTGCGTACTGCAGGCGGCCGAAGTCGAGGCGGTTCGACGGGCGCTTGGGATGCGGCGGCAGCACGTCCGTCGTGAAGACCTTGAACGATGGGAAGCCGGCCTGGATGGCCTCGGGAATGGCATCCATCGTCTTCATCGGCAGCGGCCCGGCCAGCGTGATGTGGAACGTGAAGTCGGTGTACGAGTTCGCCTTCCAGCGCGCGGCGCGCCGTTCCACGACGGCCTGCATGTCGTCGCCCGGGCGCACGAAGGCGAAGTCGACGTGGGTGGTGGTGCCGCCGAACGCCATCCCGCGCGAATCGTCCTCGGGGCCGAGCGTGTGCAGGTCGTCGTCGGGGTGCATCTGGATGCGGTGTGCCAGGTGCGTGTGCGGCTCGACCCCGCCGGGCACGACGATCTTGCCCGCCGCGTCGATGACCCGTGCCGCCTCGTCGAATGTGCCCGGCGCAGCGACCGCCATGATCTTATCGCCCTGCACGGCGATCTCCCATGCGCCCGCGCCCTGCGGCGTCACCACGCGGCCGTTCTTGATCAGCAGATCGAGCATCGCTGTTCCTCCTTGAGCGCGGGAAGTTGACGCCCCACGTTCCGCGGTTCACGAGTCCGCGGCGAACGCCCCGGCGACCACTGCTGCGGGAGGCTGCGAGGGTATCAGGTCGCGAGCAGACTTTCGAGCCGCTGCGCGAGGGCCGGCCCCGTGCCCCGCTCCTCGTGCTTGAAGAACACGAACGCGTCGCGCCAGCCAGCGCCGATCGTGCGGATCGTCTCGATCCACGCACGCAGGCGCGCGTCAGTGTAATCCACCGCGCGCAGCCGGAAGTACCCCCAGTCGGCGGTCGCGACCGCGGGCGTCGCGGCCTCGTCCTCAACGATCGCCAGCGCGGCGTTGCGCGCCCGCAGTCGCTCGTAGACGTCGTCGGCGAACCAGGAGTCGTTCCGGAACTCCCAGGCCATCCGCAGCTCCGGCGGGACCATATAAAGGACGTCGCCCAGACGAGCGACGTCCTTCTTGAAGTTCGGCGGCAGCTGAAAGAGCAGGGGGCCGAGCCGTGCGCCCAGCCCGCGGGCGACGTCGCAGAAGAGCCGCACGGACTCGTCGACCTCGCGCAGCCGCGCGAAGTGCGTGATCCGCTGCGGCGCCTTCAGCACGAACGTGAACTCGGGTGGCACGGCGGCCGCCCAGCCGCCCACAATTTTCGTGGTCGGCATGCGATAGAAGGTCGCGTTGACCTCGACGGTGCCGAACCGCGCGGCGTAGTACGGCAGCATCGCGGCCGGCTTCATGTCGGTGGGATAGAACGAGCCCTTCCACTCGGCGTAGTTCCAACCCGACGTCCCCACGCGCACGCGCGTCATGCCGGTCCCGACTCCGGGCGCGTATCGAGCGCGGGCCGCCGAATACGAGCGGTCCACCACGCCAGCAGTGCGAGTATCGAGATGAGGCCACCGCCGCCGGAGACGAGCAGTGCCGCCTTCACGCCTGCTGCCTCCGCCACCGAGCCCATCAGGAACGCCCCGAACGGTGTGATTCCGGCGAACATCAGCGTGTGCAGCGCCATGACGCGTCCGCGCAGCTCGTCGGGCACCGTGAGCTGCACGGTCGAATTCGAGCCGGCCATGAACAGGATGCCGCAGAAGCCCATCACCAGCAGCAGCGGTACGGCGACTTCCTCGCGGTGCGCGGCGGCAAGCGCGCCCGTGGACGCGGCCTGGATGAGCGCCGGCGTCGCGAGCGCGGCCACCGGGGGACGCGCGCGTCCGACGATCGCGAGCACCACCGCGCCGGAGAGGGCTCCGATCCCGAGCATGGCCATCAGCAGTCCCAACTCCTGCGCGCCGTGGCCAAGCACGTCGCGCACGTAGAGCGGAATGAGGACGTTGTAGTTGAAGAGGAAGCCGCTCACCGCGAGCACCATGGCCATCGTCAGCGCCACGCGCGGCGTACGCAGGGCAAACCGGATGCCCTCGCGGATCTCGTCGGTCATCGTGCGACCGGAGGCGGCGCGCGGCCGGCCCTCGGCGCGGACGGCGAGCAGCGCAAGGATGACCGGCACGAACGAGACCGCATTGATGTAAAACGCCAACGCCGTGCCCCACCGCGCGATGGCGAGTCCGGCGAGCGCGGGGCCGACGATGCGCGCGGCGTTGAACATCGCCGAGTTCACCGCGATCGCGTTCATGAGGTCGTCGCGTCCCACCATCTCGACGATGAACGCCTGGCGCGTGGGCATGTCCAGCGTATTGGCGACGCCGTAGACCAGCGCGAGCACGGCGACGTGCCAGTACTGGACGTGTCCCAGATGCACGAGCAGGGCGAGCGACAGCGCCTGCGCGAACAGCACGCTCTGACTCACGAGTACCAGGCGCCGCTTTGGCAGGCGATCGGCGAGCGCGCCGGCGAAGAAGGACAGCACGAGCATCGGCGCGAACTGCAGCGAGCTGACGAGGCCGAGCCGAAACGCTGAGTTCGTGAGCTCGAGCACCAGCCACGCCTGCGCGACCGACTGCATCCACGTCCCGACGAGCGAGATCAGCTGACCGGAGAAAAACAGGCGAAAGTCGCGGTGACGGAACGCGCGCAGGGCGGCGGGCAGCCGCGAGTCGGACGGCACAGGCTCAGTGTACTGGCGAACGACTCGCGGTCGCGGACGCTCACGCGCGGCCGTCGAGGGCGCGGCGGAGCTGGTCGAGATGGTTGTCGTCGTGACCGGCGAGCGCGGCCACCCACATGTGGAGCGGCAGCCGGCCGCGGTGCAGATGGATCCCGCCGCGCTCCCACTCCCGCGGTCCCAGTCCGCGCAGCAACGTCGTGAGCTCTCCGCGCCGGCGTGCGAATGCAGCGACCGCGGCGGCGGTGTCGGCGCGCCCGTACTGACGGTCCTCCGCCCAGCGATCGGGGTCGAGCGGATGACCGACGGCGCCGCCGATACGCCACGCGGCGAGATCCTGGGCCGTCGCGCCGAACACGAGGATCGGCGGGTCGTCCAGCGCCAGGATCGTATGGAAGCGAACCTGAAACAGCTCGTCCACGTCCCGCAGGTGGCAGACGATCTCGGTCGCCGACCACGCGCGCTCGGCCGGGCGCCGCCGGAGACGCTCGTGAGCGACGCCGCGCACGGCGGCGGCCAGCGTCTCCGGCATCAGCGTGAGCCGCGCGAGCAGCTCTTCGTGACCCACGCGCACCCGGGCCTACAGCAGGCGCTGCAGTGTGACGACGTCCAGCCAGCGTCCGAGCTTGAACGCGACCTCGCGCTCGCGCCCTACGCGCGTGAAGCCGTGGCGCTCGTGCAGCCGGAGTGAAGCCTCGTTGTCGGCGACGATGCGCGCGACCATCGAGTGGTGGCCACAGCAGCGCGCGCGCTCGATCAGCGCCTCGAGCACGAGCCCGCCGATGCCCTTGCCGCGCCAGCCGTCCTTGACGTACACGGAATCTTCCGCCGTGCGCGCGTACGAGCGCTTAGGCCGATAGGGCGCCAGACCGCCGAAGCCGACGATCTCGTCGCCGACCGCGGCGACCAGCGCCGGGTACGCGGACGTGTGCGCGGTGAGCCACGCGCGCTGCGCAGCCACGCTCCGCGGCTCGGTATCGGTCGTGGCCGTCGTGCCGACGGCCTCACGGTTCCAGATGGCCGCGATCTGGGCGTTGTCCGCCGCGCGCGCCGGGCGGATCACGACGACGCCCGCTGCGGCGCGGGCGTCGGCCGCGGTGGCGCGGGCTGGGCGACCAGCCGCTGGCCGAGCGCGACCAGGGCGCCGCCGAGGCGCACGCGCAGCGGTGTGCGCGGGATGAGGGAGGCCAGGAGCGCGCGACGTGCCGCGGCCTCGCGGGCGTGGGCCAGCCGTTCGTTCGCCAGGTGCGCCAGCGCGTATTCGCTCGTCTCCATGACGGCCTCCTGTCGGCCCCCATCGTGGCGCCGCGCCGGCAATCAAGGAAATCAATTGTTTTGATTCCGACGATCAAATAATCTTTGCGTTCGTCATGGACCTGGCGCTGGGACCGCTGCGAACCCTGGAAGCCATCGCGCGACACGGCTCGTTCTCCCGCGCCGCCCGCGAGCTCAATCTCACGCAGCCTGCCGTCAGCATGCAGGTGGCGCAGCTCGAACGGCGGCTCGGCCTGCCACTGCTGGAGCGGGTCGGCAAGCGCGCCTTTCCGACCCGCGCGGGCGAGATCATGTTGGCGCATACCGCGCGCGCGGTCAGCGAGCTGCAGGCGGCGGTGGAGCACGTGCAAGAGCTCCGCGGCGTCGTGGCGGGGCGGGTTCGTCTGGGGACGAGCGCCTCGATCAGCGTGTATCTCTTGCCGCGCGCCTTGCGCCGCTTTCGCGCGCGCTACCCCGCCATCGATCTCGTCGTCGTCACCGGCACCGCGTCGGAAGTCGCGCGCGGTCTCGTCAGCAACGACCTCGACGTCGGACTCGTCAGCCTGCCACTGCGCGATCGCGAGCTGGCGGTGACGCCGTTCTACCGCGACGAGCTCGTCGCCATCGCGCCGCCGGAGCGGCGCTGGCGCCGCCACGGCGCGATCCGGGCGGCCGAGCTCGCCGAGCACCCGCTGATCCTCTTCGATCGGGGCAGCACCGTGCGGCGGGAGATCGACGCCTGGTTCGCGCGTGCCCGCGTCACGGCGCGTGCGGCCATGGAGCTCGGCAACACCGAGGCGATGAAGAAGTTCGTCGAGGCCGGGCTCGGCCTCTCGGTGACGTCGGAGTTCTCGGTGAAGGCCGACGTGGCGGCGCGCCGGCTGGCCGCCATGCCGCTCGAGCCCTCACTCACCCGGCAGATCGGCCTCGTCCGCCGGCGCGACAAGCCCGTGGCGCCGCCGCTCGCCGCGTTCCTGGGCGCCCTCGAAGATCTGCGCGTGTCGCTCGCGCGCCGACGGTAGACTCTGGCCATGCAGGGGAGACTCGGCCGGCGCGCGGTGCTCGGCGGATTCGTCGCCGCGCTCTTCGCGCGGCGCGCGCGCGCTCAGACGTCGCCGGCATCGGCCGGCCCGGTCGATCCGAGCCTCGTCGACGATCTCGTGGCCGCCAACCGCATTCTCGCCGATCAGGGTGTCGTCGACGGGTACGGTCACGCGAGCGTGCGACATCCCGCCGACCCGCAACGCTATCTGATGTCGCGCTCGATCGCGCCCGAGCTCGTGACCGCGGCGGACGTGATGGAGTACGACCTCGATTCCACCGCCGTCGACCCGCGCGGACGCACGAGCTATCTCGAGCGCTTCATCCACGGCGAGATCTATCGCGCCCGGCCGGACGTGAAGGCGGTGGTGCACAACCACTCGCCGTCGGTGATTCCGTTCGGTGTCAGCACGGTGCCGCTGCGCCCGCTCTATCACATGAGCGCGTTTCTGGTGGGCGGTGTGCCCGTCTTCGACATCAAGCGCGCGGCCGGTGGGGCGACGGACATGCTGGTGCGCACGCCGGCGCTCGGGCGCGCCCTCGCCCAGACGCTCGGCGAGCGGCCGGTCGCGCTCATGCGCGGCCACGGCGCCGTCGTCGTCGGCGATTCGCTACCGCGCGCGGTCTTTCGCAGCGTCTACACCGAAATGAACGCGCGGCTGCAGGCGCAGGCGATGGCCCTTGGCGGCCCGGTGACCTATCTGGACGACGAGGAGGCGCGGCGCGCGGAGGCCTCCGTGGGCGGGACGACCGTGCGTCCGTGGGAGCTCTGGAAGAAGAAAGCGCTCGCGAAATAGCGCGGCGGTGGCCCCGCCATTGCAGAATCTACTCGTGATGGAGGTCCTCCGACCGCTTTTCGACGCCCTCGTCGCGCATGCCTACCTGGTCGTCTTCGCCGGGGCGTTCATCGACGCGACCGGACTACCGTTCCCGGGGCGGGTGCTCCTCGCGGCGGCCGGCGCGTACGCCGCGGCGGGCCATGCAAACATCGCGGTCTTCATCGCGCTCGCGACGCTTGGCGCGATGCTCGCCGACCAGCTCTGGTTCTGGGCCGCGACACGCGGCAGCACGTGGCTGGTCAACCTCTATTGCCGGCTCACGCGTCAGCCGCGCGGCTGCGCCGACGACAGCTTCGCCGGCCTCGTGCGGTACGGTCCGCTCGGCGTCGTTCTGGGCCGCTTCTTCACGGTCGTGCGCGTGTTCGTGTGGCCGGTGCTGGTCGATAACGGTCTGCGCTGGCCCCGCTTCGTGGCCGCGGACGTCGTCGGCGCCGTCGTGTGGTCGAGCCTCTGGGTCGGACTCGGGTGGATCGTCGGCGACCAGTGGCGCGACACTGCGCAGTCGGCAGGTGGCTGGCTGATGCTGGCCGGCGCCGTATTCGGAATCGGGCTGGCGGGCTCCTTCGCGCTGCACGTGTGGCGCCGCCGCACCCGCGGCGCTCATTGACCGAGCCGGCGGCGCCTCAGCGTCCCGACGGAAACACGGGCGGCCGCTTCTCGCGGATGGCCGCCAGCCCCTCGCGCACGTCGGCGTCCATGAAGGTGAGCATCTCGAGCGCGATCGACTGATCGAAGATCGGCCCCGCCTGACGCAGCCAGTTGTTGAGCGAGCGCTTCGTCCAGCGGATCGCCTGCTGCGAGCCGCGCGCGAGCCGGTCGGCGACGTCGAGCGCCTTGGGCAGCACCTGGTCGGCCGGGGCGCACAGGCTGACGAGGCCGATGCGCTCGGCCTCGCGCCCGTCGATGAAGTCGGACGTGAGCAGGTAGTACTTCGCCTTCGCCATCCCGCACAGCAGCGGCCACAGAATCGCCGCGTGATCGCCCGCCACCACGCCGAGCTTGGTGTGGCCGTCGGTGAAGCGCGCCGTCTCGGACATGATCGAAATGTCGGCCAGGAGGGCGACCACGAGGCCGGCGCCGACCGCGACGCCGTTGATCGCCGACACGATCGGCTTGTCGGTGTTGATCATGTTGTAGACGAGATCGGAGGCCTCGCGCAGAATGCGCGCCAGCCGCCGCGGATCGCGCGCGTTGGCGTCGACCATGTCGAGGTCGCCGCCGGCCGAGAACGCGCGGCCGGCGCCGGTGACGACGGCCACACGCGCACTCTCGTCGGCGTCGAAGGTCAGCCAGACCTGCGTGAGCTCCCAGTGCAGACGGTCGTTGGTCGCGTTCAGCACCTCGGGACGGTTGATCGTGATCAGCACGACGCCGCGGTCGCGGCGCTCGAACGTGAGGTGCTGATAGTCGCGGTAGTCCATGGACGCCTCCCGCGCCACATCCTACCGCGCCCTGCTACCGAGGCGTCGCGCGCCGCGCGCTCAGTCCCAGCGCGCGATCACCGCCCAGCGGTCGGCGCCGCCGCCGATCTCGGCCACGATCCATGGATCAACCTGGCGCTCCTGGTAGTACGTCGGCGTGGCGACCCAGAATTTGTCGAAGAGACCGCTCTGCACGGCGTCGTCGTACTTGAGCAGCGCGTGATCCGGAATGCGCGCGCGATACGACTCGATGGGCTCGAGCACGGCGCTGCGGACGTAGCCGAAGCGGCGCGGCAGCGCCTCGCCCACGCGCTGCCGGATCTCGGCGAGGGTGTAGAGCGGCCCGTAGGTCAGCTGCGCGTTCTCGACGCGCTCGTGCAGCATCTGACCCGGCAGGCGCGCGCGGATGGCGTGGGCGCGGGTTTCGGGGGTGATGGTGACTTCTTGCATGACGAACTCCTCCTTGGCGCGTGTGGGCGCTGCAACGGCGAGGCCAGCAGACTGTTCGACGGCATAAATGCTGCAGCGCGCAATGCTTGGAATGGCTCAGGAGTCCAAGACCGCCGTCATCGCCGCGCTCGCAGGCAACGCGGCGCTCGCCCTGCTCAAAGGCGTCACCGCGGCGATGACGGGCAGCGCCGCGATGCTTGCCGAGACGTTTCATTCGGTCGCCGATACCGGCAACCAGATTCTGCTCTTCCTCGGCATGCGGCTGAGCCAGCGCCCGCCCGATCGGAACCATCCGTTCGGCTACGGGATGAACACCTACTTCTGGGCCTTCGTCGTGTCGACGATGCTGTTCACCGTCGGCGGCGCGTTCTCCATCTGGGAAGCGGTCCATAAGCTCCGGCAACCGGCGGCGGACGTGGCGTCGCCCGCGGCGTTCTTCGTGCTGGGCGGCGCGTTCGTGTTCGAGGCCATGTCGCTCGCGGTCGCCCTCCACTCCGTCCACACCGCGCGCGGCGACGCGCCGCTGCTGCGCTTCCTGCGCGAGTCGCGCGATCCGACGCTGCCCACGGTGCTGCTCGAAGACTCCGCGGCGCTGCTGTCGATCCTCGTGGCCGCCGCCGGACTCGGTCTGGCCCACGTGACGATGCAGCCCCGCTGGGACGCCGCGGCGTCGGCGGTCATCGGATGCATCCTCATCGCCGTGGCGTCGTTTCTCGCCTACGAGAACTACTCGCTGCTGCTCGGTGAGCCCGCGACGGCGGAGCAGGAAGACGCCGTCCACGCGCGTCTCGCCGCGGATCCGGCGGTGCGCGAGATCCTCTCGCTGCACACGATGCATCTGGGCCCGACGGCGGTGCTCGTGTCCGCGCGCGTGTGGTTTCGCCCCGAGCTCACAACGGCGCAGATCGAAGAGGCCGTGCGCCGACTGGAAGACGCTGCGCGCGCGGCGCTGCCGCCCGGCACGCGTCGGCGCATGATTCTCATCGAGCCGGGACGGCCGACGGCGGCGGCGCGGCGCGCCGCCTGATCACGTCTCCACCGGCGGCGCAGGACCCTCGCCGCCGCCCGTCCACGCGAAGCCGCGCGCCGCCAGCGCGGGCGGCAGCGTGCGGTCGTCGCCGTCGAGCACACCATGAAGCCAGGCGAGCAGGCTCCCGAACGGCTCGACAGAGTTCATGCGGCGCAGCCACAGCGGCCGGCCTTCGAAATAGAGGAAGATCACGTTGGCCTCGCTGCAGGGCCCCAGGCAGTCGCTGAACGCGAGCCGCGCACGCCCGTCCAGGCGGGCCTGGCGAAACGCCCGGCGCATCTCGCGTTTCAGCGTGCCGGGCGGGGTCTTCGGGCCGCCGCGCTCCGCGTGGCCGCAGCAGCATCCCACGCAGGCGATGATCAGGGCGTCGTCGGCGATGGCGGCCTCCGTAAATGGTTTCTCGGTCTGCGCCGTCGTACCTGGCGGACCTCAGCATCAACGGTCCGAACAGGAGGATCGCATGACGCGTGCGCAGCGTATGTTCGGCCTGGCCTTGGCCGCGGTCTTGGTCGCAGCGACCGCGCTGACAGCGCAGGCCCAGCCACAGTTCTCGGGTACCTGGACGCTCGACCGCAACCAGAGTCAGTTCCCGGCGCGCGAAGGAGGCCCCGGACACCGCGGACCGGATGCCGGCGCGCAGGCGACGCAGCCGCCGGTCATGACGCTGATCGTCGAGCAGAACGGCGCCAACTTCAAGGTGACGCGCTCGATGGCGCGCGACAACCGTGAGCGCACCTACAGCCAGTCCTTCGTCGCCGACGGCTCGGAACGGTCCGAGCAAGGCCACCGCGGCGGAACGAAGGTCACGAAGGCCACCCTCGGCGGCGACCGCCTCGTGACCACGTCGACGATGACGATGCGTGGCAAGGACGGTGGTGACGCGAAGACGTTCACGCGCGAGTCGACGTGGACGCTGTCGTCCGACGGCCGTACGCTCACCATCGACACGGTGATGCACACACCCCGCGGCGACAAGACGATGAAGACCGTCTATCTGAAGGCCTAGCCGCTCGCTTCGGGGCGCCCCTCGTCCTGCCAGGGGCTCTTGGTCTCCGGCGGCTCCTTGAAGCCGGGATCATAGCGCCGGCCGATCGCAGGGGCGCCCCGCAACGGCCGCACCTCCCGCATCTTCCGCGACACCTTCGCCGGATCCGCCTTCCGCACGGGCCGCTTTGCTCGATTCGCCATGACGCCGCGTAATGCGAAGATGGTGCCCGCGACTTTGGCGGGGGGCACTATTTCGAGCGAGACGGTGGGCGTGCTCTGCGCGCTCGGGTCGGCGATGGCATGGTCGGTCACAAGCCTCATGGTGAGCGCACTCGCGCCGGGCATCGGGACCTTCACGATCAATGCCGCGCGCACGACGCTTACCGCGATCATCGTGGTCGGCTGGATGTTGTTCGCCGGCGGCCTCGAGCCCGTCCGCACACTGTCGGCAAGCGGTCTTGCGTTCCTCGCCGTCTCCATCGTGCTCGCCGTCGCCATCGGCGACACGATCTTCTTCGAGAGCGCGCAGCGACTCGGCCTCGGCCGTGCGATGACGATTTCGATGAGCTACCCGGTCGTGGCTGCTTCGCTGGCCGCGCTCTGGCTCGGCGAGCGGCTGAGTGCGGCCATCGTGGTCGGCGGCCTGCTGACGCTCGGCGGTCTCGTGCTCATCGTGCTCGCGCGCGTGGAGCCGCCGGGCGAGCCGCGACCGTGGCGTGGCGTCGTCGAGGCGCTCGTCGCGGCGCTCGCGTGGGGAGTGTCGGTCGTCGCGCTGCGCGTGCCGCTCGACGAAATCGATCCGGTGAGCGCGCAGGCGGTTCGGCTGCCCGTGGGCGCCGCGATGCTGTGGGTCACGCCGTGGGCGCTGCGCGGACTGCCGATGCTGGTGCGCGGCGGTTGGCCGCTGTTCGCGCGCCTGGTCGCGCTCGCTGCAGTGACGGCGGTGAGCGCGGTGATGTATGGCGCGTCGGTGAAATATGCGGGCGTTGCCGTGGCCGCGGTGCTCTCGTCGACGGCGCCATTGTTCGCGGTGCCGCTTGGCATCGTCTTCCTCGGTGAGCGACTGCCCCTCATCGCGCTGATCGGCGCGGCGGTCACCGTCGCCGGCATCGTCGTCTTGCGTCTCTGATTCGCGTCGCGCTCTCAACATCGACGCACGACCACACATCGACGCGCGACAACGCTGATGATGTATGCGAAATATCGACGGATTCCCACACGCATAGGTCGGACCAGCGTGCCGATGACGTCGGCAACGTCCTTGCACTTCACCACTGGTATGGCGCGGCGTGGCGCAACAACTCCCACATCGCTCCGCGGGGTGCACGTGCTGCTCGTCTGTGACAACGGCGAGCGGTGCGTGCTCTTCGCCGAGGCGTTGAAATATGCCGGCGCGCTCGTGACGGTGTCGAACAGCGCTGACGATGCATCCGCGGTGATGGAGCGCGTGCGCGCGAACGTGATCGTCGTCGAGCTGCGCGACGCGAGCGATCGCCTGCGCTTGATCGCCGCGCTGCGCGCGCTGCCCGATGACGGCGGCGCCAAGACGCCGGCGCTCGTGCTGACGGGCTCGCACGACGACGCCGAGCCGCTGCTCGCCGCCGGCTTCCAGCAGCATGCCGCGATGCCGCTGCGAGCGGCGGAACTCTGCGGCGCCGTCGCGACGCTCGCGCAGCTGGCGGGGGCGTGGCCGCGGCTCTAAGCGCGCTCGACGAGCGCCGCGACCAGGCGGCAGAGCTCCCACGGATCGATCGGCTTCACGAGGTGCTCCTGAAAGCCCGCCTTGAGCAGTCGCAGACGGCCGTCGCGCGCCGCCTGGCTGGTGAGCGCCACCGCCGGCATGTGTGCACATGCGGGCAGCGCGCGGATGCGCTCGATCAGCGTCGTCACGTTGTCGGCCGCGCTACTGAGATCGGCGAGGAGGATGTCGGGCCGGATGGCCTCGAGCGCGGCGAGCGTGGCGCGGCCCGAGGCGGCGACGCTCACCAGCGCGCCCGCATACTCGAGCACGGTCTTCATCAGGTCGCGGCACTCGGAGTCGTCGACGGCGAGAAAGACATGGATGCCGCGAAGAGCCTCCGGCATGACCTCACCCGGGGAATAGGCGCCTGCGTGCAACGGAACTGCCACTCAGCTGGGAGGGGGACTGCCCAACCGGGTGAAGGGAATTCAGCGCGTGAGGCGCGCCGTCAGGCGATCCGGCGCAGGCGGTGGCGCGAGCGATGGCTGAGCGCGAACGTGCGGTTTGGAACCGCGCGGGTCACCAGCGTCTGAGCGCGGCACGCCGTGCACATCCAGCGATCGCGCAAGATCGCCGCGGATTTCGCGAGCCTGGCGAGCACCGTCCGCGCCTGCGCGGCGGGAATGCCGGCGGCCCTGACCAGGCAGTCGTCACACAAATCGGCGCCTTCGTGAAAGATGAGGTACGCCTGCGCGCGGTCCGCGAGGTCCATGATGTCCGGCGGCATCCCAGCAAAGCGTGTGCCGGGGGCCTTGCATTCGATCGGGCCCGGGACTACACAGGACGCCGAGGAGGAACCATGGGACTGCTGAGTGATCGCGAGCTCGCCGGCCTGCTTCCCGCGGAAACCCACGCCTTCCCCGGACCGATTCCGACCCAGAGCGTGTCCAGCGACGAATTCGCGCCAGTGCCGCAGACGACGCGGCAGCGTCGCGTGGAGGCGCGCGTGAAAGAGCTCGGCGAGGCGCTGGCCAAGCGCCAGGGGATGACGCGCCGGCGCTTTCTGGCTACCGCCTCGGGCATGGCCGCCGCGTTCCTCGCGATGAACGAGGTGTACGGCGCGCTGTACGACGTCACCGCGGCCGAAGCGCAGACGCCGGGGATGGCGAAGGAGCGCGCGGACGGCCTCGCCAAGCAGTTCGTCATGGACTGCCACACGCATTTCCTGCGCGACGACACGCGCATCATGGGCTTCGTGCGGCAGCGCGAAGCGGTGGGCAAGGCGGGGTGGAACCCGGCGCTCCGCGACAAGGAGCAGACGATCGAGGATCTGAAATTCGCCAACTACTACAAAGAGGTCTTCCTCGACAGCGATACGAAGGTCGCGCTGCTGTCGGGCGCGCCCTCCGAGGTCCCGCAAGATTGGTTCCTCACCAACGAGATGAAGGCCGACGCGCGGGCGCGCGTGAACCGCGAGGCCGGCTCACGCCGCATGCTGAGCCACGCGATCTTCACGCCGGGCTATCCCGGCTGGATGGAGCAGGTCGATCACGCCATGCGCGACCTCAAGCCGGACTCCTTCAAGGGCTACACGATCGGCGACAACACCAACAAGGATCTCAGCAAGCACCCGTGGCGCATGGACGATGACAAGCTCGTCTATCCCTTCTACGAGAAGCTCCTCAAGGCCGGGTACGACAAGGTGTGTGTTCACAAGGGACTGTTTCCGCCGTCGGTTGAGCAGCGGTTCCCGCATCTGCTCGCGTACTCGGACGTGCGCGACGTGGGAAAGGCGGCGAAGGACTGGCCGAAGATGATGTTCATCATCTATCACGGCGGTTACCGCTTCGCTGGGGGCGGCCGACCGGAGGATGCGTGGACCCAATTCGAGAAGACCGGACGCATCGAGTGGGTGACGGACCTCGCCGAGATCCCCGCGAAGTACGGCGTGAGCAACGTCTACGCCGACGTCGGTCAGTTGTTCGCGCAGACGACGATCGCCGACCCGCGTGTGTCGGCCGCGATGATGGGCATGCTCGTCCGCGGTCTCGGGGCCGACCATGTGGTCTGGGGCACCGATGCCATCTGGACGGGCTCACCGCAGTGGCAGATCGAGGCACTGCGCCGGCTCGAGATTCCGGACGACATGCAGAAGCAGCACGGCTTCACGCCGCTCGGTGCGGCGGACGGGCCGATCAAGAGCGCGATCCTCGGCGAGACCAACGCGCGGCTTTACAAGTACGAGCGGCGCGCGGCGCTGGCGACGGATCGTATTGCCGCGCTCAAGGCGGAGTACGAAGCCGCGGGTGGTGAGCGGAGCAATCTGCGCTACGGGTACGTGACCCGCGCGCGGGGCTGAGCGGAGACGCCGCGCTCAGGCGCGGGCGCGGCGCAAGTTGTCGGCCCACGCTCCCGAGAGCACGAAACGCGGGAACGTGACCCACTGCTCGACGACGAAGCGGCTGACGAAGTCGGCGGCGCCAGCGAAGGGCGCCGGCGTCTCGGGCTCGCGTCGATGGCCGCGACCCTGGAGCACCAGCGCGACGACCATCCCGATCACGGCGATAACCGCCGCGCTCATCGAACGGCCGACCAGCGCGCCGATGAGCAGCAGCGTGGCGAGCTGGAACAGCGGCACCGCCACGATGTGGATCAGCAGATTGCCGCGGTCGCGGTGCTTGGCCACGTAGTCGCTCCACTGCCAGGCCAGCAGATTCGCGCGGATCATCAGAACCGGCGGCGGCCGCCCATCGCGCGCTTGCGCAGGCGCAGCGACTTCGGCGTCACCTCGAGCAGCTCGTCCTCGCGGATCCACTCGAGGCACTGCTCGAGGTTCATGATGCGGGGTGGTGTCAGCTTGATGCCCTCGTCCGCTGTCGACGCCCGCATATTGGTGAGTTTCTTTTCTTTTGTGATGTTGACGTCCAGGTCGTTGTCGCGCGAGTTCTCGCCGACGATCTGACCCTCGTACACCGGCTCGCCCGGCGGGACGAACATCGTGCCGCGCGCCTGCAGATTGTCGATGGCGTAGCCGGTCGTCTTGCCGGTCCGGTCGGCGACCAGCGCGCCGTTCTGGCGATGCGCGATGTCGCCCTGCCACTCGTCCCACCCGTCGAAGAGGTGGTTCAGCAGCCCGGTGCCGCGCGTGTCGGTCAGGAACTCGGTGCGATAGCCGATCAGGCCACGCGAGGGCAGCCGGTATTCAAGCCGGACCCGGCCGGTGCCGTGGTTGACCATCTTGGTCATGACGCCGCGGCGCGGGCCGATTTTCTGCGTGACCGCGCCGATGAACTCCTCGGGCACGTCGACCACGAGGTGTTCCATCGGCTCCAGCGTGCGCGTTTCTTGTTGGCGCGTGATGATCTCCGGCTTGCCGACCTCGAGCTCGTAACCCTCGCGCCGCATCATCTCGATGAGGATCGCCAGCTGCAGCTCGCCGCGCCCGGACACGCGGAACGTGTCGGGCGACTCCGTCTCCTCCACGCGGATGCCGGGGTTGAGCTTGCGCTCTTTGAGCAGCCGCTCGCGCAGCTGCGGCGAGGTGACGAAGCGGCCTTCCTTGCCCGCGAACGGCGAGACGTTGGCGGAGAACAGCATCGACACCGTCGGCTCGTCGATGATGATGAGGGGCAGCGCGACGGGGCGCTCGAGATCGCCGACCGTCTCGCCGATGTCGATCGACTCGATGCCGGCAATCGCAACGATGTCGCCGGCGCTCGCCTCGGGGATCTCGATGCGCTTGAGCCCGTCGTACCCGTAGAGCACGGTGACTTTTGCCGCCTCCACGCCGCCGTCGCGGTGCACGACGGCGACGCGCTCGGCCTGGCGCACCCGGCCGTTGACGATGCGGCCGATGACGAGGCGGCCGACGTAGTCGTCCCAGTCGAGCATCGTGGCGCGAAGCTGCAAGGTGACCGACGGATCGAAGCTCGGCGGTGGCACCGTCTGGAGAATGGCCTCGAAGAGGGGCTCGAGACTCTGACCATCGACCTTCAGATCGGTGGTGGCCGTGCCGGCGCGCGCGTTCGTGTAGAGCACGGGGAAGTCGAGCTGGTCCTCGGTGGCGTCGAGGTCGATGAACAGGTCGTAGATCTCGTCCAGGACCTCGGCCGGCCGCGCGTCGCTGCGATCGATCTTGTTGATCACGACGATCGGCGGCAGTCCGGCCTCCAGCGCCTTCTTCAGCACGAACCGCGTCTGCGGCAGCGGGCCCTCGGCGGCGTCCACGAGCAGCAGCACGCCGTCCACCAGCGTGAGCGTCCGCTCGACCTCGGAGCCGAAATCCGCGTGACCGGGAGTGTCGACGATGTTGATGTGCACGCCCTTGTAGGTCACGGCCGTGTTCTTGGCCATGATCGTGATGCCCTTCTCGCGCTCCAGGTCGATGGAGTCCATGATCCGCTCGGGCACGGCCTCGTTGTCGCGGAAGAGACCCGATTGCCAGAGCATGGCGTCGACGAGCGTCGTCTTGCCGTGGTCGACGTGGGCGATGATCGCCACATTACGAATGCTTTCGCGCTGTTGCATCAGTCCACTGTACCATGTCGTCGTGCGGTGTCCGCGCTGCGGCAGCGAGAGCGTGCGGCGCAGCTCGCGGGTCGGCGGGTACGAACGGCTGATCAGCGCCTTCTACCGCTATCCGTTCCGCTGCCAACGCTGCGCGCATCGCTTCCGCGCACTCCACTGGGGCCATCGCTACCCGCACCCGAGCGGCGAGCGCCGCGACTACGAGCGCGTGGTGGTGCGGCTGCGCGCGCGTCTCACCGCCGGGACCGAGAGCGCCGAGGCGGAGACGACGGACGTCTCGATCACCGGCTGCGCGGTGCGGACGAGCGCGCAATTCCCGCCGGGGACCGAGGTCCGCGTGACGCTGCACCTGGGCCCGGGGCGCACCGTGGAGATCGCCGAGGCGGTGGTGCGCGCCGCCCGCGAGGGGCGCGTCAGCCTGCAGTTCGTCCACATCGGCGTCGACGAGCAGCGCCGACTCGCCGAATACGTCAACGCGGTGGCGCTGCCGATCGACGTGGGACGGCCGGCGCGTCGCGCGCGCCTGCCGCTCGAAGTCGTGCTGGCCGGCATCGCGGGGCTGCTCGTGATCTTTCTGATTCTGTCGATGATGACCCGCGTCGGCACGCCCGCGCGCTGAGCCCCGGCCACCCGGCGCGATCGCGCGTGACGGCTGCTATATAATGATCGGCGCTTTGTTCCGCCGCCACCGGCACGCCCACGCCCGCACGCTCGTCGCCATCGTTCTCCTGGCGCTCCTGACCGGCTCCGCGTCCGCGCAGGGCCAAGCCGCCAAGACGCAGACGGCCGTCATCACGATGGAGAACGGCGGCGAGATCGTCCTCGAGTTCTATCCCAAGGACGCGCCCAAGCACGTCGAGAACTTCGTGAAGCTTGCGAAGAAAGGGTTCTACGACGGCCAGCGCGTGCATCGCGTCGAGCCCAATTTCGTCGTTCAGTTCGGCGATCCGCAGTCGAAGACGAAGCCGATGGACGATCCGGCCATGGGCAGCGGCGGCCCCGGCTACACGGTCAAGGCGGAGTTCAACAGCCGCAAGTTCGAGCGCGGCGTCCTCGGGATGGCGCGCAGCCAGAATCCGGATTCCGCCGGCAGCCAGGTCTACATCATGCTGGCGCCGGCGCCGTTCCTGAACGGCAAGTACACGGCGTTCGGCCAGGTGACCAAAGGCATGGAGGTCGTCGACAAGATCCGGGTCGGCGACCGCATCAAGTCGATCAAGGTGGTCGAGAAATGAAACAGACGGGCATCATCACGCTCGACAACGGCAACGAGATCCGGCTGGAGTTCTTCCCCCAGGACGCGCCGAAGACGGTGGAGAACTTCGTCACGCTCGCGAAGAAGGGCTTCTACAACGGGCTGACGTTCCACCGCGTGGTGCCCGGATTCGTGGTGCAGGGCGGCTGCCCCAAGGGCAACGGCACGGGCGGCCCGGGCTACACCGTCCCGGCCGAGTTCAACAAGAACAAGCACGTCCGCGGCTCGCTGGCGATGGCGCGCAGCCAGCATCCGGACTCCGCGGGCTCGCAGTTCTACATCACGTACGGCGCCCAGCCGCACCTCGACAACAACTACACCGTGTTCGGCAAGGTCACGAACGGCATGGAGCACGTCGATCAGATCCGGCAGGGCGACCGGATGAAGACCGTCACCGTCGCCGAGGAATAGCGTGGCCTGGTCGCTGCTGCTGCGCGGCGGCACGGTGGTCGACGGGACCGGCGCGCCCGGCCGCGCGGCGGACGTCGCGGTGGAAGGCGAGCACATTGCCGCGGTCGCCCCCAAGTTGAGCGGCGCCGCCGATCGGGTGATCGACGTCGCCGGCCGCGTCGTCGCGCCGGGTTTCATCGACATGCACTCGCATTCCGACCTCTTCTACTTCGCGTGCCCGTCCGCCGAGTCGAAGATCCGCCAGGGCGTGACGACCGAAGTCGTCGGCATGTGCTCGTTCTCGCAGGCGCCTGTCCGTCCCGAGCAGCAGGCCCTCGTGAAGGGCTGGGTGGGCGGCATCGGGCTCACGCCGGACCTGCATTGGGAAACGTTCGGTCAGTATCTCGACAAGCTGCGGGGGCTGCGTCCTGCCGTCAACGTGATCCATTTCGTGGGCCACGGTGCGCTGCGCATCGCCGCCATGGGTTTCGAGGCGCGGCCCGCCGCCGCCGATGAGGTGCGCGCGATGGAGCGCGGGCTCGGCGACGCGATGGACGCCGGCGCGTGGGGATTTTCCACGGGCCTCGTCTATCCGCCCAGCGC
>Ga0114129_10001044_pt1 | contig 36277 bp, 28 predicted proteins | sample RhiMetdeltSRZDD1_FD_80071 | JGI IMG/M metagenome (GOLD analysis project Ga0114129, IMG submission 80071) | Populus rhizosphere microbial communities from Tennessee, USA - Rhizosphere MetaG P. deltoides SRZDD1 (version 2) (version 2) | ecosystem: Host-associated > Plants > Roots > Rhizosphere >...
CGTGATACTCCAGCGTCCGAGCAGCTTCGGCGGCTGCATGGCCGCAGACCATCCGGACCACTCCGGCGTGTTGAGCGGCAGCGTCTTCGTCAGATGCTCCAGCGCCTTGTCCATCGGATGGCGGTTGTCCGGCGGGCGGCCGTCGGGGCCCGGCTCGGTCTGCACCGCGCGCGACCGCCGGAATCCCTGGCCGCCGTTCATCGGCTGGTTGTCGACGAGCGGATAGTAGCCGCGGTGCATCGCCACGAGCAGCTCCCATTCCTGTTTCGTACGGCGCTCACTCAACACGCGCGTGAAGGAATGGCACGACGAGCACGTGTCCGAGGTGTCCTTGTCCTTGTCGTAGGTGTAGTCCACGAGGCGGCGCTCGGCCTCGAAGGCGATCGGCCGCAGTTCCTCTGGGGCGAGTCCCTGATGGTCGGAGAGGTACTTGAGAATCGCCCGCGCATCCGCCGGCTCGAGCGTCGCGTGATTCAGCACCACCATCCGCTTGATGGTCTTCTCCCAGTTCTCGGGCGTCGCGCGGCGATAGGAAATGCGCGACATCCGCATCTTGTCGTCGGACCGGTGGCACGACCCGCATTTTGCGCGCACCACGTCATTCGCGACCGGAATCCCCTCGTCGGCAGGTGGCGGCGTCGCCGCGGCGGGCGCCTGAGCACGCGCGGCCGGCGCGAACGAGAGCGATAACGCCAGCGCGAGCGGCGTCACGTACCGCAGCCCTTTAGGGCTGCCAACGGCCGCGCGCGGGGCGGCCTCGACCTCTCTCTTACGCACGTTCATGAAGGATCCCTCTGGCCACCAGCAGCGACAGGCCACCGACGATGCTCGGCAGCGGCACCGGCGAGCAGCGTTGACAATACGCTTCGAACAGATCCGGCACGCGAGTGGACTGGCAGGCGATGTCGGCGAGCGTCACAAGGTCGACGTGCTGCGCGAAGCGGATCCCGCCGGCGAAGGCCTTCTCCAGCACGATCTCACGTCCGCGAACGACCGGCCGATCTTCGAATCGGACTTCGTCCGCGTACTGCAACGCGATCGGCGAGGTCATCCCGAATCGCACTGGACCCGCGGGGATCTCGTGCTCATCCTCGGTGGATGCGGGGACGTCGACGTCTGCGCGCGAAGCCCAGAACGAGCTGGGATGCGCGGTGAACGCCGCTCGGGCGAAATCGCGCGACCGGCGAAGGTGCGTGGCATACACGTCGCGCTCCCAATTCGAGAAGAACTCGCGCGCGACCATCTGGCGATCGGCGTGGAGCAGCGACGTATGTCCCGCCACAGCCGCGAGCCACGCGGACGCCAGGGCTTTCTTCACACCGAACGACGACAGCGGATCGATGAACGACCCCGAGTCGCCAACGAGAAGGCATTGCGGTCCGGCGTACGTCTCTGACGAGTACAGCGACGCGTCACACGCCCACTCCTGTTTTAGGACGGCGCCATCGAGCCGCTGGCGCAGGGCCCTCGTCTTCGCAATCGCGACGCGATAGGGCTCCCCGTGTCCAACCATCACGCCGACATGGCGCACCGTGGCCGACATCGGTACCGACCAAGCCCACCCATCCTCGAACGTCTCGACGACGGTATGGGTCTCGTCGGGGAGATCCCAGCGCTCGCGTTCCCACACGCCGACCAGCGCATACGTCCGGTGTCCCGGCTGGACGCGTCTGAATCGTCGCGCGACGACGCCGACGCGTCCCGAGGCATCGAGCACCAGCCTGGTCGCGACGGTCGACCTCCGTCCCTCGTGCTCGTAGTCGACCGTGGCGTGCTCGTCCGCAAACGTGACGGTTCGGACTCGCGCGCTCGTCAGCACGCTGGCACCGGCCGAAGCGGCGCTGTCGAGCAGCACGCGATCGAAGTCCGGCCGAAACACCTGATAGCCCAGCGGGGACGAGGGGGACGGAGGTGCATGGCGGGGACGGAGCTTCCCAGCAGGGACGGAGGTGCCCAGCGGGGACGGAGGTGCCTGACTGCCGAAGGTCTCGACACGCGGATCGGCTGACGCCCACCACACGGTGTTCCCGCGGCCGCGCAGAAACCCCGCGCGCTCGACATCGTCGAGGACGCCGATTTCGGACAGAAGCTTCTGCGTGCTTGGCGGAATCGATTCGGCGAGGCCGCGCGCGCGCGCCGGCGGGGTATCGAGAATCACGACCGAGTGTCCCCACGCCGCCAGCAGACGGCCGGAGGAAGAACCGGCCGGCCCTCCTCCAATGACGACGGCGTCCACGGGAGCTGGCAGGGTCACGACGCGACAGTCTACCGCGAACAGATAGGCCGCGCTATGGATACGGGTATGATGGCCGCCATGAAAACATCATCAGTCGTCGCAATGACCGTCGTCGTCGTGGTGCTGACCGCAGGCACCTCCGCGCAGCAGGCCGGATTCAAACGTACCGTGCTGCAGCAAGCTGACATTTCCGCGCCGGGTCGCGAGGTCATCACCGCGGTCGGCGAGTTTCAGCCCGGCGCCTCACCAGGGCGCCACACTCACCCGGGGGAAGAGGTCAGCTACGTGCTGGAAGGATCCATTGTGCTCGAGCAGGAAGGAAAACCCAACACGACCGTGAGCGCGGGACAAGCGTTCATCATTCCCGCGGGCGTCGTGCACAACGCCACGAACATGGGCACTGCTGTCGCACGGATCGTCGCCAACTACATCGTCGAGAAAGGGAAGCCGCTGGCGACTCCGAAATAGCCTCCATCGCGATCGAGCGTTCCACGTACCCGTCGATCACGCTCGCTGAGCTACCGGACGGATTGCGATACAATTCCGCTTTTCGGAAGGAGACTGCAATGTCACATGCACGCCGAGCGGCCGGCCTTGCGCTTCTCGCAGCCATGGTCGGAGTCGTCGGCTTGTCGGGGAGCAACACGAACGAGCAGCCAACCAACGATGCCCCCAACCCCTATCAGAGCATCGAAGGATGGGCCAAGCTGCCGGAAGGCCGCACGTGGGGATCGACGAGTTCCGTCGACGTGGACAAGGACGGCAAGTCGATCTGGGTCGGTGAACGGTGCGGCGCCAACCGCTGCATCGACGCGTCCGGCAAGTGGTCGGATGCGCCGAGCGTGTTGAAGTTCGACCCCTCGGGCAAGCTCGTGAAGAGCTTCGGCGCCGGCATGTTCGTCTTCCCGCACGGCATTCACGTCGATCGTGACGGCAACGTGTGGATCACCGACGGCCAGGACGACGCGCCGCTGCCGCAGCGCGGCGCAGGCCGCGGCCGCGGCGAGGCGTCGGCGGGTCCCGCCGGACCACGCCCGGGTACTACGAAGGGTCACCAGGTCGTCAAGTTCAGTCCGGACGGACAGGTCCTGCTCACGCTCGGCAAGCCGGGTGGAGCCGCGGCGCCGGACTACTTCTATGCGCCCAACGACGTCGTCACCGCGCCGAACGGCGACATCTTCGTTTCCGAAGGCCATGGTGCCGGCAACAACCGAGTCCTGAAGTTCGACAAGACCGGAAAACTCATCAAGGAATGGGGCAAGCTCGGGACCGGTCCTGGCGAGTTCGATCAGCCGCATGCGCTGGCGATGGACTCGAGAGGCCGCCTCTTCGTCGGCGACCGCAACAACAACCGCATCCAGATCTTCGATCAGAACGGCATGTTCATCGAGGAGTGGAAGCAGTACAGCCGGCCGAGCGGGATCTACATCGACAAGAACGACATGATCTACGTCGCCGATTCGGAATCCGAATCGGTGTCACAGAACCACAACGGCTGGAAGCGCGGCATCCGCGTGGGGCGCGTGAAAGACGGCAAGGAGGGGAAGATCCTCGCCTTCATCCCGGATCCTGAAACGAGGAGCCGCGCCGGCGACAACTTCACCGGTACCAGCGCCGCCGAGGGCGTCGCTGTCGACGCGCAGGGCAATATCTACGGCGCGGAAGTCGGGCCGAAGAGGCTGATGCGGTACGTGAAGAAATAAGCGAGCCGGGATCGGCCACGAAAGCACGAAAACACGAAGAAGATCTTCTCTCTTCGTGGCTTCGCAACTTCGTGGCTGTTGTGGAGGAGGACGGTTAAGAAATACACGAATTACGGTTGGCAGGCTGTTTCGGTCCGCTGTGTCGCACCTGGTGCCAAGCGGACCCCGAGCATTTGAACTGTCGGCGGCATCGTCGGCGCGAGCGTGATCGACACCTCGAGCTTCCCCTTCTCGCAACTCATCGTCCACCGTCCGCGCAGCGCGTTCTCGACGAAGTCGAAGCCCGATCCCGGCCGGCACGCGCCGACAGACTGGCGCAGGCGTTCGATCTCTCCACGGCGCCGGTCCTTCGACCGATCCAGGAACAGATTCTCCGCGGCGATCTCATCCGCGAGCCTGTCGTCCCAACTGACGATCAGCCGCGACACGGTGTCGCGGGCGCGTGTCAAAGCCGGAGACGGTGTCGGCACGCGCGGCGGCATGCCGCCGCTCTTCGACAAACGGTCGAACGCCTCAGTCGCCACGCGTCCCCAGCCGGTATACGTGAGATTGCCGAACGCGATGATGCCGACGCCGTGCTCCGGCAACCAGGTCATCACCGTTCCGAATCCCGGCAGCCCGCCGCCGTGCGTCACGATGTGGCGGAAGCTGCAGCTCTGCGAGATGCGGAGTCCGAACCCGTAGCCGCCCGAATTCAGCTGAACGGCACCAGTCGAACGATCGGGCGTGACCGACGCCGGCGCGGGTCGCCACACCTGCTGCATCTCGCGCAGCGACGACCTCTTGATCGGGCCCGTCTCGGGCCCGTCCCGCGGCGGCCAGGCCGACAAGAACACGCCAACGTATCGGCTGAGATCTTTCACCGACGTCAGCATCCCGCCCATCGAGCCAAAGGACCCGTTGGCGAGCAGCGGTTCGTTCTTCCACTGTTCGTCTTCCCAGCGGTAGCCGTGGGCCAGTCGGTCAGCAGGCACCGTCGACGGCTCGAGCGTGGTCGACGTCATGCCGAGCGGTCTCAGGATGTTGGCGCCGACGAAGTCCGTGTACTTCATGCCGGACACGACGGAGACGATGCGGCCAAGGATCGCGAAGCCGTAGTTCGAGTACTCGTACGCGACGCCAGGCGCGTTCGAGAATGGAATGCCGCGCTTGATCATCTGCGACAGCTGATCCTCCGTGTCAGCGAGCTGGCGGTCGCCCCATGGGTTGTCCTCGGGAAACCCTTCGGCGTGCGACAGCAGGTGCCGGACCGTGATGCGCGGCGAGTCGCTGGTCGGATACGTGAGCGCTTTCATCTCGGGTACGTACTTCTCGGCCGGGTCGTCGAGCGACAGCTTCCCTTCGTCGCGCAACTTGAGGATCGCCATCGCCGTGAAGCTCTTCGTCATCGATGCGATGCGGAAGACCGTGTCGGCCGTGACCGGCGACTTCGAGGGGACGTCTCTGAAGCCGGTCACGCCGAGGTGCGCGAGCTCGCCGTCGACGACGATCCCCCATGCAGCGCCGGGAACGTGCTGCTGTGTCGTGAAGTCGGTGAAGAGGCGATCGACGTCGGCGAACGCGGTCGCCAGTTTCGCGCGATCGGCCTGCGCCGCCGCTGGCGTCCAACCGTCGCTCACCAGAGCGGCGGTCATAACGCAGGTGACAGTGAGTCGTGTGATCATCTCTGGTCGCGTCCGGCTCCCCTACTTCTTGATCGCCGGATGCGTATAGCCCGCTTCGAGCACACGAGCGGACGGCCGGAAACTGAGATAGTCGACGTGATCGCCGATATCGGTCCAGCCGTGCGGCACCATCGCCGGGATGATGATGATGTCGCCGGTCTTCACGACTTTCTTCACGATGTCGGCGCCGACCGCCATCCCGCTGCACGACGGGCCGTTCAGCACTTTGGTGACTTCGCTTTCAGGCGGCGACTTGCGGCCGTTGACGATCTTTCCGCCGGTCACCAGCGTGCCGCCACCGGAGATGATCAGGTAGCCCTCGGTCTGCTGATCGTGGGCAATCATGCCGGGGGTTCCTCCGGCCGGCGGCGACGTCGTCTGCTCGCCGCATGGCTCGGCCGCCGGCGCTGCGCCACGACCCGCGGCGCCGCCCGCGCCGGCGCCGGCTCCACGACCAGCGCCTCCGCCCGCGGCCGCGCCGGCACCCGCAGCCGTTCCGCGCGCGGCGCCAGACGCTCCGCGGTGGATGACGCCCACCGCAAAGTTCTCGGGGCCGACATCGACGACCCTGATCGTCCGGTCGACGCCGGGCAGGGCGTTCACGGCTTTGACCTCTTCGTCGGTGATATAGGTCGCGGCGGTCGGCTTCGACTGCGCCAGCATCGCGACCGGCGCGAGGATGAATGCGGTACCGAACAGATAGAACAGTGCCTTCTTCATTGGCGCTCTCCCCTTTCGCCGCATACTATAGCCTCACTTCGAGGAGCCGAGCATGACATCACGACTGGTTGGCGCTGCCTGTCTTGCGATTGCCGTCGCCGCAGTCCCCGGATGGGGCCAACCGCGCGACCGCGCGCCGCACAACGCGGCCGAGTTCGATGCGCTGTTTCAGCAGGTCAAGAACTGGGGACGCTGGGGCAAGGACGATCAGCTCGGCTCGGCGAACCTGGTCACCGCGGCCAAACGCAAACAGGCGGTCGCGCTCGTCAAGGACGGCACCACCGTGTCGCTGGCGCACAACGTGCTGACCGAGAAGGCCGAGGACGTGTCGAGTCCCTTCGAGCACACGATGCTCCGCGGCAACAGCATGGACCGCTATGCCGTGTCGTACCACGGCTACGCCCACAGCCACATCGACGCGCTGTGCCACATCCTCTACAAGGACCAGACGTACAACGGCTACGCGCGCGCCGACGTCAACACCGACAAGGGATGCACGAAGCTCGGCATCGACAACCTGAAGAACGGCATCGTCACGCGCGGCATCCTCGTCGACATCCCGAGACTTCGAAACCTGCCGTACCTCGAACCGGGCACCGCGATCTACGTCGAGGATCTCGAAGCGTGGGAGAGGAAAGCCGGCGTGAAGATCTCGTCCGGAGACGCGGTCCTGCTGCGCACGGGTCGTTGGGAACGCCGGGACAAGCTCGGCCCATGGAACGTCGGCCAGAGCGCGGCCGGTCTGCACGCCTCCGTGGCGCCTTGGATCAAAGAGCGCGGCGTCGCGTTTCTCGGCAGTGACGCGGCGGAGGACGTCACGCCGTCGATGGTGGAGGGCGTCACGCTCCCGATTCACACGCTGATGATCACCGGGCTCGGCATGAACCTCCTCGACAACCAGGATCTGGAAGCGCTCGGCAAGACCGCGGCGAGATTGAACCGGTGGGAGTTCTTGCTGACGATCGCACCGGTGCCGGTCACCGGCGGTACCGGGTTTCCCTTGAACGCGATCGCGATGTTCTAAGCCACGTCATCCACTCGCGTCACCTGGCTTCGCGAAGCGATTCGAACTCTTCCCGCCAGTTGAGCACCACTGAAATCTCCGCGGGTGGGACTCGCTCATCGATCTGGATCATGAGGAAACGCCGACCATCCCGGGTGACGTCGTAGTTCTTCCCTTGAATGCCAGCAAATGCTCCCCGGAAGAGCGCGATCGGTTTCCCAACCGAGAATCGTGGTTCCGTCGTGACCGCCACGGCCATCATCGCATTCCCGGCGAGATAGAACAGCTCACGTTCGTCACCGCGCCACGCGGACGTGGCTCCACCGCCGCTCGACACCTGCAGCTTGACTCCTGACTCGGGGAACGACCGGACGTAGACCTCGCCGCGGCCGGATTCGTTGGAATTGTGCGCAAGGTACCGGCCGGTCGGCGAGATCTGCGGCGTGCAGTCGCAGAATGGTGTTTTCAGGAACTCCACCGGCTGCCGCGGACTGGACACGGGGAGCGTCAGCACATCCCACCCGGTCGGAGGCGGACGGAGCTCCACAAAAACGAGGGCCTTGCCATCCGGCAGCCACGTTTCGCTGACCTGGGTGTAGTCGCTGGTCACCAGGCGCTCTTCGGTCCCCGTCCCGTCAGCAGATTTCCAAAACAGATTCGGGGGATGACCCTGTTGACCGGACACATACGTGACCTTTTTTCCGTCCGGTGTCCAGATTGGATACGCGTTGCTTCCGTCGAACGTCAGCCGGCTCAACGTGCTTCTCGAGATGTCGTAGATCCAGATGTCGTTCTTCGGTTCGGTGATGCCGACAGCAACTTTCTGTCCATCCGGCGATAACCGTGGATGCACATACAATCGATGAGGCGCGTCGAGCGGCTCCACTCGTCCTTGCCGATCGACCCAGACGAGCCGCCGTGTTTCAGGACTTCCTGCCAAATACGCGAGTATTGAGCGCGAGATGCTGATCTGCGCTGCGCCGGTGCTCGCCTGCAGCACGCCCTCGAGCAGTGGTACGGGATTCCCAATGGTCGTCAGCCGGACCGGATCGAAAGGCACAGCCTTCAACACGCCTTGTCCGACCAGCAGCAGATGACGCCCGCCTGGCGCGAACGCTGCGAGGGTCGCCTCGACGGGCAAGACCGCTCGCTTGCCCGACTCGAGGGAGTGCGCCACGATGCGTGCTTCTTCGAGGCCGGTGCCCGCCGTGCTGCTCGTCGTGTAAACCACGATCTTGCCGTCCGGTGACAACGTTGGCCAGCGATGGACAGCTTCGCCTTCCGCGGCAACGGTCAATCGTTCCGGTGTCCCGCCCGACGCCGCCACCTTCATCAGACCGGCAGACGGCCCAGTATTGCCCCCGGTCGAGAAGGGACCGGAGCCCGGGAAAACGATGACATTGCCGGGGCCCCAGCTTCCGCCCCACGGGCCGAAGGCGTCGCACACCGTCTGAACCCCGCCGCCGTCGATCGACACCTTCTTCAGTTTGCCAGTCGCGAAAAATGCCACCCATTTGCCGTCCGGTGAGAAGAACGGGCTCGCTGCGTTGTCGGTCCCAGTCAACGCCGTGTCTATCGAGCGGTTCATCCTTCGTACGTGTAGCTGGCCCGGGCCCGCAGCCGACCTGTTCACGTAAACGACCGCGCCGCCGTCGGGTGAAACCGCCAGGACAGGCAGATTCCATTCGCCTGGTCGACCACTGGGCGCAAACGGGACGCCGAGGCGTACCACGAGTTGCGGGCCCACTGGCGTTCCGGTCATGCGCGAAAGCCCGAACCACGCGAGGACCGCACATGTCACCGCGACGAGACCGACCGACATCAGCTGCCATCGCTGGCCGCGCGCCGCTGGAGCCGGAGGAGAGACCTCATGGGCCATCTCCAACAGCGCCGGATCGATGAAGCGCAAACGCCGCTTGGAGTCCTTGCGCAAGCAACCACGAATGAGTTGTCGGATGGCGTCGGGCGTCGACGATGGCAGCGCCGAATACTCGGGCTCGGTCTCCAGAATCCTGGCGAGCATTTCGGCGCGCGAGCCGGCGGCGAAGGCCTGGCGGCCGGTGAGCGCCTCGTAGAGCACGCAACCGAATGCCCACACGTCCGCGCGCTGATCGACTGGAAGGCCCTGCGCCTGTTCGGGCGACATGTACGCGACGGTGCCGATGACGGTTCCAGGCTGCGTCAATGTCAGGAGCGCTGTCGCAGTGGGCGCCGCGGTCACGGCCGCGTCGGATTCGGTCAGTTTCGCAATACCGAAATCGAGCAGCTTGACCAGGCCGTTCTCGCCCACGATGATGTTTGCGGGTTTGAGATCACGATGGACGATGCCCGCGGCATGAGCCGCGGCCAACGCATCGGCGACCTGCGTCAGGTACGACAGCGCGTCGGTGACCGGCAGCCCTTTCGTACCGATGCACGCCTGCAGCGTCCTGCCGGGCACGAACTCCATGGCCATGAAGTCGAGACCGGCATCGGTGTCGATTTCGTAAATGGTGACGATGCTGGGATGATTGAGTGCCGAGGCGGCTTTGGCTTCCTGGATGAAGCGTCGTTTTTGTTCGCCGTGCGATTCACGGACGCCGCTGAGGATTTTGATCGCGACAGCGCGATTCAGGCGGGTATCGAGCGCCTTGTACACGACGCCCATTCCGCCCTCGCCGAGCGTTTCCGTAATCTGATAATGCGATAGCGTGCGACCGATCATCTGACGTGTTTCTCATATACGCTCGGCTTGGATCGCTGTCAAGAAAACAAGAGTTGCCACGTTGGCGGGCATCCGCGTAATCTCCGCAACGTGGGGCAGAGGGATAAATATGGTCCGTATTAAAGGAGCTGTCATGCGACGCCTTGCAGTTGTCGGTTTGCTAGCGGTTGCGCCCTCGCTGCTCGCGCAGTCGCCTCAACCCCCAGTCTGGGCCTACGCCATCCCCAACCCGCCGCCCGCCGGCGCACCGGCCACGCCGCCGGCGCCGGACACCTCGATGAAGCAGCTGCCCGGCAGCACGCTGAGCTTCACGCGACAGCAGATCTCGGATGGCTTCGGACCGGCGGACTGGTTTCCCGGCGATCACCCGGCGATGCCGGACATCGTCTCGCACGGCAAGCGGCCCGACGCGCGCGCCTGCGGTCTGTGCCATATGCCGAACGGGAAGGGCCGGCAGGAGAATGCTGGCGTCTCCGGGCTGCCTGTCTCCTACTTCATTCAGCAGATGAATGACTTCCGCAACGGACTCCGCAAGAGCGCCGAGCCCCGAAAGGCGAACACGAACGCGATGATCACCATCGCCAAGGCGATGACGCCCGAAGAAATCAAGGTGAGCGCGGAGTACTTCGGCGCGATGAAGTGGACGCCCTGGATCCGCGTCGTCGAGGCCAGCACCGTCCCGAAGATGGTGAGCCGTGGCGGCATCTGGATTCCGGTGGAAGGCGGCGGGTCGGAGCCGATCGGCACGCGCGTGGTTGAAACGCCGGAGAATCCTGAGCGGACGGAGATTCTGCGCGATCCGCGTTCAGGGTTCATCGCCTACGTCCCGGTTGGCAGCATCAAGAAAGGCGAGACACTCGCGAAGAGCCGAGCGCTCGACTGCAGCGTCTGCCACGGCGCGGATCTGCAGGGAGTCGGCCCGGTTCCGGGGATCGCAGGACGATCGCCAAGCTATCTCGCGCGGCAGATGTTCGACATGCAGGTCGGCGCGCGTCGCGGCGAGTGGGCCGAATTGATGAAACCGATCGTCGCGAAGCTGACGGAGGAAGATCTCGTCAACATCGTCGCGTACGTGTCGTCACGCACGCCGACGGCTGCGACGTCGACGCGACCCTGAAAGAGTCGCGCGACATATACTTGGCGTAGCGCGGGCCTCTCAGGCCCGCGACGTATCACGGGTCGACAGTGACCGTGACGTCGTATGGCGCGCGGAGGATGCCATCGTGGCCAAACGCGCGCAGCGTGTACGTCCCGGGCTGGGCGAAGGTGGCCTTCACCGACACCTTGTCGTCCGCGACCTTGATGTAGCCCTCGGGATCGAACGCGACGGCAGCCGGCCCGCGGTACACGAGCCACAGCACCGACAACCCTTGCGGCGGGCGGGGCCGCGTCGGCATCGGCACGTTGACGGGTGACGGCGGCGCGCCGCGGAGCGACGGCTCGAGTGGCCGCGGCGCCCGCGGCTTGCCCTGCCCCGGGATCCCATCGTCGGTCACTGACGCCGATATCGTGACCGGGCTGCCGACCTTCGGACGACCGATCGGATCGATCTTCACGACCGGCGGCTGATCCTTGTTGATGAGATCGTTGCTCGTCTGCACGCCGCCGTTGTTCGACACTTCAACCTTGCGATCGATTTCCCAGACGTCCAGCAGCGTCGCCTTCGCCTGCTCGGTCTTGCCGTTGACGGTGAGCGTCCAGATCAGCTCCTTCTTGCGGTCCCAGTTCTGCGGGACGTTGACCCTGAACAGGAAGTGGTTCTCGCGCGGATAGAAAAATGTGGGCTGCCCGCGATCGGCGGGGCCGGAATCGAAGCTGTTCTGCGGACCGACCGGAACGATCGGCTGCTCCACGTGGTTCCGGTTCATGTACCCGAAGACCATGTTGAAGCTGCCGTCGGGTACGCGCTCCCAGCCTTCATAGACCGGGACAATCGGCTGCCCCGACTTGAACCGGATGTGGAGCTCGGTCGACTGCGACTGCGCGACGAGCGGAACGGTCGCGAGCGCGAGCAACATGGCAGCCCTCAAGGGCTGCGCTACGAACGCTCGCGCCACGGTTCGCAATCCGCAATCCGCAATCCGCAATCCGAAATCCCTATTGCGGCTGTCCGGCCGTCGTGGTCGTCCGCTTCGCGGCGTTCTTCCGCGCGTCGAACTCCGCCTGGTACTCTTCGTCGGTGTAGTCGTACCAGGTGATCCACGCGAAGCCCATTTCGTCGATCGTTCGCTGGCCGCTGCCGACCCAGTTGCGCGGATCGGGATTCCCCTTGGTGGCGGAGTTGTCGTGCCAGCTGATGACGTGCAACACGGTTCCTGCCGGATAGATCGGCGCGGCGTCATCAGCATAGACGCTGACGAGGTGCCAGTTGAAGCTCCAGTCGGCGCAGTTGATCTGTTCCACCTTGTTGTCCGGATAGATCAACTCGATGCATTGCCGTTTGCCGCGCGTATGCATGTGCGGCTGAAATGCCGTGATTTTTCCCGGCTTGTTGAAGCGCGTGTAGCCGTCGCTGCGGACCCACGTCGATCCGCCCGGGATGTCCAGCGGCTCGGTGGGCTGTCCCAGCTGCTTCGAGTAGACGACGTGCTTCGGCGTGTAGCCCTTCGGATAGAGCACGATGCCGAGCTGGGACTGATCCGTGATCTCCTGGCCCACCGAGTGGTAGTGGAAATCGAACTTGATCTTGGATCCGGCTTTCAGCAGACGGCCGGTACCCTCTGGGAACAGATCGCCGTTCTTGCCGACGGCGAATTCGTTGAGGAACTCGCCCGCCTCGGCGCTGCTGTCGTCGCCGTTGCTGTCGCCGCTCGCGTCGGCATCGACCGCATACGTGAGCAGGTGGTGGACGACGGCCGTCTTCCCCGGCTTGCTTTCGATCGCCTTGATGTAGCGGTCCTCCGTGAGACCCGTAGGCACGTAATAGCTGCCCCACCAGTCGGAGGCCTCGGGCGGCACGACGTGCTTCGGCGAGGTGACGATGAGATCGGGCTTGCCGATGTGCCAGCGATCCGAGTCGTCGAACTCACGCGGCTTCGGCATGTCGGCGGCGTTCCCCAGCGGTGCACCGGCGTCCACCCACTTGACGATGGTCTCGACCTCGTCCGGCCGCAGCGACGGATCGTTCTTGAAGCTCTGGATCCCGATGTGGGGGTCGATGCCCCAGGGCGGCATCTCGCGCGAGACGACATGCTGCTTGATAGAGCGGACCCACGGCCGCACGTCTTGGTACGTGAGGAGCGACATCGGCGCCATCTGTCCGGGCCGATGGCAGCTCTGACACGAGCGCTGCAGGATGGGCGCGATGTCCTTGGTAAAGGTCACCGGAGCCGCCGCAGCTTTCCCTGGCGTCTGGGCCGTTGCGGTCGCCGCCGACAGTGTTGTGCAGAACGCCGTTGCGCAGACTGCCGCGCGCACGATGAGCCGTTTCGTCATCACAGCCTCCGCTGTAACATCAGGCGATTATCTTGGCAAAAATGATGCGCCCATTCCGGCGCGCGCGCAAGGCCCAAAATCTCGCGTCCCTGGCCGTTTTTACTGGATTTTTCGCCTCCTGCGCCCCGTCGCCGAGTCGACAGCCGGCCGATCGGCCGATTGAAGTCACCGGCGATCGGTATGTGTCGTCGCGAACGTGCCGCGCCTGCCATCCCAGCCAGTACGCCTCCTGGCATGCCTCCTACCACCGGACGATGACGCAGGAAGCGACCCCGCAGTCGGTCGCGGCCAGCTTCGACGGCGTCCGCGTGGACGCGGCGGCGATGGCGCTCGAGCAGCGCGGCGATCAGCTGTGGGCGGAATTCGACGATCCCGACGACCTCCGTCCCTCCCGGCAACCTCCGTCCCCGCCGGGAGGGACGGAGGTCGCCGCGGCGGCGCGTCGGATAAAACGCCAAGTGGTGCTCACCACGGGTTCGCACAATCAGCAGATCTACTGGTACGCGACGGGACACGGTCGCACGCTCGGTCAGCTCCCGGCGATCTGGCTCGTGGACGAGCGCCGCTGGATCCCGCGCCGCGCGGCAGTGATGCATCCACCGGGGCAGGCCGCGTTCTCCGAAACGGGCGCATGGAACGGCGTCTGCGTCGCATGCCACACGACCCTCGGCCGGCCTGCCTTCGACACGCCGTTCGGGTCGCAGCCGATCGGGACGCAGCAGGTGGATACGACGGCAGCGGAATTCGGCGTCGCGTGCGAAGCGTGTCATGGACCGGCCGACGCACACGTCCGCCGCAATGCCAATCCGCGGCGCCGCTACGCCTCGCATCTGACGAGGGCGTCCGACAGCAGCATCGTGCATCCTGCGCGCCTCGATCCTCGGAGGTCGGCGCAGATCTGCGGCCAATGCCACTCGTTCTGGGAGTTCGAGGACCAGGCGGCCGAGCGCGCCGCCAATTCGCGCGGCCTTCCCTATCGGCCCGGCGACGATCTTCGGCAGACACGCTTCATCGTCCAGCCGACAGCCGATGCGGGTTCCGCGATCATGAGGCGCTTCCTGCAGGACGATCCGGGATTCATCCGCGATATCTTCTGGTCCGACGGCATGGTCCGCGCCACCGGCCGGGAGTACAACGCGCTGATCGACTCGCCGTGCTACAAGAACGCCACAGACGATCAACGCACGCTGACCTGCGCGTCGTGCCACACGATGCATCAGACCGCGGACGATCCCCGCGCCGTGACGGAGTGGGCGGACGACCAGCTGAAGCGGTCGGCGATCGGGAGCGGGAATGGCGCGTGTCTTGACTGTCATCTGGCGCAGGGCTTCAGGCCTGCGATCGCGGGGCAAAAGCCCCGCGCTACGTTGACGGGCGATGTGTCCGAACACACGCACCACAGGGGCGACTCCACCGGCAGCGTCTGCATGAACTGCCACATGCCGTACACGACGTATGGCCTGCTGAAGACGATCCGCAGCCACCAAATCAGCAACCCTTCGGTCAAGGCGACGCTCGACACGGGACGGCCCAACGCGTGCAACCTGTGTCATCTCGACAGGACTCTGGCGTGGACGGCTGAGTACCTCGAACGGTGGTATCGCATCCAGAAGCCCGCCCTGGACGCTGATCAGCAAGCCGTGGCGGCCTCTGTGCTGGCGCTCCTGAAAGGCGACGCGGGTCAGCGCGCGATCGTGGCGCAGAGCCTGGGCTGGGCTCCGGCGCAGCAGGCGTCGGGCACGGGCTGGATGGCGCCGTACCTCGCGTTGCTGCAGCAGGACGCGTACGACGCGGTTCGTCACATCGCGACGCGGTCGCGCGCCACCCTGCCGGCATTCCGGCGCGACGCGCTGCCGCGCAACAACCGCGAGCTCCTGCTGAACGCGGACGGCACGTTCGACGCGGAGACGGTCAACCGTCTCGTCCGCGCGCGCGACAACCGCAAAATCTCTTACCGCGAATGAAACAAGACGCACGATGCTGGCGACGTGAGCGCAACGCGGCCTTGAGAGCTCACGACATATGATGTCCACATGAACCGCAGGGAGTTTCTCGCGGGAACCGCCACCGCGCTCGCGGGCCTGCCGACGATTGCGCGCGCGCAGCGCAGCGAGGTCTCCCCCGGACAACACGATCTCAAACTCGGCGAGGCGGACCGCGACGGCGTGATCTATATCCCGCGCGGCTACACGCCGGACAAGGCGTGGCCGCTGATGGTGATGCTGCACGGCGCGGGCAGCACCGGCCGCAACGTCTCCTACACGTTTCAGCTGGCCGACGAATTCGGCGCCGTCATCCTCGCGCCCGACTCGCGCCACGAAGCGACGTGGGACGTGCTGTTGACAGGCTATGGTCCGGACGTGGAATTCATCGGCGCGGCACTGAAACACACCTACAACCGCTGCAACATCGAGCGGAAGCGGATGGCGCTCGGCGGCCACTCCGACGGCGCCTCCTATTCGCTCTCGCTCGGCATCGGCACCGGCGAGACGTTCGGCCACGTCATCGCCTTCTCGCCGGGCGTCATGAAGCCGGCGGAAGTGCACGGGAAGCCGCGCATCTTCGTCTCGCACGGCATCAGCGATCCGATCATGCCGATCGATGTGACCAGCCGCCGCTTCGTCCCGCGCCTCAAGAACCTGGGCTACGACGTCACGTATCGCGAGTACGAGGGACGACACGGCGTCACGCCGGCGGTGGTCCGGGAAGCATTCGAGTGGTTTCTCAGGTAGAGACTCGAACTACCCTTTGTGTCCTTTGTACCCTTTGTGTCCTTTGTGCCGGCGCGTGTCGCGATCGTCCGAACGTGCCGGCCGAGGATGTTGTGGTGTGGCAGCAGGTCGGATCGTGGTCGGGGCGCGGCAACAAGCAGACCGAATCGTTCACCAGCGACACGGCCGGCTTCCGGGTCCGGTGGACAACGACGAACGAAACCACGCCCGGCGCCGGGACCCTGACGGTGATCTTCCGAAGCGGCGACAGCGGACGGGAAATCATTCAGGCGGTCGACGAGCGCGGTGTCGGCAGCGACGTGGCGATCGTCGCCGCGGAACGCCCGCGCTGGTACTACCTGACGATCGACTCGGCGAATGTGGACTGGACGGTCAGCGTCGACGAGCGGGTTGACGCTCAGCGCGTGAGCAAGTAGTTCATCTCTACGAATCGCCGGCAGAACGGCCAATGTCTTCGCTGACAAATGAAGGCTCGGTATACTGCAGGGAGCCGCGCCGAATTCGGGAGACCCTGATGCGACTTGCCACACGATGTCTTTTGCTGACAGCACTGATGATGAGCGGCTGCAGCGGATCGAACACGACCGGGCCGAGCACGTCGACCAGCGCGTTCACCCAGACTGATCTCCTCGTCGGCACCGGCGCGGAAGCGGTCACCGGAAAAACCGCGACGGTGACCTATAGCGGCTGGCTGTACGACACGAAAAAAGCCGACGGGAAGGGCACCTTCTTCGACGGCAATTCCGGCTTCTCCTTCACGCTGGGCGCGGGCCAGGTGATCGCCGGATGGGATCAGGGCGTCGTCGGGATGAAGGTTGGCGGACAGCGCCGTCTGATCATTCCGCCCGATCTCGCGTACGGCTCGCAGGGGCGCTCGTCGATTCCGCCGAACGCGACGCTCCTCTTCGACATCACGCTGACCGGCGTGCAGTGATCGAGCGTCCCGCCCCGTGGATCGTGGCATAAGTCCCGGAGCGCGGCGGGGCGGAACGAAGCCTTGGGCCGCCCTGCGTCGCGGCGCCGCGACGCGGTGCCCGCACTGCGGCACGGGCCGCCTCTTCTCGGGCTGGTCGCATCATCTCGATCGATGTTCGGTGTGCGGTCTCGTCTACGAGCGCAATCCCGGCGACACGTGGGCGTTCACCGTCATCGGCGACCGGCTGCCGATTGCCGCAATCATCGTGCTGATCTACTTCGGGTACGGCCGCACGCACCGGCTGCTCGGGTTGCTCACGTTCATCCTGCTCGGCGTGCTGCTCGTGTGGACCGCCCCGAACCGCTGGGGGGTCGGGATCGCGCTGCACTATCTGTCACGCGTGTACTGGCCGGACCCACAAGATCCAGTGCCGGGCGACCACCAATGATTCGACGGCGGTGCTTCTCGCCGCGATGATGGCCGAAAACCGAAATAACTTGTGTTTCGTGATTTCGTGCTTTCGTAGCTATCGTGTGATCCGTTGGAGCAGACGTCACTCGACTCCGAACGCGAGCAGCACATTGCCTGGCGCGCCGAAGCCCAGGTACGCGTAGCCGGAGTTCATGAACAGCATGCCGCCGGCGATGACGGGGCCGGGGCCGTTCAGCGATCCGCCCTTGGCGGCGATGCCGTTGACAGTCGTGTAGTCATGCGCGCTGTTGTATTCCCAGAGCACCTTGCCGTCCGACGTCGAGTATGCCCGCAGGATCCCGTTCGTCGCGCCGGAAAAGACGACACCGGGAATCGCGCTGATCGCGGCGGACTGCGCCTGCACGAGGCAGTTGCGGTCGCCGGGCCTGCAATCGGCCGCCGGCGGCCGCGCGTGCCAGACCTCTTCCCCGGTGCTCAGCCTCAGCGCCGACAGACCGCCGGCATCGGCACCGGCTTGCGCATCCGCGGTCGCGAAGTAGCCGTTCTGCTCGTCGGCCGCTGACCCCCACTCGATGCCGCCGAGCGCGCTGCCTTTGCCCACACGATGCTCCCACACGAGGGCGCCGTCCTTGTCGGGATCGATGGCCCACGCTGCGCCCGACTTCTGGCCGATCACGAGCACGGACTTACCGTTCGGCAAATCCCGCAGGATCGGCGAGTTGCCGAAGTCGAAATCGGGCCCGTTGACGTCGGGGCAGTTGTCGCGAGTGGTCGGCCCGCTGCCGCACCCGACGAGGAACGCGTCGTTCGGCGTGAACTGATGCGTCCACCGCGGAATGCCGGACTTCAAATCGAATGCGATGACCGCATCGCTCGTCTCAGCCGCCGGGAACGTGTAGGCGTCGCCGGTGGCGACGTACAACGCACCGCGCTTCGCGTCGATCGTCGGAGCCGACCAGACGGCGGCGCCGGCAGGTCCGTACAGCTGCGTGCCGACGGAATTCTTCTTCGTCGGGCGCGGCCGCTCGGGAATCGTGTAGGTCTTCCAGACCTGCTCGCCAGTCGCCGCGTCAAACACCACCACCGATCCGCGGAACGTGCAGCACTCGTACTTCGGGTTCGGTCCAGAGCCTTCTTCGAAAGACGCGACGGGCACGTACAGACGACCGTTGTGGAGAGCCGGCGCTCCGGTCACGCGCGCCAGCGGATGCGACTCGGCGCTCTTCTTCCAGAGCAGCGCGCCGGTCTCAGCATCAACCGCGTACACGTTCGCTTTCACATCACCGAAGTACACCGCGTAGCGTGAACCCTGCGAACCCCCTGAACCCCCTGAACCCCGCGACCCCCCCGAACCTGCCGGACCCACGGCACCGATGCTGATGGCCGTGCGCACACCGCCGCTCGATTGAAACGACCAGTAGACGCAACCGGTCGCCGCATCGAGCGAGTAGACGAACCCGTTGTCCGACCCGACGAACACGCGACCGCCGGCGAGCGTCGGCTGTCCATACGCCGACGTGCCGTTTGGAAACCCGAACGCCCATTTCAACTTCAGCTTCGGCACTTGGTCGGCGGTCAGGCCGGCGACGGCCGCAGGCTGAAAGCGCGTGTTACCGGCGTCCACGCCCCACCCGTTCCATGCCGCTCCGGCGAGCAGCGCGCCAATCGGCTTGCTTGCGCATCGATTCGGCATCGCCGAAGCCTGGCCGGCGAGCGCCGCGCCAAGCGGACGCTCGGTGATGAATTCGGCGATCATCTTCTTCTGCGCGTCGGTCAACCCTTCGGCGTTGACCTTCATCGACCCGGTGGTCAACGCGTCAAACACCGCTTCGGGTGTGCGCTGACGGAGCGAGTCGCGGTCGGGCGCCCGGCCGTCAGCCGCCGGCTTCGTATGGCACGACCCGCACCGTTGTTCGAAGAGGCCGAGCGCCTGAATCGCCTGCGCCGACGCGGAGGCAGGCCACGCCGACACGCACACGAGCAGCAGCAGGACGTTCTTCATGGCCGCGCCATGATACCGCCTGTCCGCCGTCCAGCAGCAGGGATCGCTGCACTGCGACGGACGTATTAGAATGTCCCTGTGAGACCGCGCCCGCTTCACCTCGCCGGCGCCCTTCTCGTTCTTATCACCGCCAGCTCCTGCTCGCGCGCGAAGGCACCGGCCAGCCCGCTCATTTCTGCCAAGACCACGATGGTCACCGCGTGGCAGATCCCGTTGGACCCCACGAAGGACGCGTCGCTGACGGACACGCGGATGGCCGAGCAGGTCCGCTGGGGCTACCGGATCTTCACCGATACGCCGCGCGAGGCGGCGCGCTTCACCGGCAGCAAAGTGTCCTGCGGCAACTGTCACCTGAATGCCGGGCAACGCGAGCGCGCGCTGGCGCTGGTCGGCGTTGCCGGCATGTTCCCCGAGCCCAACAACCGCGCCGCGCGGCTCATCAGCCTCCAAGATCGCATTGTCGACTGCTTCCTGCGAAGCGAGAACGGGACGGCGCGCCCCGACGAGCTTCCATCGACGTCCTCGAAAGAGGTGCTGGCCGTCGCGTCGTACATCACCTGGCTCGCCAAAGGCTACGCCGTCGGGCAGAATCCGACCTGGCGCAACAAGAACACGATCGCGTCAGACGCGTTGATTCCGATCGACAAATTGGATCGCGCAAAGGGCGAAACGATTTACGCGGAGCGCTGCACGTCGTGCCACGGACTCGATGGGCAGGGCGTGCAAATCGGCGACAAGAAGGCGGGGCCCTTGTGGGGCGACCACTCGTGGAACGACGGCGCCGGGGCGGCGCGCGTCTACACGCTCGCGGGCATCATTCGTTACACCATGCCGTACCTCGATCCGGGCAGCCTGACGGACGAGGAAGCGCAGCAAGTGGCCGCATTCATCACATCACAGCCACGCCCCCGCTACCCCTTCAAAGAGAAAGACTATGTGGGCGGGAAGGTTCCGGTCGACGCGGTGTACTACCACGCCGAACGTTGAAGGGACGGGGTCGGAGACCGCGTCCGACCCCGTCGATCCTCGCGTCGCCGAGAGCCACCTGGGATCGGAGGTGCGCGGATTATACGGCAGCGGGTTACAGCCAAGTCGCCAGGCGTCGTCAGCGCTATACTGACCGCTGGCACATGAAAACTGTCGCCGCCGCCGCGCTCATCGCTGCGCTTCTGGCCGCCGGCGCTGCGGCCCAGTTCCAGGGCCGCCGTGGACGCGGCTTCTATGGCCCCCGCGTCGGACCCAACCCGTCCTATGACGGCGCCTTCATGTTCTGCCGCATCATGTTCCGCAACGCGTCGAACGGCGACGGCGGCGGCTGGTACGTCGACTACCCGCGCGCGGATCAGAATCTGTCGTTCCGACTGTCAGAGCTGACGGTCACGTCGGTCAGCAAGGACATCGCCGGCAACTTCAATCACGTGGTCATCAACCTCACCGACGCCGACCAGCTCGCGCGCTGCCCGTTCATCATGATGACCGAGGTGGGCGCGACCTATCTCGACGAAGCGGAAGCGGCGGGGCTGCGCACGTATCTCCAGAAAGGCGGGTTCCTCTGGGCCGACGACTTCTGGGGCGAGTACGCGTGGGAGCACTGGGTGAACGAAATCCGCAAGGCGCTGCCGTCGGGCGAGTTTCCGCTCGTCGATCTCCCGCTCGATCACCCGATCTTTCACACGCTCTACGACGTGCAGGTGAAGGAACAGATTCCGTCGATCAATTTCTGGTACGGCACCGGCGGCGGCACATCGGAGCGCGGGCGCGACAGCGCCGAAGCGCATGTCCGAGGCATCCTGGATCGCAACGGCCACCTCCTGGTCGTGATGACGCACAACACCGACTTCGGGGACGCGTTCGAGCGCGAAGGCGACAGCCGCGAGTACTTCGAGCGCTTCGCCGGTCCTGGCTACGCCTTCGGGATCGATGTGCTCATGTACGCGATGACGCACTAGTTCAGTCGTCGGTCGTCAGTCATCAGTCGTCAGTCGCGGTCGTCGGCCCCCAGTCCCCAGTCCTCAGTCCCCTCAGTGAAGAATCCGTAACCCCGTCGGCACAGACGGCGCAGTCGGCGGACCAACCAGCTTCATCACGCGGCCGAGCGAGTAGCTGACGATGAACAGCTCGCCGTCGGCATCGACGCCGAACGAGCTGATGTTCCCGAGCTGCGCGAACCCGCCGAGCTCCGCGGTGTGTTCGACGACGTCCGATGCGCGGGCCTCGCCGCTGGCGTCGGTTGTCAGCGCCAGCGAGAACACCCGTCCCTGGACGAAGTCGGCGAAGAAGTACCGGCCGCGATGCGCTGCCGGCAGCCGGTCGCCGCGGTACACGTAGCCGCCGGTAATCGACTGGCCGACGTTGTGGCTGTACTCGTGAATGGGCTCGGTCAGCGGCTGAAACGCCGGCGGCAGCGACGTCACGTTGTCGTGGGCGCCTTCGCGGTTGCGCCAGCCGTAGTTCCGTCCGCCACGTCCGCGCGGCTCGTAATCGACTTCCTCCCACCGGCCCTGGCCAACGTCGCCGATGACGAGCGCGCCGGTGCCGCCGCGCGCGGGATCGTCGAACGTGTAGCGCCACGGATTGCGTAGACCGAACGCCCAGATCTCGGGCCGCGTCGAAGGCGGTCCGCTGCGGAGAAACGGATTGTCTGCCGGCACCTGATAGCCCGACGCGTGGCTGTCCGGCACGCTGACGTCGATGCGCAGCATCTTCCCGAGGAACTCCTGGGGATTCTGCGCGCGATGCTGCGGATCGTCGCCCGACCCGCCGTCTCCGAGGCCGACGTAGAGGAACCCATCCGGCCCGAACACCAGATTCCCCCCGTTGTGATTGGCAAACGGCTGCGCGATGAACGCGGGACCGGTCGCGCCGCCCCAGCGCAGATCGAACCGCGAGTTGGAGTCGCCGACGAGCGGCGATGACGATCGGCGGAAACGCGCGACGACCGTGTTGCCCGATCGGTTGGTGAAGTTGACGAAGAAGCGTCCGCTCGCCGCGTCCGGCGAAAACGCGAGACCCAGCAGGCCCTGCTCGCCGCCTGCAACAATCGACGCGGACACGTCGAGAAAATCGACGGGCAGCACGGCGCCAAGTTGGACCACGCGGATGCGACCGGCCTGCTGGACGACGAACTGCACGCTGCGATCGGTTGGATCCTGAACGACCGCGAGCGGCGAGCTGAAGCCGGTCGCCTGCGTTCGCAACCTCAGCTGTGCGTGCAGCTCGCCGACGTTTCCGCACAACAGAAACATGGCGATCGCAATTGCGCGTCGTCTCTGCATCCGGATAGCCTATGCCCGATGCTACGGGTCTGTCGAACAGTCGGCAGGCGTGAGTCGCAGGCGTCAGGGAATGCCAGCGATCGCGTCTCGCGCCGTTGCGGGCACACGATGATTGCTGGCGTCTTCGTCGTCGCGCTGGCGTTCGGTGTGGCGTGCAGCAAACAATCGCCGCCGCCGCCGGAAGTCACGCCACCGTCGGCCGGCGAGACGATCAACGGCACCGAACGGATCGGTTGGACGCAGCGCGCGGCCGATGCCGTCGAATTGGCGACCGTGCGGTATGCCATCTATGTCGACAGCACCAGGTCCGAGCTCGCCGGCGCGTCGTGCGACACGACGCCAACGGCAAACGGCTTCGCGTGCACCGCCCGGCTTCCAACGCTCAGCGCTGGCGCGCACACGCTCGAGCTTGCGTCGTTCGTCGTCGACGGCTCGCTCCTCGAGAGCGCGCGATCGGCGGCGCTCCGAGTGACGGTCGTAACCCAAATAGAATCAACGGTTAAAGCTGGGCCTGACCCCTTCTTGTCGAAGTCCGCTGCGAAAGGGATCGGACCCCTGTCGCTCAGCGTCGATGGGACGCGCCTGAGAGTCGAGCTCGTGGCGGATGACCTGGACGAGGCAACCGACCTCGCGTTCGCGCCGGACGGCCGTCTCTTCATCGCCGAGCGTGGCGGTACGATTCGCAGCGTTCGCGACGGCCGACTCTCTGAGCCGGCTCCCCTGTCGGACACGCCGGTCGGTGGCGATCGGCTCCTTGCCATCACAGTGGATCCGGATTTCGCGCGCACGCGCTTCCTGTTCGCCATCGTGGTCCGGAACGCCACGTTCGCCGTCACGCGCGCGCGCGAGGTCGCGAATACGTTCGGTGAACGCGCAGTCCTGCTGGAGGGTGTCGGCGCCGCGGGATCCGAGCCGGCTGCCTCGCTTCGCTTCGGCCCCGACGGCAAACTGTACGCAGCGTTCGACGATGGGGGCGAGCCGCAGCAGGTGGGCGATGCGGCGTCTTCCAATGGCAAGATCCTGCGACTGAACGCCGACGGTACGACCCCGGAGGATCAGACCGGCGCGGCGCCGATCTACGCCCTCGGTTCACGCTCGCCGGCGGGGCTGGACTGGCAGGCGGAGACCGGCATGCTCTGGATCGCGGATCGCACCGAGCGGGTGATCACCCCCGTGGTTCCCGAGTCGAGAACCAGTGGACGTCATCTGCGCGGCGTGGCGCGCACACCGTGGCGACTGCCGGCCGCGTCGGTGCCTTCGGCGCTGGCCTTCGCACGCGGCACGCTCATACCGGCGCTGACGGGCAACCTGCTGATCGCATCCACCATCGATCGACACCTGCTGCGCGTCCGCTTCGATCCCCTCGGTCCGTCGCGCGTCGCCTCCACCGAACCGCTGCTGCAGGACCTCGTGGGTCCGATCCTCGCCGTTGCGTCCGCACCCGACGGCGCGATCTACTTCGCGACGCCTCGATCGGTCGGACGGCTCGTACCCGATTCGTCGCGTTAGTACTTTCGCACGATCCGCGCCACGAATTAGCGACTGACCGCCGGGTAGCCCTTGCTCTCGCCGGTCCGGCCGTTCGTCACGACGAACGAGCCATCCTCACGCGCCCGCACCTTGATCCAGTGCGCCGTTGTCTCGTCCAGATTCGCGATGCGATCGTGGGCAAAGTTCCGCGCGCCGTCGTTCATCGATCGATGCAGCTGCCACACGTCCGCGAGCCCCGGCACAGCGTGCAGGGTGGCAAACGTTTCAGGCGCACCGCCCTTGACGGCGCCGTTGTTGACGATGGCGACGCGCGGTCTGAAGGCGGCGAACGTTGCGGGATCGGCGGCGTCGGGACCGCCGTGGTGGGCGACGAGATAGACGTCCACGGGACCCACGAGATTCCGCGGGCAGGCCAGCGCGAAGAGGGGCGCGCCGCTCAGATCGCCCACGTCCAGAAAGCGAAAACGGCCGAACTCGAGGCGCACGCCAGTGGACCGCGGGTTCTCGGTTGGCTCCTGCGCGGGAGGAGCCGTCGGGCCGCACGCCGCGTTCGCGCCGTGGGCGCTTTGGCGAGATGAACCGGCGAGCGGCTCGCGAACCGTGGCGCCGCCGGAGCTCACCACGATCGCGGTCACGCCTTTCAGCGGCAGCCGCTCGCCTGGCGCCGGTTCCAGATGCCGCCCTTTGGCGCGCACCGCCGAATAAGCTGCCAGAGCGTCGAGCGTACCGGCCACACGTGCTTCGGCCTCCGGCAGGACGCCGCCGTGATCGATGAACGTGCCGATCGGCAGCAGTTGCGCGAGCTCCACGACGCCGCCGTCGTGGTCCGCGTGAAAATGCGTGATCAAGAGGTAGTCGATCCGCGTCACGCCCGCGTCGCGGGCAGCTGCCGCGATGCGCTGCGCATCCCGCGCACGCCGCGGATCACCCGCCTTCGACTGAAAGGCCCCGTCACCCGCGAATCCAGTATCGATCAGAAAGGACTCTCCGGCGGGCGTGACCATCAGTGTCGACTGCCCGCCTTCGACGTCGATGAAGTAGATATCGAGCGTGCGGCGCGCCTCGAGACGGGCCTGCGGCTCGCTCCGCGCGACCCCGGCAACCGTCCCCACACAGGTGACCCAGACGAGAACGGCCTTCATCGGAAGACTGCGCATGCGATGAACAGTACACGCAAGGCACGCGGGCTGCATAGAGCCAGGCGGGAGCGCCGCATCAGCCGGAGATCGGCCGCGCCGCCCGGCGTCGTTTACGTGTGGCGAAGATCGTTTTCGGAACTCGAAACCGTATGGTGACGACCCGCGAGCGCGCGATAGCCGCCAGCGTGATCCACGCCTCGCTCGACGACTGCCCGCTCACGCTCGAGGAGCTGCACCAGTCCCTCATCGCTTCGCAGCAGACAGTCGCCGAGGTCGTCTCGGTGTACGAAGGCAGCGAGATGCTCGTGAAGATCGTCGAGCGGCGCGACGGCTTCTTCTTTCCGGCCGGCCGCAGCGATCTTGTCGACGAGCGACGGCGGCGCGAAGCCCGCAGCCGTGCGTTCCTCGATCGGCACGCCCTGCTGCTCCGGCTCGTGTGCTGCCTGCCGTTCGTGCGGATGGTCGCGCTGTCCGGCCGCATCGCGCGACTCAACCTGGAAGCCGGCGGCGATCTGGAACTCTGCATCGTGACGCGCGTCGGACACGTCTGGAGCATCGCAGCCGCGGTCAAAGCGCTCTCGAGGCTGATGTCCCGGCGGTGCATGGTTCGCGCGAAAGTCATCCTTGACGAAGCGCACCTGGAGCTCGAACCTCGCGACCTGGAGACGGCTGACTGGCTGCGCCACCTGAAACCGCTCGTGGGCGCGCGCGTGCGACAGGACCTGCTGGAAGCCAATCCCTTCGTAGCGCAGCTCTTTCCCAACGCGCCGCATCCGCGGACCGATCCGGGCGAGCCGGCGAATTCTCGACTCACGGCTGCCGTCAGAACGCTGCTCGCGCTGATCCTGGGTCTGCCGTCGCCCATCATCGAGGCGATGTGCCGGTGGCTGCAGAGCGGCGGCGCTACACTAGTGGAGATGCCGACGCGGCGGCACAGCAACGATCTCTTCGAGCTCTTTCCAGACCTGCCAGGGCATCCCCCGCGGGCGGCGGAGGACCAGCTGCGACGCGTCCATCAACAGGTCGAGGAGTTCCGCGAGCGCGCGCGCGTGAACATCGACCGTCAGCGAGCCTCCGCCGCGCGCATGCGCGCGCGCGTCGCGAACCGAAAACGGCGCTGATCGAAGGTCTGGAGCGGTATACCATCCCGGTATGCAAGACCACCCGGTTCGCCAGAGGATTGTCGCGTCGGCGGCGATGGTTCTGGCGATCCTCGGCGCTCACCCGAACGTCGGAGCCGATACCTACCCGCGACAGCCGGGGATCGATGCCCGCCACTACGCCGTTCGTCTCACGCTGCTGACGAGCGACTCGAACGTGATTCAGGCTGAAGCGACGGTGACGCTTCGCATCGTGACGCCGGGGACCCGAGAAGCGATCCTCGACCTCACCTCTGCCACACCGGATGGCAAGGGGATGACGGTGACCGGCGTCACGTCGGCCGGCCGCGTCGTTCCGGTTGACAATCGCGACAATCGGCTGCACCTTCCGTTGCCCACGGGAGCAACCGCAGGTCAGGACGTCGTCTTCACGATCACTTATCGCGGCACGCCCGGCAACGGGCTGCGTCTCCTCAACAATATTCACGGCGATCGCACGGCCTTCAGCGAAAACTGGTACAACCGCGCACGCCAGTGGCTGCCGATGATCGACCATCCCGCAGACAAAGCCACGGGCGAGTTGATCGTGACGACGAAAGCCGACTATCAGGTGGTGTCGAACGGCATGATCGTCGAGCAGCTGGATCTGCCTGGCGGATTGCGGCGCACGCATTGGAAACAGGATGTGCCCATCTCGTCCTGGTTGTACTCGCTCGGCGTCGCCCGCTTCGTCGTCCGGCAGGGGGGCATCGTGCGCGGCGTGCCGCTCTCGTACTGGGCGTTTCCGCAGGATGCCGACAAAGGGCTGGCGGCGCTCGAAAGAGACGCGCGAGGCTCGTTCGAGTTCTTCTCGGATCGGGTCGGCCCGTACGTGTACGCGAAGCTGGCGCACGTTGAAGCCGCGGGCATGGGCGGCGGCACCGAGCACGTGAGCAATATCTTCTACGGCGAGAAAAGCGTCACGGCCGGCAATGCGCCGGTAGTGCACGAAACGGCGCATCAATGGTTCGGCGATGCGGTCACCGAGAGCGACTGGAACGACGTGTGGCTCAGCGAGGGCTTCGCGACTTACTTCACGCTGCTCTACACGGAATACTCGGGTGGCCGTGACGCCTTCGTTGACGGTCTCCGCCGCAGCCGCAACGCCGTGCTTCGACTCGAGCAGTCGCTGCCGAATACTCCGGTCGTCCACGTGAATCTCGATGAGACCGCGACGGCGCCGAATAATCGACTCGTCTACGAAAAAGGCGCGTGGACGCTGCACATGCTGCGCGACCTCGTTGGCACGGAACCGTTCTGGCGCGGCATGAGGCTCTACTATCAGCGTTATTCGAACGGCATCGCCTCCACCTCGGATTTCCGTCGTGCGATGGAAGACGTCTCGGGTCAGGACCTGCGTTGGTTTTTCACGCAGTGGCTGACTCGAAGCGGTGTGCCGCAACTGTCGGGGAGCTGGCGCTACGATTCCCCGGCCAAGAAGATCGTGGTGACAGTGCGTCAGACACAAACGGCCGACCCGTTCCGGTTCTCGCTCGGCGTGGGCGTGTCGGCGGCTTCGGGTTCGGCGCCCGCGATACACCGCGTGCAGGTCACCGGCCGCGAATCGACATTCACACTGCCTGCCGATGCCGAACCTGCATCGGTGGTTCTCGATCCCGGCGTGTGGACGCTCGCCGAGCTCGGATCATTTGAAAAAGCCCGTTGAACCGCGTCTCGCTCTTCTGGAGGTTGATAGTGGAGGGAAGAGATTTCGCCGGAGTCGTCGTGTTGGCCACCGGGATGATTCTCGGCGGGACGCTGGGAATCTCCGAATCTCAACCGCCGACGGAGGGGCCGGCGGTCGGCGCGACACCAGCATGGTTTCTGCAACAATCATTTCCGGATCCAACTGGACGAACGATCGTCGATCCGAGTGGACATGTCACCGTGCCCCCCCGTGCTGGCAGTGCCGGCCGCAGCGCGGCTGCCAGCGTCGGGGCGACGCCGCCGGTCCCGGCCGTCGGGGAGACGCCAGCATGCAGACGATCGCCTCTTTGTGGAAACCGGCTGGGCCGCGCGCGCCAGTCGTTGCAGCGCGTGCAGTGGAAACAGACGATGGGGTACACGTTCACGTACCCGTATGTCCTGCCTTCCGGCTTTGGCGGTGTCCCCGCCGTCGCGCTCGACTCGAAAGGACACCTCTGGGCTTTCCAGCGCGCGGACCCCGGAAAACCGCAGCTCTTCAAGTTCGATCCGAACCACACGTTGATTCTCCAGGTCGGCCCGGACGTGATCGGCTACCAGGACAAGGCACACGGGATGGCCGTCGACGCCGAAGACAACGTCTGGATTACAGCGGCGAATGGCGCCACCGTGATGAAAATCAGCCCCGTGGGCAAGTTGCTTTTGACGATCGGCGAACGCGGCCGCCGGGGCGATTGGGATGAACCCAAACAGCAACGGCTGCTATGGCAGCCAGTGATGATCGCCTTTGCTCCGAACGGTGATGTCTATATCGGCGAGGGTCATGCGAACGAGAGCCCGAATGACACCGATTCAGATGACCCGGTCAACAACCTTGGCGCGGCACGGATCATCCGCCTCGACAAGAATGGCAGATTCATCCATCAGTGGTACGGCAACGAGGTGGGCCAGGGAAAATTCAGCTCGGCCCATGGGCTTGCTGTCGATCCGACAAACGGCGATGTCTGGATCGGCGACCGGGAGGAATACCGGATCGTCGTCTATTCCGGCGACGGCAAGTTTCTCAAGACAATGCAAATGAGAAACCTCGTGTGCGCTCTCTATTTCGACTCGCACGGCCAGCCATGGATGGCCAGCGGTCAGGACGGCCAGTTCCTGAAGTTGGATCGGGACGGCAGAGTACTCGGTGCGATTGGCAACGGGATGGGCATCGGGACCGGTCAGTTCATCGAAGCCAGCTATTGGACGATGGACAAGCAGGACAACCTCTATGCTGGCGACACGAGCGTCGGTCGCATTACCAAAATGGTTGCGCCGAAACGATAGGGATGACCCGATGGGGCTAAGCAGGCGCCGATCAGTGAAAGTCCGACGCCGGGACAGGCGTATGATATGAGGTCGAACGCCGAACGTGATTTCGGTTGCCGCGCCTATGGGACACGACGAGTTCCTGCGGAATTCCGAATTGCGCTATCGTCGCCTGTTTGAAGCGGCACGAGACGGCATCCTCATCCTCAATGCGGGAACGGGAAAGATCGAAGACGCGAACCCGTTCATGTCCGAGCTGCTCGGGTACTCCACCAACCAACTCTTGGGGAAAGAGCTTTGGGAGATCGGCGTCTTCAAGGACATCGAGGACAGCAAGCGTGCGTTCCAGCACCTGCAGCAGGAGGGCTTCATCAGGTACGAGAACCTGCCGCTGGAAACGACGGATGGCGTGCGGCGGGAAGTCGAGTTCGTCAGCAACCTCTACCAAGAGGACGGCCACCATGTGATCCAGTGCAACATCCGCGACATTACGGATCGCAAGCGACTGGAACGCCAGTTGGAGGAGCAGGCACGAGCCGTCGCCGAGGCAAACCGAGTCAAGAGCGACTTCCTGGCCGTTCTGTCGCACGAGCTCCGCAACCCGCTTGCGGCCATTCGCTACGCGCTCCCGCACGTCGAGAATGCTCCGCTCGACCAATCAGGCAGGAACGCACTCGACGTCATCAGTCGCCAGTTGACTCAGCTCGTGCGCCTCGTCGATGACCTGCTGGACGTGGCGCGGATGACGACCGGAAAAATTTCGCTGAAGCGCCGGGCGGTGACCCTCGACGTGATCATCAACGCCGCCGTCGAGTCCACCTCGCCTGCCATGCACGCTGCGCGGCACACGTGCGAGGTCATCACGCCTGACGAAACGCTCTCCGTGGAGGTTGACGCGGACCGTATATCGCAGGTGATTGCCAACTTACTGGCGAATGCGGCCAAGTACACGCCTCGTGGCGGCAAGATCACGCTGGACGTCAGTCGGGACACCGACCAGGCCGTCATCCGTGTGAAAGACAATGGCATGGGCATCGCCGAGGATCAGTTGCCGCACCTGTTCGAGCTGTTCATGCAAGTGAACCCTCCGGAAAAGTCACAAGGCGGGCTGGGTGTCGGGTTGACGATCGCGCAGCGTCTCGTCCAGTTACATGGCGGGTCCGTCGAAGCGCACTCGGGCGGGCCCGGACGTGGCGCAGAATTCGTCGTGCGGCTGCCGCTGTTGCTGCCGACGAGCGCGGCTCGAGCCGAGGAGTCCCAGCCGTTGCCGCTTCCGGCGGGCAGGCGACTGAAAGTGCTCGTGGTCGACGACAACAACGACCTGGTCCAGATGCTGGAGTTGGCTATCGGGAGGATGGGGCACGAGGTGCGGAAAGCCCTCGACGGACAAAGCGCGATTTCGGCGGCTCTGTCGTACCGGCCCGATGTGGTCCTCCTCGATCTGGGCCTTCCGATCGTCAGTGGCCTGGGTGTCGCCCGCGAATTGCGGCGGCATGACGAAATGGCACACGTGCGACTCGTCGCGCTGACGGGTTGGGGACAGGAACAGGACCATCGACGCACATCCGAGGCGGGTTTTGACTACCACCTCACGAAGCCGACCGACCCCGAGGAGTTGGAAAGGCTCCTGGGGCGGTTCGCGAGCGAGCGGGCGTAGAGCCACGCCTGTCCATCATCCAGCGGGAATCGGCACGGCCGCGACGACCGACTCGGCGCTCAATCGCGAAGAGCAGGATCAGGAGCCCGAGGACACGATGGCGATATTTCATCCGCCGGTCACTTTCGCCAGCAGCTCGAAGAAATTCCGCTTTCGCTGCGAGCTGATGGTCCAGTTCACCGGCACGCTCTGGTAGCCGTCGTCGAACCGCTCGCCGGCCAGGCGGTAATCGAAGTATCCCCAGCTCGCGTACGCGCGCAGCGCGGCCAGCATGTTGTTCCGCGGGCTGTCGAAGTCGAAATGGTCGTCTTCATTGAAGACGACCGGCTGCTCGCGATAGCTCGGCTGCCTGCGCGTCTCCTCCACCATCTGTATGATGCGCAGCGGATCGCTCACACCGTTGCCGTGCAGCAGGACGAAGTCCACCGCGCGCACGAGCGAATCGGACGGCACCCTGCCACCGTTGAGGCTGGTGCTGATCAGCAGCCGGCCCGCCGGTGAAGCCACCTTGTCCTTCGATCGCTCCTTCAGCCGCTCGATCAGCCGCCCCGCTCCGCCAGCCGGTTTGATGATGTCGTGCTTGAATCCCGCGTTGTCGGCTTCATTGGCGACCTCGATGAGCACGTGGGTGTATCCCTTTTCGATCAGCCAGTCGGTGGCCGCGTCGGCGGCGCGGATGACGGCCTGCTCGTCGTCCATCCGACGCTCCTGCCCCTGGTAGAAGAACCCGACGATCGCGACCATGCCCAGTTCGTCTGCGCGATCGAGGATGCGCTCCAGCCGCGACATGTAGTCTGGCCGCAACGTGCCGTCGGTCTCGAACGACGAATTCACCCACGGCTGCGATCGGCTGTACCCCTCCGGACTGCCGCCCTGCAGGTTGATGGTGAAAGCCAGCAGACCCTTCGCCTTCCAGAGCGGCATGGCGGCGATGAACTCGCGCGTGTTCCGCTCGGGATCCCACGGTCCGTCCGGGTAACTCCACCTGCCGCGGGTGTCGGGATTCCGATCGTCGAAGATGGCCTGCACCATTCGGGAGTTGAAGAGCAACCCCTGGACGCGCATTCCGTCGTACGAGCGCGCTGCGTATGTCGGCCGCCCGTTGACCAAGAACGCCCGTTCGTCGATGCTGACGACCGTCGTCCGTGTGTGGCGCTCCGGCTGCGGGACCAACGCGGCGGACAGGACAACGGCGAGCCATAGATTTCGCATGGTCTTCACCGATTTTTTTCGAAACTTTGGATAACCGCATCATGGTGGCGGCGTATGCGGTGAAGGGCGATTCCTTCGCGGCCGACAGACCGCTGATGTGGTCCGAGAAGCAGCTCGGGACCTCCGGCGCCAGGAAGAACGTCGATCTCGCTCCCGACGGTAAACGCATCGCCACGTTGATACCGGTCGAGACCGCGGAAGGACAGAGGGCACAGCGCCACCTTCCTCGAGAATTTCGTCGACGACGTGCGACGCAAGGTTCCGGTGGACAAGTAACGTCAGTTCTTCCTACTGCGGCGGCGGCAACTTCGGGCGCTCGAATCCCTGGTGACACGTGTAACAGGTGACCTTGCCAAGTCTCGACTCGCCGTCCACGGGTCGGTAGTCCGGGAAGTACCGCTGGTTGATCTCGCGCACCATCTCCAGCATCCGCCGGGCGGTGGCCTTCCGCGGATTGGTTTCGGCGGCGAAATTACCGCGCGCGTGGCAGAAGCCGCACGAGACGCCCAGCGCCTGGTTCATCAACTGCATCTCGGCCTCGAACTGCTGAACGGTCAGGCCGCGCAACACCTTTACGCTCGCCGCGTCCACGATCACAGACTCCTGCCCGCGTGTGCTCGTTCCCATCACGACTGAAAGAAGAATTGCAGAGAACGTGCTTCTCATCGGCGCGATACCCGCCGCGGCCTTGACGTCGTTCGCGCGCGACGAGACCGGCAGCACGCGCTCGAGGCCGGCCTTCAGCTGCACCTGGTCAAGCCGGTCGATCCGCGGTCGCTGATCGAGGCCATGGCCAGCCTCAGCCGCCAGCCGAGAACGTCCGAAGCGTTCGTCTAACGCGCTCTACCGCTTCGTCGCCGACAACCCATCCACTTCGATGTCCAGCAGATGGTTGGAGCGGATCCCGTAGAGGCCGTCGGTCTTCGCAGCCTGTGCCTTGGGCACGTTCCCGACGACAGTGCCGTTCACGGCGAATTCGACTTTGTCGGCCTGCACGCGAACCTCCAGGGCGTTGGTGGACTGTCCGCTGGCGTCAGGCTTCTTGACGGCGTCGCTCGGCGTTTTTCGCACGACGTCTTCAGTGGCGTCGCCGTTCCGGCGCTTGACCAGCCAGCTTCCGTCCTGCGCCACGAGGAAGTACAGGTAATTCTGGCTGGCGCCTTCGAGGTCGCTTCCACCGAACACGAGACCGTAGTAGTTGGTGTGGCCGCTCGGCTTCAACAGCTTGAACGTGCCCTTCAGCGAGTAGTTCCCCGTGATGGTGTTCGCCGGGCTCCAGAACACTGCGGCTTGAGGAGTCGTCGCATGGAATCCCGACCCGGCGGTCACGAACTTGATGGCGCCGGCGGCATCCGGATCCGACGCGCTCGTGCTCCGGTCGGCGCGGACCTTCCAGCCCTTCGGGGCTTGAGCGGCCAGGGTGGCGGTGACGATCAGTATCAGCGACGTAAGAATGGCAAAGCGCTTCATCGGTCAATCTCCTTCAGGGACGGTGATTGTCGGGCGCGCGCCTTCAGGCGCGCTCGGGTGTCCTGCTCCCAGGCCACTGCGTCGATGCCTCACGTGCTGGTTGTGAGCATCATGAAACCGGTGACGCAGTCTCGAAGGGCCCGTAAAAAGGATTGCAGCATCACTACTCTTCGCGCAAGGCGTTCATCGGGTCGAGCCGCGACGCGCGGCGTGCGGGCAGCCACGAGGCCGACACCGCGATCCCGATAAACAGTACAACAATTGCCATGAATGTCACCGGGTCGGTCGGCGTCACGCCGACCAGCATCGTCGTCATCACACGGGTGACCATGGCCGCGGCGATCAGACCGAGGCCAATGCCGGCGGCGCTCAACCGTAAGCCTTCGCCGACGATGAGCTGGAGGATCGTCGCCCGCTGCGCGCCAAAGACCATGCGCATCCCGATTTCTGCCGTGCGCTGACGCACGATGGTGGAAAGCACACCGTAGAGGCCGATGGCCGCGAGCAGGACAGCGACCACCGCGAAAATGCCGATGAGGGTGCTCGTGAACCGGACGGGCGCCATCGCCTTGTCAACGAACGCCGTCATCGGCTGCACGTCGGCAAGCGGTGCGCGCGGATCGATCTGCGCCACCGCGGCGCGAACCGCCGGTACGAGCTGAGCCGGATCGCTCGTCGTGCGCACGGCCCATCGTGCAGCGGCGCCGTGGCCGCCGTGGCCGTTCAGGATGAAGACCGCTTCCGGACCCGGCACCGCGAGCGAGGCGTGCCGCTGATGGCCGACGACGCCGATGACCTCGTACCACTCTGCTTCGGGCGTCGTGATTCGGAGGAACAGCCGCTTCCCCACGGCCGATTCGCCGCGAAAGGCCAGCGCGGCAAGCGCATCGTCGATGATCACCTGTCGCGGCAGGTCGGTCTGCTGATCGATGTTGTTGTCCGCGTCAGTGTACGTCCGGCCTTCGATCAGCCGGGTACGCATCGCTTCGAAGTACCCGGGCAGCACGAAGTGGTATGTCGCCTGCCGGAATTTCGAGGGATCCGCGACGGCCGCTTCGGTGCCCCACCTGCCGTTGATCGGCTGACCGTCGAGCGGAAGTGGCGTGGCGGCCGTGACACCGTTCACGCCTGGAATGGCCAGCAACCGGTCGCGCACCTGCTGCATGAACGCGGCGCGTTCGCCCGGCTGGCGCGCTTGCGGCGCCAGCACGAACGTGAGGACGCCGTTCGGGTCGTATCCCGGGTCGATGCGCCCCAGCGCAACGAAACTGCGCAGCATCAGCCCAGCCCCGACGAGCAGGATGAACGACAGCGCCACCTCGGTGACCACCACGCCATGACGCAGCGTGCGGCCGCCGCGAAGTCCCGCGGAACGACCACCAACAGAGCGCAGCACCTCCATCACGTCCGCGCGCGAGGCGCGCAGCGCGGGGACAATGCCACACAGGAGCGCGGTGACGAGTCCGGCGAGGACCGCGAAGGTCAGCACCCGTGGATCGATGGCGACCGCGTCGAGCCTCGGCAGGTCTTTCGGCCCCAGCGCGAGCAGCAACTGCACGCCGCTTCGCGCCAGCGCCACGCCGACGAGCGTGCCGACGGTCGCGATCACGAGGGTTTCCGCCAGCATCTGACGTACCAGCTGCAACCGGCCGGCGCCGATGGCGGCGCGCACGGCCAGCTCGCGGCTGCGCCCCGCCGCCCGGACCACGAGCAGATTCGCCACGTTCGCGCACGCGATCAGGAGGACGAACGCGACCGCGCCCATCAATGACAGAATCGCCGGCCGCACGTCGCCGACCAGATCCTCGAACATCGGAACGGCACGGAAATGGAGGCCCGATGTCTGCTTGATCGGAAACTGTTTGCGCAGGTCGCCGGCGACGCGGTCGACCAGCGTTTGTGCCTGCTGAACGGTCACGCCCGGTTTGAGGCGGCCGATCACACGGAAGGCGACGTTGTTGCGATTCGCCGTTTCGAAGTTGAAGCGCGCGACCGTCCACATGTCCGCCAGTCGCTCGACGTTGGTGCGCGGTGGAAACAGCAGCTCGAAATCCGGTGACAGGACGCCAACGATGTGCGCGCGGCCGCCGCCGAGATCGACGTCCTTGTCGACGACCTTGGGATCGCCGCCGTAGCGGCGCATCCAGAGCGAATGGCTGATGATCGCGATCGCGGGCAGTCGCGGCGGAGGCGCCTGGCCGGCTGCCGGCTGCCCCTGGTTCGGCGCCTGCGGCTGCGGCGTCGCATCGTCGTCGATGAAATCGCGTCCGAGCAGAATGCGCGCGCCGAGCACGCGGAAGAAGTTCGGCGTGGCGCCGCCGACGCGGATCTGCTCGGGCTCGGCGCCGGTATCCGAGATCGGCGTGCGACCCGCGGGGATGAACCCGGCCATGTC
>Ga0114129_10001045_pt1 | contig 36274 bp, 31 predicted proteins | sample RhiMetdeltSRZDD1_FD_80071 | JGI IMG/M metagenome (GOLD analysis project Ga0114129, IMG submission 80071) | Populus rhizosphere microbial communities from Tennessee, USA - Rhizosphere MetaG P. deltoides SRZDD1 (version 2) (version 2) | ecosystem: Host-associated > Plants > Roots > Rhizosphere >...
CCGAGCGTCGTCGTATCGTGCGGCTCTTGCTCGTCGAAAGTCTGGTGGTGGCTGGCGGCGGCGCTGTCGCAGGTCTGCTCGCCGCCTGGGCTGCCACACGCCTGCTCGAGCGGCTGATCCCGGTCCTTCACTTCGAATTTACGTACGCTGTCGGAATCGACTGGCGTGTCACGGCGTTCGCCGTCATCGTCGCCGCTACGACAGGGATTGGGTGCGGTTTGGTTCCAGCACTTCAGGCCACCGGTATCGAGTTATCGTCCGCGATGAAGGCGACGAGCAGTGGTCCACGGCGTCTTCGTGCACGCCAGCTGCTGCTGGTGGCACAGGTTTCCTTGTCCGTTCTCCTTGTCGTCGCCGCGCTGCTGCTCGGGCGATCGCTTCGCAACGCCGACGCGATCGATCCAGGCTTCGTCATCGATGGCGTCGAGGCCGTTGGCATCGATCTTCGACTGGGCGGCTTCGATCCGGCGACTCAACCTCAATTCGTGCAGTCCCTCATGTCGCGCGTCGAGGCCTTGCCCGGCTTGGACGCGGCAGCCCTCGCTCGAGTCGTGCCGCTGACGCGCGAGAGGGAAGGGGGTCGCGTGTGGCTGCCGGAGAAGCCAGCCGATGCGGACGTGATCAGCGTGAGCCGCAACTTCGTGACGCCGGATTACTTCCGCGTGCTCCAGATTCCACTCGTTGGAGGTCGCAATTTCGACGCGGGCGATCGCACGGGCGCACCGCTCGTCGCGATCATCAATGAGACCTTGGCCCGTCGCGCGTTCCCTGGACAGGACGCGGTCGGACAGCACTTCGGTGTGGGCCCGAACCGGCGTCCGCTGACGATCGTGGGCGTCGCGCGTGACACAAAGTACCGAACGATCGGCGAGGAACCCAACCCGTTTGTCTACATACCGGCGGCGCAGACGAACGAGGCCGTCATGTGGCTGCTGATGCGATCAGGCGGTCGTACCCTCGTGCCACAAGTCCGCGCCATCGTGGCGGACATCAACCCGAACCTGCCGCTGATGCGCGCGTCGACGCTCACCGACTTGACGGCCCTCGTGCTGTGGCCGCATCGGTTGGCCTCCTGGCTCGCAGCTGCTGTCGCCTTCATCGGCATCGTGCTTGCAACGATCGGCATCTACGGCTTGACGACTTTCAACGTGACGCAGAGGACCCGAGAGATCGGCGTGCGTATGGCGCTCGGCGCGTTGCGGCTTCAGGTGATGCGATCGGTAATCGGCGGCGCAGTGCTTCTGGCAAGCATTGGCGTCGCGCTTGGACTGCTCGCCGCATCGCTCGTCACGAACGTGCTGGCAGGAATGCTGTATGGCGTGCAGCCGCTGGATCTCGTCTCGTTCGCCGGTGCCGCGACGGTCTTCATTGCCGTCGCGCTCATCGCAAGTCTCTTTCCAGCCCGACGCGCTGCATCGGTCAATCTCGTAGACGCGCTCCGCGCGGAATGATCCTACCCGTGCAGATCCGATTCTCCCGAGTTGTCACCTTCCAGCAGGAATCGAAGCAGTTCGTCTTGAGAGTGCAGGTTCAACTTGCGAAAGATCGATTTGAGGTGATTGCGCGCAGTGTGGACGCTGATGCCGAGTACGTGGGCAACCTTCCCGAGGCGCCGATAACAAACCAGCCCGCGGATCACTTCCTTCTCGCGCGCGGTGACACGCAACCCATGTGACGAAGTGCTCCCGCTTCCGTCCTCGACCCACATGTCGTCATCGACCAGCAACGTCTGAAGCCGCTGGACCATCGAGGTCAAGTGCGGCTGCCGCGCGGGAACTGCGGGGGCTCTCACACGAGGTCGCGGCTCGAGCAAGCGTGTCTCGTCCCTCTTGTACAGAGCCATCTCGATCGACAAGGTCACCTGCCGAGCCTGAAACGGCTTGAAGATGTAGCCAGATGCTCCAGAGCGGACGGCATCGCTGAAGAGGGTCTCATCACACTGACCGCTGACGTAGATGATCGCCGTATCGATGCTGCACTGGATGGTCCTCGCCGCCTCGATGCCATTTGTGACACCCCCGAGACAGACGTCCATGAGGATGACGTCAGGGTGGAAGTTGCGAGCCATCTGGATGGCCTCTCGCCCATCCATGGCGTGCGCAACAACTTCGTAGCCGGAGGCGACGAGGTTTCGCCTGAGATCCTCGGCGACAATCACTTCATCTTCGACGATCATCACGCGAGCGTCAGACATCGTGCCCTTCGTGAGGCCAGCTACCCACCGTTCCTCGAGGTCGCTGTGATGTCCCTCGAGGGAACTTGATCGTGAACTGGGTGCCGCGCTCCGTGACGATTGAGACATCTCCTCGCAGCTGCCTGGTCGCCAGAAGTCGGACCAACTGCAGGCCGAGGTGCTCACCTGTCTGAGCCGGCAGCCCGGGACCGTTATCCTTCACGACGACGGTGACAGTGCGTTCGTCAGCGGTGAGTCGGATCTCGAGGCGCCCGTGCTTTGTGTGGGCGAACGCGTGCTGATATGCATTGGTCACGATCTCGGTCATCAACAGACCGCACGGCGTTGCCACCTGCAGCGGAAGACTGAGTTCATCGAGACTCAATGACGTGACCACATCGGTGGTGGAGTCCGCGTAGGTCTCTTGAACGTTGCGGACGAGGTCCTCCACAAACGCCTTCATGGCGACCAACGCGACGTTCGGGGCCTCGCACAGCTGCGAATGAATCAGCGCGATCGTGGAAATCCTCGTGATCGCGTCGTAGAGTGCGCGCCTGACAGTGTCATCGCCGGTGGCCTTGGCCTTCATCGTCAGGAGCGATGCGAGTATCTGCAGGTTGTTCTTGACGCGATGGTGTACCTCGCGCAGCAACGTCTCCGTCTGCCCCGCCGAATCAAGAAGCTGCTGTTCTCGTCGCTTCGATTCCGTCGTCTCCATGGCGCGCCCTGAACGACGCGCATCCTCGCGGTGCAGGCGCTCCACTTCACCCGCCACTCGCGGTGAGCAGGCCGCGAGCAGGCGTCGGACGCGGGGCGCGTTTCTGAAGCTCTGTCGGCTCATGACGCAGATATGGCCGATCCAGACGCCGTCGAGGCTGAATAATGAATGGGCTGCACACGCCTTGATGCGCCCGGTCTTCTGCAGATGCACATGGGGGAGCAACTCACGTGCCCACATTCGATGATAGGCAGCACGACTACTCTCACACGGGCTGCCCACGACCGGGTATTCGATGTGATCAGATTGCAAACCGTCTTGCCACCACGACACACTCCGGATGGTGTGCGGGAGCGCGTCGAGCAACCTGCCGATGAGCACCCACTCAACACCCAAGGTCCGGGCGAGGTTCTCGACAATCGCGTCGAGCGGCCGCTGATCTGCTGCGAGGGAGTGATCGATGGCGAGCCAACGGACGAAGGGGTCGACACTTATCGTGTGTGCTCCCCCTGGGCCCCGTCGAGTGATGAGAGCGCGAGGCGCCCGCCTCATGGGTTTATGAATCGAACCGATAACATCCACCCAAGACGTCACCTGCAAGTCCTGAGTCCTAAGGAACGAATGCCGCTCGCGAGGTTCCTCGCGCGTCGACGGGCCGGACAAAACTCGCCGGACCGTCGCTCCATGCAGGCATTAACGTCTGCGCACCCATATCCGTACACCGAGCTCACAAAATCAGCGCACTGTTGAGCTGGCCGCATCGTCACCGCGCCCTCCCACGCTCAGCAACCGGGTTCGCTGCCACACGCAAAGGTCTGAGTACGCCTCCCGGAGGTCCTCCACCAGCCGGAGCCGTTCGGCAGGCGTAGACGTTTCAGCCATAGCTTCCAGCGCCTCACAGAGGCCGCCCGTTCGAACGAAGCCGAGCGTCGTCGCGGACCCCTTCAGTCGGTGCGCTTCGGCGACCAAATCCGCGACGCGCTCGTTGGCCACACCGTGTTCGAAACGTCGGAGTGATTTCTCGAATTCATCGAGATAGAGGCTAATCATCTGATTGAGCGTCTCAGGGCCTATGTGCACCTCGAGAGCGGTGAGGACCGTGTCGTCAACCGACGCCAACGGTTCATCACGTCGTCCGGTGCTCTTTCCAGGCCCGCTCTCTCGGTTTGCAGCCCGTGGCGACAGCCAGCGGTCGAGCATCTCGACCAGTTCGTCTTTCCGGACTGGCTTTTCCAGGAGATCATCCATGCCGGATTCGAGACATCGCTGTCGCTGCTGGAGACCCGAGCTGGCAGTGAATGCGATGATCGGCGTGCGGCGCTGCCCTCCCTCGACACGGCGAATTTCAGCCGTCGCCGTGTAGCCATCCATGAGTGGCATCTGGCAATCCATGAGTATCAGCGCGTAGTTCTCGTGCGCCGCCGCTCGCGCGGCTTCGATGCCGTCGCTTGCGGTCTCGACCACGTGGCCCAGCTTTTCGATCAATAGCTTCGTGACCTGTTGACTGATCGGGTTGTCGTCCGTCACGAGAATACGGCTCGTCGCTGGCTCTGGAAGCGCGTGCCGTGGCACTGGGGCAGGACGCTTGTGTCGGTCCGAGGGTTCTGCCGCATCACCCACGCCAGGCACGTTCTCAGCGTCCTCCCTTTCGAACTTCGCCGTGAATGAGAATGCCGACCCGGCGCCCACCACGGTGTCCACTTCGATCGACCCTCCCATCAGTTCCACGAGTTGACGGGAAATGGCCAGGCCGAGGCCGGTGCCACCGTAACGCCGATTGGTCGACCCGTCGGCCTGGACGAACGGTTGGAACAGACGCGTGACGGCCTCGGCCTCGATGCCAATGCCGGTATCCCGGACGCAGAACCTGGCGATCACATGACCTTCCGTCTGGACCGCCGTTTCCGCGCTGACGGTGATCGAACCCCGATCGGTGAACTTGATCGCGTTGGCCAACAGGTTCGTCAGGACCTGACGCAGGCGATTGGGATCCCCCTTCGCACGACGCGGGAGGTTCTCGTGGACTTGTACGTGTAAGACCACACCCTTCTTCTTCGCGGTCTCGGCAAAGACGATGGTCGAGTGCTCGATCGTGACGCGCGGATCGAAGCTCACGGTATCCACACGCAGCATCCCGGCCTCGAGTTTGGAGAAATCGAGGATGTCGTCGACGACTGCGAGTAGTGCATCCGCGCTCAGACGGAGCCCCTCGACGTAGCTGCTCTGCTCCTTCGTGAGCTCGGAGTCCCCGAGGAGGTTGGAAAAACCGATGATGCCGTTCAGTGGCGTCCGGATCTCGTGACTGGTGTTGGCGACGAACTCGGACTTCAGGCGCGCGGTTTCGAGCGCCGCATCCCGCATGCGCTGTGCGTCCTGCTGCATTCGAACGGGCTGGCTGATGTCACGTGCGACGGCCTGGAATCCGATCACGCGCTCTCCTTCGGTCAGGAGCTGCACGTGTTGCCCGATCCAGACTTCCTGCCCGTCAGCAGTGAGCATTGGAAAGTCGAGATAGGTGCTCGGGATTCGCTCCTCGAGTTGTTTCTTGTAGAACTCTTGTGCTGATGACTGATAGTCCGGTCTTATGAGGGAAAGATAGCTGCGCCCGATCAACGCGTCTCTGGACCACTTGGTCACGCGGATTGCTGCTGGATTGACGAAGATGAACCGCCCTTGGGCGTCCGTGCGATAGATGACGTCGGCTGCGGCATCGACGATCTGTCTGAACCGCACCTCACTCGCGGCATGAGCCATCTGCTCTGCTTGACGCGCGGCAATCGCTGATTCCAGATCGGCCTTCGCGTGCGACAGCTGGTCCCTACTGCGAGCTGACCGCTGTGCTGACTGAACAGTCCACCCGAGCAGCCCCGCAAACAGGAGACTGAACACGAGCGTGGTGTTGCCCAGCGGATTGAGCTGGTTCTGGACCGAGCGCGGCGATAGCTCGGCGCGCCACGTCGCGCCGAGGAACGGGATGGCAGCCGACGCCTGGAAGCCCTCGTCCGATGGAACGCCACCGTTCGGTCGATAGAGTTCGCGATGCCCGTCGAATACGCGCAGCCAGTACTCGGCGCCGACATCTTCGGCGATTGTCGTGAAGAAGAACTGTTCGTACCGAAAGAGTCCGACGACAAAGCCCACGACACGATTTCGATCGATGACGGGAAATCCTATGGCGAATCCGGAGGCGCCGGACGCCAAGTCGCGTTGATCGACGACAGTGGGCGAAGGGCGGCTGACACGCAGCAGGATGCCGCACGCATTCTCGACGGCTTGAATGTCGGACAGTGAAGGCGTGACCGGCGATCGCGCCTGTATCCAGTGAAATCCAGACTGCCGATCGACGAACGCAATCGCGAACACGGCGGGGAACTGCTCGAGGACCAGGGCTGACAGCGTGCGCGGTTCGATCTCTGCCTGACCACGGATCCCAGCGGCTTCCACGGTGGCGAGGTGCGCAAACGCATTCATCATCGGGCCGGCTCGGCGGTTGAGATCGATTCCGATCCGCCCGGCCCGCACCTTGATGTTCTGCTCGGCTGCTGCGCGCCGATCGAACTCCGACTGAGACCAGAGCGACAACGACACCAACGCGATCCCGAAGGCCACTGGCACGGGCAACCAACGTGGCGGCCCGGTCGGCGACTGAAGACCGCGTTCCCACGCAGCCGCGATCGTGCCGATTCCCGCGACGGCCAGTCCCACCGCCATATGCGGTGCATCGCCGGTGACAACGTAGCTCGCGAGGCCGAACCCGTACCAGACAAATGCGACACCATTCTGTGCCGCAACCGTCGTTCCGGAGATGGCGCAGATCAGACTTCCCCGTTGCGGGTTCACGCTGACGGCGACGATCCCGACGCCCACCAGCACGAAACTCAACGCGCTGGCGGGTGTCATTCCAGCTGGCAGACCGGTGATCAAGCCGCCCAGCAATGTGCGATTGAGGTTCCAGTCAACGCCCAGGCCGTACTGGGCGAGCGTCACCAAGCCGAGGACGAGCACGACGGTCGCACTCGCCCCTGCCATGCGCCTCCAACCAGCCGCGCCCGCCAACAGCGCGACGCCACAAATCAGCAGACTGATCGCCACGCTGTAGGGCATGGGAGGGAACAACGGGTGGACGCGCATCAGCGCGTCGTTCCTGAAGAGCCACCCGACGACAACAGTGAACCCGAGCGCGCAGGCCGTTGCCCCGGAGGCCGCTTGCGCTGGTCGCACGACACTCCACGACCGCTTGAGTTCGTCGATGAACCAATAGCGACTGCGTGTCGCCAGAGAGCCCGGTGCTGCTGACACCATGCTCATGTTCGATCGCTCGATGCGCCGACCGACGGGAGATCCGTGCTCCAGCCCGCCGTCCTGGTCATCTCGCCCCACACCTGTCTACTGCCACAGGCCCATCGCGCCAGACCCTCCAGCCGCCAAATCGCGTTGAGCTGGCGGTAGCCGAAATTCTCGGCCACGGAAGCGATGAACAGCCAGAACAGCTGTCCCGCTTTCGGATACGTGTGGAAGGAGATTTCGTCGAGCAGGAGCGAGCTCGCGGACAGAAGCGTCCCTAGGCCGATCGCGATGATCAGGAATGCCAATGCGAACGCCACGTCGACGAGCCCCGCGAGATATCCGGCAACGAAAAGCAGATAGCCGGTGGCTTCGACGATCGGACTGAGGCATTCAACGATCAGCGCGAACGGGAATGCGACCCACCCGACAAAGCCACCGCGGCGGTTCCACAGCAGGCCCACGTTCAGGCGGAGGCTTTCGCACAAGCCCCTCTGCCACCTGACTCGCTGCCGCTTCAGGACGCGAAGATGCTCGGGCGTCTCGGTCCAGCAGACGGGATCCGGGACGAATGTGATGCGATACGGTGTGCGCGACTCGCGAAGCAGACGATGCAGTCGCACGACGAGCTCCATGTCCTCGCCTGCGATATCAGTGCGATAGCCTCCCGCAGCGATGATGGTTTCCTTGTGGAAGACGCCAAACGCTCCCGAAATGACGAGCGCGGCGTTCAACGGATTCCAGCCGAGTCGCCCAAACAAGAAGGCGCGGCAATACTCGACGACCTGCAGAAGCGCCAAGGGATTACGGGGGAGCCCCGGCCGCATGAGCCAGCCCCCCACCACGTCACACCCATTCGCCACTCGGACGATTCCGCCAGTCGCCACGGTGCGGGCATCCTCCAGGAACGGCCGCACGACTCGCCTCAGGCTGTCGGGTTGAAGAATCCCATCGGCGTCGAGCGCGCAAAACAACGGATAACGCGCCGCATTGATGCCTGCGTTGAGAGCGTCGGCTTTCCCCCCGCCGTTCTCCTTGTCGATCACTCGCAGGTCGGGGTACACGGGCGAGCGGTAGACGCCGCGGACACGGGCGGTCTTGAGTCGCACACGCAGCGCTTCGGGAAACGGCCGCAAATCGAATGCTTCAATCAGTGCCGACAGGGTCCGATCCGTCGATCCGTCGTTGACCACGATGATCTCGAACTGCGGATAACGCAGTTGCATGAGCGATCGCACTGTTGCCACGACCATCAGTTCTTCCTGGTGGGCGGGAACGATCAGCGTCACTGGTGGCTCGAACTCGGCGCACACCTCCGGAACCTCAACGCTGTGGCGCTGCGAGTACCGCCGCAGGACCACGAACGAAATCGCGCTGAGGGTCAGGTAGCCGAGGTTGACGGCGGCCAAGTAGGCGAGACACACCCATTGGACGGCCTCGAAGAGGCTGACCATCATGCGGCCCCCTGTTCGGCGAGCACGTGCGTGAGCATGTCGCGCGCAAACGGGTCGCTCAGGGTCGTTCGCAACTGGTGAACGCGATCGAGATCGCGAGACAGCAGGCGACAGAGGGCCTGCGCGGTACGGTAGCGCACCCACCATTCCTTATCCGACAGCATGGCAATCAAGCGCTCTTCGTCGCGGCCAGTTGCAAGCCGGCCGAAGGTGTCTACCGCGCGCAGGCGCACCTCCCATCGTGGGTGCTGCAGGTAGGGTCGGACGGCGCCCATATCGCTGCTGTCAGTGAACGCGCGCAAGCAGGCCGTGATGCTCTCCACGTGCTTGACCTCTCGGAGCAGCACTCGCAGCAGGGGAACCGCCACATCGGAGTGCGCCAGCCCGAGGAAGCGAATCAAACGATGCGCCTGCGATGCGGGAGCACGGAAGATGGCGTCGGCCAGCTTCGTCGAGATCACTGATGTCCCCGCTTCCTCCAACATCGCCGCGACCGTCGCAGGTGGCCAGTCCTCGCGCCTCGCGATGATCGGCAGCAACAGTGTCATCGCTTCCGGCGCGTCGATCCGAACGATCGCTTGGGCCGCACTGAGTGACAGCATCAAGTCACGATGGGACGTGAGCGGGACGAGGTCGTCCCACATGGATCGATCGCGCAACCGCCCGAGCGTCGCGATCGCCAGCAGCTTGTCGCGAACGTGCCTGCTGGAAAACATCCGGCGTGCCGCCTTGTCCATTCCGGCGAGCAGCGCCATGCGGTGCAGCGGCTCGTTGAATCCTTTGATCGAGTCGTGGAGCCGGATCCACAGCGTGAAGAACCACGCCATGTCCCGCGGCTCGATGGCTGGCAATGGCTTGGACCCCTGTTCCAACCCCGAGATCAGCACCGGCAGCCATTGACGTTCCAGCTCCTGCTGCCGGCGCCGGCGTGCTTTGCCGATCACGCGCACGACAATGAGATCAACGGCAATGAGGAGAACCAGACTCACGATGGCGACGCACGACCAGATCACGAACGCGGCGGCCACGTCAGAACCTGTACCCGAGACCAACGCTCACGCGCCGTCTCGTATAAAACGTGCCTTGTTCGTGAACGAGGGCGTCGTACTCGACGCACCAGGTGGGAGCGATCCACTGCCGCCCAACGACTGACGCCGCATGCACCGGTGTTCTGAGCACGCCGATCGGCTGGAGGTTTTCGAGCTCGTCGCCAGTCGACACGCTCACGCCAACGCTATTGCTCGAACGACCGTAGTACAGATCCCCTTGCGCGCGGTGGCTGGCGGATGCCTCACCGCCGCGCAGACGCGCGAGATAGAGCGTGTAGGCAGCACGCCAGCGAGAGAAATACCGTTCCACGGTCATTGCGCTGAGGTCGACCGAGGCGGACGTGTACCGTCGGTGCTGCAGACTTGCCTGCAAGCCCCACCCCGCACCGGCATCGAGCTCGACGCGTCCGGCGAGCCCCCATGTCGGCGACACGTGATGTGAAGGGCTCACCCCAGCCTCACTCGCGACGATCAACCTGGAGGCAAGGTGACGCTGAACACCGCCTGTGATGTTGTGGTCGAGTTGCGAAAAGCGCGTCGTCTCTTCGACTGCGGCAGAGAAGCCGCTGCCGCGCACATCCAGGCTCGCGCTGCGCCAGGGAGCGTAGCCCTTCGACAGTTGCTCGTAGGCCACACGAAATTGGATTGAGCCAGGATGCTCGGCGTCATTGGTCTGGGCACCAGCAGGAGATCCTGCCGGCAGGACCAGTAGCGCGAACAGCAACCAAGAGTGGACGCCTCGCATGTCACACGCCCGCCAGGCGCCGAACACGCGCGATTAGTTCTTCGGGCCGAAACGGCTTGGTCACGTAGTCGTCCACTCCCGCCCCGAACGCCCGCACGACGTAGTCTTGGTGGGACTTCGAGGTGAGCATGAGAATGGGGATCTTTGCCCACAGCGGTTTGGCCCGCAGGCGTTCGATCAGCTCGAAGCCGCCAACGAAGGGCAACATGACGTCCAGGATGACGAGAGACGGTGGCGTCAGCGTCTCCATCAGTTCCTGCGCTCGCCGACCATCGGGGGCAACATCCACAGCAAAGCCGCTTCGCGTCAACAGATGGTCGATCAGGTGCGAGATGACTGTGTCGTCCTCGACGACGAGCACACGCGGCGGCAGCGCGCGTTGGCCTTCGGCCGCCGCCAGGGCGTCCGGTTCGCGACTTCGATTCAGTTCGCGGGGCAGGTCGTCAATCGCCGCGAATGATGAACGCGAACTCATCGAACAGGTCCCTCCGGTGCCATCCTTGCTTCACCTGACGCTCCAAGATCACGAGTGCCCCCTCAGAAGAGTGGGGCTCCTGATAGGGGCGCGGGGAGGTGAGCGCCTCGAACACATCCACCAGACCGACGATTTGCGCCGCCAAGGGAATCTCCTCGCCTCGAAGTCCATCCGGGTATCCCGAACCATCGCGCCGCTCGTGGTGATGCCGCACGATGAGCCTGACCTGCTGCAGGGATCGCAAGTTCGCGATGAGCGACTCACCGATCACCGGATGTGACTCGATCAAGGCACGCTCCTTCGCGTCGAGCGTCCCGGGCTTCAGCAAGACGGCGTCGGGTATGGTGAGCATGCCAACGTCGTGCAGAAATCCGCCGCGTTTGAGGACGTGAATTTGCTCCCCGGTCAGGCCGATGCGCCTGCCGAGAGTCGCGGCGTAGTTGGCCATGCGATGGCAGTGGCCTTCGGAATGTCGATCTCGCGCCTCAATCATGGCGCAGAGCGTTGTCATCACCGATGAGACCGTCTCGAAGTCGTCGCTGTACCGCTTCATGCGAGTCAGCGAACGCAGTCTGGCGATCAGCACGGGAACGTCGATGGGCATCGAGATGAGATGGTCCGCACCGGCCTCGATCGATTCCAGGCATTCTTCGCGAGATCCAGGATCCGAGAGCAGGAGCATCACCGGCACGAGTCGTGTGTCCTGATCGCGTTTGGCCTGGCGACACACCTCTGCGCCGTCGACGCCACCGAGCTTCCGATCGAGAATCGCGACATCCACGGGAGAGTGCCTCAGGCGATCGAGCGTCGCCCAGCCGTTCTGGACGCGGGTCACCGAGAATTCGTCTTGCGTGAGGATGTCGGACAGCACTGCCGCACTCTCGCCATCGCTGGCGACCAGGATGTTCGGACGGCTCTGCGCATCTTTGGCGACCATGGCCGGAGCCTCTTCGCCAGTCCAGTTGTTGTTCTGCGTGCCCATCTGCCGCGTGGTCGCCTCCCGTCACCGCTACGTATCGTCACGGCCTCGGCGACTGCTACATGACCCATGTTGGGCTAGTCGCATTTCGAGCATTGAGGCCGATATGGTTGGGGTGACGAGAGGTGTGGGACCGTGGCGAATCCAGACGTGCGGCGGATCGCGCTGGCAGCAGCGCTAGGAACCTCGATGCTCGGGACCGCAGTAACTCTTGCTGGGTTGCCGCCGGCGCCGCTGAACACGTACTTCGGTAGTCTTGACGCGTACCACCTTCTGGCCGCCGGACTCGGGCCGCGAGAAGCCTTTGAACGCGCGCGTCTGGTGGACCGCATGGACTTCCTGACGATCACAAGTCCCGCGTATTCGTCGTCGCTGTCAGCGTCCGCAGCGTCGGAGAACGCGAGACTGGAAGGAAGATTCGTGGCGATGTCCGGGTGGCGGTACAGCTCGACGTCTGACAGAAGCTACGTCAACGTCCTCGAATTGAGCGACGGCCCCGGGGGCAACATTCCGTTGGGACGTTACGACCGGTTCTACCGGTCGTGGTTGCCTCGTCTCACGGACACGACCGCAGGTCGGCCAATCCTGCAGTTCGGGCAGCCGCTGGATCCGGCATCGGACTACGGAGTGGTCGACATGAATTCACTCGAGGCCTTGCGTCAGGTCTCCGCGCCGTACGTCAGAACGATCCAGATCGCGGGCGGCTCGTGTACAGGAGATCGGAGGCAGGCGTCGGACCGCGTCGCAATGCAGCCGTACCTTCAGTACTTGAACGCGGGGTTTCGACTCGCGCCGACAGCCAATCCGCAGAATTCCTTGTTGACGGACGGACCGGACACAGATTGTCGCACAGCGGTTCTCTCACGCCGCCTGACCAAGATGGACATTCTCGACGGTATTCGCCAACGGCGCGTGTACGCATCCGAGGATCGCAACCTGAAGGTTGTGTTCTCCATCAATGGGCAGCCGATGGGCAGCATCGTGACCATGGCGGCCGGAACGCCACTTCGGATCGAATTGATTGTCTCGGATCCGGATGAAGCCGGAGCGACCTACTGGTTCAGTCTCCGACGTGACACGCCGGGTGGCGAGCTCGAGGCGGCGCGCGAATTGTACGGAACCGACTTCACGGGCGACGGCACCGTTGTGTTCGCCCAATTCACACACGGCGCCAGCGATGAGTATTTCCTCGCCCGGATCGTGCAGGAAAGCACCGACGGCACCGACAGCGTCTGGACCGCACCGATCTGGCTGGTGTCTCCGCCGCGGTAGTCGATGTCGCTCCACCATGACTCCGGTCAGCGTCTTCAACGCCCGATTGTCTGCAGAGAGTGTTGCGGCCATGGCTACACATGCCTCCGTGTTTCTTTGGCGTCGTGATAGAAGCGAGACAGCACGTTGTCAACGGCCTTCGTGAGGGTCTTGTCGGCCTGGCCGACCTTGAGCGTGTCGGTGTCGTAGCCGCGCCACACGAGTTGATTGGTATGCGCGTCGATCAGGTCGACGATGAGGGTCGATTCCGTGTACGGCACCGCCCAGACGTCATAACCAGCCGGCCACCCCCACCAGCCGCCGCGGAACCCTCGGTGAAACATCGGCAGTCCATAGCCGACGGAATTGATGTCGTACCGCTCGCGGAGACCGACGTAGAAGGCCACGTAGAAATCGGGGCGATGATTGGTCGCCTCGACCAGCCCGTGAGTGGTCAGGTCGCTTCGAATAGCCTCCCGAACATCGTTCGCCCAACTATCATTGTTGGCCAACGAATCGCGAGAGATGCGATGTTGCTGCTTGAATTCAAAGGTCTTCAGCGTCTGCAGCGGGAATGATTTGGTGAAGTCTGAACGTGTCGATGCAAGCGCCGATTCGGCACCGCCAACAATCGCCAATGCAAGCGCAAGTAGTGTGAATCTCAGAACCGTCGTGACAAGTGATCTATTCATAACCCACCTCGTGAGTCGCGAGTGTCGGCGAGTCTCCCAACGGCCGCCTTCGCGCGCCGCGACCCGACCTTGGCGGGAGCGGGAGTTGTCACCGTTCTCTATTCATTAGGACGAACGTGGAGATACCGTCGCGATGAAGCGCGGATGGATTTGCGTTCAGGTTTCGAGCGAATCGATCAGGATCCAGCCGCTGAACGAGACGTGATCGCTAGATCGCGACGCGGAACACTTCCTGAAGCGTCGTGCCGCCGAGGAAGACCTTTGCGAGCCCGTCGTGCAGCATCGTCTTCATCCCGCCGGCGAGCGCGGCCGCGCGGATCCCCGGGCCGTCGCGTCGCTCTGAGATCATCTGGCGTATGTCGTCGGTGATCTCGAACAACTCGAAAATGCCCAGCCGGCCGGCAAAGCCGGCGCCGGCGCATTGTTGGCAGCCGCGGCCACGGAAGAGCCGCATGCGGGACAGCGGGTCGCCAGTGGTGGCCACGACACCTTGCTTTCTGAGGGCGTTCATCGTGGCATCGAAATCGGGGCGCGCGCGGAGCGTCGCCAGGTCGGACTCGGTGGGGGAGCAGCTCTCGCGGCAATTCTCACAGATGCGGCGCACAAGGCGCTGCGCCACGACCAACTGGAGAGTGGACGCCAGGAGGAACGGTTCGATGCCCATGTCGAACAACCGCGGGATTGCCGACGTGGAATCATTCGTATGCAGGGTTGACAGCAGCAATCGGCCGACAAGGGCGGCCCGAACCGCAATCTCGGCGGTCTCGCGATCCCGGATCTCGCCGACCATGATGACGTCCGGGTCCTGACGCAGAAGCGCGCGCAGCGCCGAGGCGAAGTCCAGGTTCGTCGCGGTATTCACTTGGGTCTGCACAACCCGCGGCATGGCGTATTCGATGGGATCCTCGATCGTGGAGACATTCACGACGCTCTGGCGCTCGGCGCTGAGCCTAGAGAGCATCGCGTACAGCGTCGTCGTCTTGCCTGACCCGGTCGGCCCGGTGACGAGCAGCATGCCGTGCGGCCTGAAGAGATCCCGCAGGACGGTGCGATAGTCGGCCGGGCTGAGACCCAGCGTCTCGAGGTCGGGGGAATGGCCCTGCTTCTGGAGGACGCGCATCACGATCTTCTCCCCCCAGTAGCTGGGGAGCACGGACACCCGCAGGTCGATCTTGTTGCCGGCGACGCTTCCTTCGAATCTGCCGTCTTGCGGTACGCGCCGCTCGTCAATCCGCAGTCCGCTGAGCACCTTGATGCGCGCCACGATCGTCGCGAGCGCTGCGGGCGCGAGGCTGATCACCTCATGTAACACGCCATCAATGCGAAGCCGCACGAGCGTTTCGAACTCGTAGGGTTCCACGTGGATATCGGACGCGCCGGTCAGGAACGCGTACTCGAGCAACTGATTCACCATGGTGACGGCCGACGCCTCGTCAGTGCTGCTTGATCGAGTCGCTGTCGTGGTTTCAGCCGCGGCCGTTCGCACAAGCATCTCGCGCAGATCGCCCTTGTACAGGAGTTGCGCGCGCTCGATGGCCGAGGACGGCGCCAGGTGCGGTGTCACGCGCAGCTTCGTGAACTGCGCGATCTCGTCGATCACTTTCCGGTCGCGCGGATCGACCATGGCGACATGCAGTTCTCCGTCAGCGCGCCGGAACGGCATGATGCGGCGGTCTTGCGCGTAGTGGACGGGCACACTTTTCAGCGCATCGACCTTCACATCACGAGGTTTGAGGTCGATGAAGCCGACGTTCCAGGATTCAGCCAGCTGCTCCAGCAGAAAGGCATACGGCACGCGGCCGCGATCCGCCAACGCGCGCTCGAGTGGAATGCGCAGCCGCGCCGCCAGGGCTTGGGCCTTGTCGATTTCGGCGTGGTCGAGAATCTCGAGACGATCGACGAGCAGCGTTCGCAGTTCGTCGTCGGTCACTAGTCTTGTCATCAGCCCGACGCTTTCTGCAGCGCTTCATCGATGTGCCGCGCGAGCTCATCGAGCGACAGGTTCGCTTTGATGAAATAGGAAAGCGCACCGAGCGCCGTCGCTTGCTGCACGTCGTCGTCCTGCCCGAGATTGCTGAGTACGATGACCGGAACCGACGCCGTGTGGCGCTGGCCCTTCAAACACCGAAGCACTTCGAAGCCGGGCAGTTTGGGAAGGATCAAATCGAGCAAGATCAGATCGAACGGTTCTGCTGCCGCCATCCGGAGCGCTTCTTCACCGTCGACGGCGGCCCGGACGATGAAGCCCTTGCGCTTCAATGACGCCTCGGCAGCGCGTCGGAGAAATCGGTCGTCCTCAACGAGGAGAATGCGGCGATCGGCTGGCGTCATGTCACCTTCTCCAAGAGTTCTCTGATACGCGCTCCCAACTCGCGCAGCGAGAGATTCGACTTGACCAGGTAGGACACGGCGCCGAGCGCCATGACCTCTTTGCGATCTTCGATGCGCGATGAATTTGAGAGGATCACAATCGGAATGGCCCGAGTGGCGGCGTCGCGCTTCACTGCGCGCAAGACTTCGAGCCCCGGGAGTTTTGGCATCAGCAAATCGAGCAGCACGATGTCGGGCCTGTCGCGCTGTATGGCCGCCAGCCCCGCTTCGCCGTCGATTGCGCTCGTGACAGCGAACCCCTGCTTCTGCAGGCTCGTCTCGCATGCGCGCCGAAGAAAGCGATCGTCCTCGATAATCAGTACGCGGCTCTGCGGGTTGCTCATGCGGCGACCTCGAGGACTGGCAGCGTCACCACGAAAGTCGCCCCGTGTCCTTCCTCCGATTCGCACGAGATGCGGCCCCCGAATTGCGTGACGATCAGCCGCACCAGGTACAGACCGAGCCCGGTCCCCTCGGTTTCGATGACCAGCGCGTTGTCGGCGCGAAAGAACTTTTCGAACAGACGCGCCTGAGAGGCGGCAGGAATGCCGATGCCGCTGTCCTGGATTCCCCATCGCACGCTACCGTTGTCGCGCTCGAGAACGAGAGTGATGTGTCCGCCCGCAGGCGTGTACTTGATCGCGTTGGAGATCAAGTTCCCCAATGCCTGACGCATCAGCTGCGGATCCACGACGACGGGAGGCACGTCCGACTGGGTCCGGTATGCGAACGCAATCGACTTCTGCTGCACCAGACCGTCCAATTCCGCGATCAGGCTTCGCGTCACCTCGTCGAGCTGCACTGTTTGAAGCGCCACCGTGAGACGTCCTTCCTCTAAACGGGAGACATCCAGCAGGTCGTTGACCAGATGAATGAGCCGGTCGGCGGATGCACGCGCATCCGCGACGTACTCGCCGGCCGCTGTCGAAAGGTCTGGGCTTTCGGCGGTCAGCTCGAGCATCCATTTGATGCCCGCGAGCGGCGTCCGCAGCTGATGGCTGACGAAGGAGACGAAATCGGATTTCATCTTCTGCGCCTGTACCCGGTCGGTGATGTCGCGTCCGATGATGGCGAGGCTCGCCACGGCTCCACTGGTGCTGGAAATCGGCGACATCATCAGGGAGATGTCGATACGCCTGTCGTTGGCCCCGGCCGCAACCGCGTCAAACGGCGTCACGGCATCGCCGGTCGCGACGCGGGCGAGCGACTCTTGAACGGCGTCAGCGCTTTGCGGTCGAATGATCGTCGAGATGTTCTTGCCAATCATGTCCGCTGCCGTGCGGCCGAACATGGCCTCGGCCCCACGGTTCCAGCTGTGCACGTCACCCGTCAGCGACGTTCCAGCAATCGCATCGCCAGACGATTCGACGATAGCAGCGAGGCTCGCCAGCTTGGCCTGGGTGTCTTCGAGCGTCGTGATCGCATCGCGCACCTTGCGAACGGCCGGTGCAAACACAAACACGCCCTGCAGGAGCAGCACACCGAGAAGCGCCACGGTCAGCGCCAGTTGAATGCGATCGCTGGAGCGCACGTGCGCGCTCGCAGTGTCGGCATAGCGCCGGACGAGATCGTTGGCGCTGGCCATGAACTGCGTTTCAGCCGCCAGCAGCCGGGCTCGGGGATCTTCGAACTCATGTGGCGTTGCCAGAGGGGCCTCACGCACGGTGCTGGCAAGCATGTGCGCTTCTGCCAAGAGCGCTTCGAGGTGTCGCTCGATGCCATCGAAGATCTTGAGCGTTTCCGGGTCGTCTTCGACCGGAACCGCCTGCTGCGCATCGCCGAAGCGAAGCAGCTCGTGCGAGTCTTGCAACATTGACCGCGAGTCTTCGAGTTCCTTGAGGTAGTGATCGCGTTGGACCGACGTCGTCGCCGACGCCGATGCGAGCGCGGCCTTCGTGATCTGCTGACCGAGCATGCGCTGTCGCGCGGCAATCACAATCAGCTGGGCATCGCTGGCTCGCGGCCGCCGAATGCGCTCGATCCCATACCCAAGAATCGCCAGCACCGCAATCATGCTGAGGGCGACGATGTAGCGAGTGGTGAGATGCCATTCCGCTCGAGTAGCCCTCGGCGAGTCCACGATGACCTGTGCAGTGGTGAGCATGCGAGGGCCGTGACTACTCGCGATAGTCATCACCCCAGAACTCGGACATCTCCGCCTCGAATTCGACCCCGAGCTTGTACGAGCCAGCCACGTCTTCGCCCCCACTCCACACCACACGCCCCTGAGCACACACACCAGTCTTCTGATTTCTGATCTCGAGAAGCGTTCCGATGGCCCATGGGACGGGCGAGTGAATCAACGCGCCGTGTCTGTTGATCACGGCAGTCAACACGACTCGGTGTGTGTCAATGACCCGAATCTCCAGTGGTACCTTCGACGCGGTCCGACGGCTTCGTCGCTTCTCGTGCATCTCGCCTCCGCAACCTCCTTGGCCTTCCTGACGTACTTCGGCGGATCGTGGGTGCCCGGCGATAGCCCATGTTGGGCCATGTGCGGGCCAGCTAGGTGCCGCCGATACAACCCCGGGGGGCCGTCAAAAGCCCTAACCCGTTCGTACAGCGAGTCATTCGTTGAGTGGAGGCCGACCGATGCAACGCGCGCTCCGATCGAGGGTCCTGTTAGTGGGCCCCTACGATCCGGCCTGTGGTGAATACACGTTCGTGTCGCCCCCACTGGGCGTCTGGCGACTCGCGGGCACGCTCTCATCCGCAGACGTCGACGTCGAGGTCTTCGATCCCAACTGCTGCGAGACGAGACCTGAAGACGAACTCGAACATCTCGTCACTTCCCGTTCGTGGGACGTGATCGGATTCTCGACGACAGGGATGACACTTCGGTACGATTTGGCTTTGGCACACCTGGCGCGTCGTGCCCAGCCTCACGCTCTGCTCGTCGCGGGCGGGATGGAAGCGACCTTCAACACGGACAAAGTCCTCGAGCTCGGTCCGTTCGACTTCGCGGTCCTCGGCGAAGGAGAGCGTCCGATGCTGACTCTCTCGCAGCGAGTTTCATCGGGCGCAGATCCGCGTGGTATCGCGGGCACGGCCTGGCGGCGTGCGGATGGGACCGTGGAGCGCCTCACACACCCTGCGCTCACTCGTGAGGAACTGCGCGACTCGATCTTCAATGTCCCGTACGAGCGAATGCCGTACGAGGCGTACTGGCGGAAGCTCGAGCACGCCTATCAAGTCAACGGACTCCCGTTCAAGGCTGAGCGTGAAGCGAGACTGGCTGAGATTCGGTCGGTGCGGCTCATCACGCTCAACTACTGCCCGATGAACTGCTCCTTCTGCTCGTCCACGAACTTCCTGCACGCCGCGCAGGGATCGACGGCTCGGATGGCAAGGCTCGATGCCGATGAATGCGTCGCCATGGTCGAACGGATCGTCTCGGCCTGCCCCGGCGTTCGCACCGTGATCTTTCAGGACGACATATTCGTCTTTCCGAACGACGCGCGGATCCTGCCGCTTTGCGAGGGCATCGTCAACGCAAAGGCATGCGGTCGGATTCCGCCCGACTTGCAGTTCATCAGCACCAATCGCATCGACTCGATGAACGAGGAACGGCTGACTGCCATGCGGCGCGCCGGATTCCGCGTCCTCGGGTTCGGCGTCGAGAATGTCGCACTGCCAGTGTTGATCGAGTTCAACAAGGCTCGGATTCATCCGCTCATTGAGCGCGTTCTATCGACCGCTCTCGAGCTGGGAATCGTCCCGTTTCTCGACATGATCATGACGTCGCCTCTCTGCGGCATCCAGGACGTCGCTGAAAACGTCCGGCAGGCCTACAGGTGGACGGTGGCGGGATGCGAAGTGGGGTTGTACCCGTACGTCATCCCGTTTTCCGGCGCGGCCATGTCGCGTGACCCGACACTCTTGCCAGAGACAGTCTACGTACGCCATGAGGTGGCAGGGACCACGATCGCGTGGGATCAGCCGAGCAAGATCTTGCCGCGACGGCCGGAGGTTCGCGGCGCCATCCTGGAGATCGAGCGGGCCTTCGATGCCAGAATCGCCGTGCTCGAGGGAGAGGTCGCTCACCTTCCGTCACGCCTCCGTTCACTTGTGTGGGTCATGAGTGCCGCGCCGATCCTCGAGCGCATGGGGCACGCGATGCCCGATGCGGACGAAGTCGAGAGGCACCTGCTCATGCGTCTTCCCGGGCTCACCGGAGCGCGACACGTCCGTGTCCTTGAACTCCTCGAGGACTGGCGGGCCGCGTCGAAAGTCGCATGACCGGCGCTCGACGCACGACGCTCGCATCTGTCGCGTGCGCGCTGGCGTGTGCCGTCGGATTGGCCGCAATGATCCAATTGTGGGGCGCCGGCACACTCGACGGGCGATTGCTCGTCATCGTGGGCCTCTTCGGCTCCCTCGATCTCGCAGACGTGGCCGTGCGGCTCTACTTTCGCGGTGTTCATACGAATCCACCTGGGTCTGAGCGGACATCGCCGACGTCCGTGCCCCTCGATGTCGGGGCGTTCACGCCAGTGCAGATCCGACAGCATCTCAAGCCGTACGCAATCGTTGTGTCCATGCACAACGCCGAGGCAGAACTGGACGACTTCATCGACTCGGTCCGACCGTATCGAGATCGTCTCTTCGTCATCGACGACGCGTCAACGGATGAAACCTTCATTCAGCTGCAGCAGGCGGGCATCTGTTGCCAGCGCGGCGCGGTCAACCGGAAGAAACCGGGCGCACTCAAAGAGCTCGTGGCCAGTCTTGATCGGCAGATCGTCACAATCGTTGTGCTCGACCCGGACAGCCGGATTCTCGACTCGGGCTCGAGTCATATCACCGACCTCGAACGGACCGTTTTCGAATTCCAGCGGAGCGGCATCGCCGCCATGTGCCCGTGTCTCACGGTTCGCGGTGATGGTCTCCTGGGGCGCTTTCAGCAGCTGGAGTACTGGCTGGCCTTCACGCTCGGACGATACAGCCTCTCCGATCACTGCGTGACGTCGGGCCTTGCAATCTATCGTCGAGACGCGCTCACCCATGTTCTCGGCAAGTCCCTTTCCGTATATGCGGAGGACCTGAAGAACGCCTTCATCCTTCTCGCCCAAGGGGAGCGGATCTACTACGACGGACGACTGGTGATGGAGACCGCCGGTAAGAAGACGTGGCCAGAGTGGTTCTCGCAAAGGGTGGGCTGGCACTTCGGCTTGCTGAAGGTCTATGCGGAGAGCTGGCCAGGGCCAGTCCAATGGTCGAAGGCCAGAGTGTTCTTTCTATACCATTTCGTCTTTTACGTCGGGATATGCGGCATCCTGCTGCAGCCCCTCAGACTTCTGGCCTTCTGTATCGTGACGTTGAGTCTGGCGGGCGGGCTGGATCAGATCCTCGGGCTCGGGCTCGTCCCGCGCGAGCCAGTGACGGGTCCGGCCTATTTCCTCGTCGCGTACTTACAGGGCACGACACAAGTCGCGCTCGCGCTGGCTGCCACGTTTGAACCGGGGAAACGCCGTCTGCTGGCTCGCGTGCTTCCGGTCATCCCGATGTACTTCTTCTACTCGCTCGCACACGTCATCCCGGTCACGGTCGGGTACCTCAACTGGTACAGCCTCCGACTCTTCGGACGCCGGCTATACCGCGATCACTTCGACGACGACGCAACCCTGCTGGCGCAAGTGTACGGCGCGAAACCATGAGTGAGATGGCTTCGGCAGCGTACTGGGAGGAGCGGGCACAGCGATTCGCCAGGGGAGGCGAGGGGCTTGCTGCCGTCTGCTCATATGGCATGCCGGCGTTCTACAACACCAGCATTCAGTTGACGCAGTACCTCGCGCTCGCGCCTTGGCTCGAGGTCGAGCCAGGAACCGAGGTGCTCGACATCGGCTGCGGCGTGGGACGCTGGAGCCGCCGCCTTGCGCGTCGTGGCGCTCATGTGACGGGCGTCGACGTGTCCCCCACGATGGTGGATGAGGCCCGCCGCCGGGCGCACGAGGATCGCGTCGCCTCGCGCTGCGATTTCCGTGTTGCGGACATTACGAGCTTCGACCTGTCAGCGCGCTTTTCGCTGATCCTCGGCGTGACCGTGCTTCAACACATCATGGAAAGCGCACGGTTCGACGCCGCCATTGAATGCCTGGCCAGGCATCTGGCGCCCGATGGTCGTCTCGTACTGCTCGAAGCAGCGCCGTCTCAACGGAACACGCGGTGCGACACTACTGTGTTTCGCGCGCGCTCGGTCGGCCACTACCTCGCGGCGTTTGCCTCGGCCGGTCTCGAAGTTGCGGACATCACCGGCGTCGATCCGGCGCCCTTCAAGACATGGTTGCTTCCCCACTATCGTGGGTTGCCGAGGCCGCTCGCGTTGACGAGCCTTGCCCTCGTTACCGGGCTCTCGCTTCCCATTGACCTCGCATGTGGCCGCTTGTGCGCAAACGCCTCCTGGCACAAGGTCTTCGTCCTGACGCCTCGGAGCGCCGTCGATGCGACGCCTTGAACTGCATCGGCTGTGGCGTCTGTGGCCCGTGCTCGCCCTCGGCCTCCTGGCCGTATCCGGGCGCTGGCTTGTCATGGGACGCGCGGCCCTATTTGACGTCACGGACCGCACTCGCATCTTTGTCACCACACCCAATGATGGTGGCCCCGGCAGTCTTCGCGAGGCCATTTTCGCCGCCGATCGCGCCGACCGCGCCTCGACGATCGTCCTGCGAACGTCACGCATCGTGCTCACGAGCGAGCTGCCGCCGATCGTCAATCCCAAGGGCGTCCACATCGACGCCGCACAGAGTGAGACCGAAATCGACGCGCGATCCCAAACGGGCGCGTCCGTGCTCGAAATCCGATCGCCAGACAGCCTGGTCGAAGGCTTGCGGGTTCGAGGCGCATCTGGAACGGCGCTGCTGATCCGCGCACCCAGAGTTCGCCTGCGACGATTGAGCATCGCAGATTCGAGCGATGGCGTGACGTTAGCCGATGGCTCATCGGACGTGCTCATCGAAGACTCTCGCTTCGAGGCAAACGGCACAGGCCTTGTCCTGGACGGTGTGATTCCTGGCGTCGTCGTGCGAAACAACCAGTTTGCGCGGCACGAACAGGCCGGCATTCGAGCGATATCCCCTCGGGCGTCAGCCGCCGCAACGTCGGCCGGTCTGCTCGTTCGCTCGAATAGGTTCGAGGACGATCGCATCTCCCTTGTGCTGATTCACCTCGGAGCGCGCGTGGAGCTCAACTCGATCCAGCGCGCGCGCGAATCGGCCATGTTTCTCATGGGACGGGGAGCGATCGTTCGCGCGAATCGGACGCGAGACAGCGCAGGCATCGGCATCTTCGCCGACGACACCCAAGACGCGCTCATCGAAGACAACGAGCTCGACCACCACGCAGCGGTGGCTCTCTTGGTGCGGTCGGGAGGCGGCACTGTGACCCAGAACAACCGCATCTACGACAACGGCTACGGAATCGCAGTCGTTTTCGGAGACAGGGCACGGCCGCACATCGTCAGGGGAAACCTGCTGATGGGTCAAACGCAGGACGCCCTCTACGTGGTGGGCGGCTCTCCTCTCATCGAACGCAACCGCGCACTTCGCAACCGCGTCGCGGCCATGCGGATTCTGGAATTCGTTCCCCGGCAAGGTCCCCACCTGGCGGCTGTTCCGCATCTGGCCGGCAACGTCTTCAAGGACAACCTCCTGAATGGCCCCGTCTACGGCCAGTATCTGGTGTCCCCGTCTGAAGAGGAACGTCGGAAGTGATAGAAGCCCCATCTGACTCCGTCGACGCGCGCGGGCTCTTGGTTTCGGAGCAGCGACGCGGGCTCGAGATCGGGTGGCGAGCCGTGCTGGTCATGTTGTCGGCGGCGATCGGCATCCCCTGGTTCGTCGGCGCGATTCAAATAGATGGTCCCGCCATGTTCCGCAGCCTCTTCGGCTGCGCAGTCGCCGCAGTCGTGATCGATGTCGTTCTTCATCAACTCGAAGCACGACTGAGTTTCCCTTACGCGCTCGAAGTGGGACACGGGCAGAAGATCCTCTGGCTTGGCGTGATGTGGCACTTGCTCGGTGGCATTCACAATCCCATGCTCCTCGTCATGTTCTTCCTGCCGCTCCTGACGACCGCCGTCCTCCTGATGCGTCGCGAGGCGCTGCTGACCGCATGCGTGTCTGCCATCGTCGGCAATGTTGTCGCCCTCATGGAAGCGCCCGAGCTGCGGTGGTACCTCGGCCAGGTGGGGTTCCCGCTTGCGTCACCCCTGTCACTTCTCAGTCAGGAAGGGCTGAGCCGCGGCACTCCTTTCGTGGGCATCGAGACGGGTCCGGAATTTCAGTTCGTGGTGCTGCTGGTGTTCACGAGTTGTCTGGTCGGTGCAGCCGTTATCTCGAGCGCGATGACGACGCGCGTGCTCGGCCTCATGGAGCGGATCCGGTTCGCAGCAGCATCCCTGGACGAACCACGCGAGTTGTTTCGCGCGGCGCTTCGGGAGAATCCGATACCGACGGTTCTGGTGTTTCCGGACAGTGGTCAGATCGTCGAAGCGAGTCGAAGCTTCACGAACCAGATGCTGCTCGATCGCGGGACGCTTGCAGGCAGGACGCTGTTCGACTGTCTGACGTTCACCGATCCTCAGTCGATGCACTCGCTGTTGATGCGGCAATCTGGCGAGCTGCCGTTCACGGGCTATCGCATAGGCGCCGAAGCTCGTACTGCGTGTGTGCGATGCTTCCACATCCGGTTTCTGAAGACGGAGTTCGCGGTCGTCAGCGTGCAGGACGTCAACGAGCTGTCGTACCTGATGCAGGTCAGCGACAGCTTCGTCGACCCCATCCTGATCCTGCGCGGCCGGCGCGACATCGTCTATTTCAACGGCGCAGCACGTCAACTGTGCCCCGGCCTGCACTTCGGCATGGACGCCATCGGGATGCTTGATGCGCCCAACTCCGAGCTGTGGGGGACTGACAACGACGAGCCCGCCGTCGCCGCCACGATCCAGAAGCGAGCCTTCATGATGGAGACGCTTCACGTGTGGGAAAACGCCGGAGACGAGACGCTCAAAGTGGTTCGTCTTCGGGCGCTGGATCCGACGCACTTCCACGTGCCGACGCAAGAGGCGAGGGCGTCGTGACCGAGCGGACACGTCGTCGGCTCGCTGATGCGGCAGGAGTGGGGCTGCTATTGGCGACGTGTGCGGTGCCCGTACAGGTGCTGGCGCAGGCCCCGGAAACTGGCGCTGCCGGAACGCCTGACACACTGTTCTTCGGCGGTGAATTCGTCGGTGTGGCGCCTGGCCCCAGGGGCATGACAGGGGCCTTCGAGTGGCTCCATCCACTGACCCCAAAGCGTTCGATCAACACAGGAGTACTCACGTTCACCCTCGGGGACAGTGTGTGGACCTACGGGCGCGCCGGAGCCATGTGGCGCTTCGGCGATTCCACCGCTGTGCACGGCCAGGTCGACCTCGGTGCTGGACGTGAAGGCGAGGATGGGTTCGGCTATCTCACCCTACGTGGAACGCTCAGCCACGAGCTCCTCGCTCGACGGCTGACACTCGAGTTGGAGGATCACTACGTTCACATCAACACAACCGTCGGCCACTCTGGACGAGTGGGGTTGACGTTCCGCCCTGCACAACACTGGGCCGTCGGGGCCGCCGTTCATTCCTCTCTTGGAACCGCTCTGGGCGTGCAAGCCGTCACAGTCCGGATCGCTCGCGATGTTCACAACGCAACGCTATTCGGCGGGCTCTCGGCCGGACGATGGCGGCCGGCACTGATTGGATTGGCGGGAGAGGGGCCGGCGGAGCATACATACGACGTGTTCGCGGGCGCAGTCATCCCGATCGATCGCTTCAGTCTCACGCTGGCGTTCGACTCACTGCAAACCGTGCACGCCCGAAAGCACTCCGTCGTGCTGAATTGGAAGCTGCCCCTCTCGTGATCCAGGCGCCGCCATCACCATGACCATCAATCGTGCAGTCGCACTCGGCGGGCTGAGTTTCGTCATCGCCTTCGGGATAGGCGTTGCATTCATCAGGCTGGACGAGAGGAGCCGGAACGAGGTGGCGCGGCGAGCCCTCGCCGAAGTCGGAATTGCCAGGGCCGCCGAGATCGAAAAGCAGGTAGAACGAGTATTTGGGGCGGCGGTTGCGCTGTCGACGTCGATCGATTCAGCAGGAGACAGCTCCCGCTTCGCCGAGCTCGCTCCGGAGATTCTGCGCAATTTCCCCGCGGTCAGCATGATTGCCCTCGCGCCGAATGGAATGATTAGCAAGGCGTACCCGTCCGACGGCGTTGGCGATGAACGGCCAGGACGCGACGTGCTCGCGGATCCGCGAGAGGGTCCAGACGTCCGCGCGGCACGAGACACGCGCAACTTCCGACTCGGAGGCCCGTACGGCCGAGGGCGAAGCGGTCTGGTGATTGTGGGCTATCTCCCGCTGTGGCGATCCGAGCCGGCTCTAGGAGAGCGCTTCGCCGGCGTGGCGATCGCCTCGGCTCGCGTCTCGGATCTCGTCGCTGCCAGTGCTTTGCCCGATCTCACGCTGCAGGGGTACGACTACGCACTCTTTCGCCGTGGGCCCAACGGCTCACGAAACACGTTCGCGCGGTCGACCGAGCTCGATCTCGCCGATCACATCGAGGTCGCCGTCAAGGTGCCGGGCGGCGAGTGGACGCTTGCGATCGCCCCTGGGCAAGGCTGGGGGTACTCGTCCTCGTATCCACGCGCGCTCGCCCTTGTCGCGGTCTTTGGTGTGATCGTGGGCTTGTGCGTGTACGACATGGTCAAGCGGCCCGAGACGCTCCATCGCGAAGTCGAGCGGCGCACGAGGCGTCTCGTGGAAGTGCATCGTCAAGTCACGAAAGAAGTGCTCCAGCGCGAGCGCACGGAGCAGAAGCTGCTCCACGAAGCCTCGCACGACCCGCTCACAGGTCTCTCGAACCGAGCGTATCTTCTCAGTCAAACCGCGAAGGCTCTCGATCTGGTGAAACGGGAACCGCGTCACATGTTCGCCGTCCTGGTGATCGGGCTCGATCGATTCAGTCTGGTCAACGACAGTCTTGGGCCTTCGGCCGGCGACGTTCTACTGCGGGGCGCGGCGCGCCGCCTGGAGAACGCACTGCGACCGGATGATGTAACTGCCCGCCTCGGCGGAGACGAATTCGGGCTCCTCCTTTTGAATGTGCCCGACGAGGATCATGCGAGGGCGATTGGCGACCGCCTCATCGCGGAGTTGTCCAAGCCGTTCGTGATCGATGGCGCCGAAATGTTCGTCACGGCCAGTGCCGGTGTGGTGCTCAGCGCCACTGACGTGGAGAATGCCGAACACATTCTGCGTGACGCGAACCTCGCGATACACCTGGCGAAATCCGGCGGTGGGAACCGAGTCGAGGTGTTCGCCAGAGAGATGCACGTCAAGGCGATGCACCGGGTGAAGATTGAGGCCGACCTCCGCCTCGCCATTGAGCGGGACGAGCTCAGAGCGTTTTTCGAACCCGTCATCTCCGTGGCGACCGGGCGCATCACGAGCTTCGAAGCGCTCGCTCGCTGGGAACACCCAGAACAAGGCCTTGTGCCCCCCCTCGTCTTCATTCCCGTGGCGGAGTCCAGCGGTCTTGTCGTGCAGGTGGATCGCGCGGTGTGGCGAGCGGCGGCACATCGCATTCGGGAACTGCACCGCCAGATGCCTCAGTATCCGCCAGTGTCAATCAGCGTCAACTTGTCGGCCCGGCATCTGACGGAGCCAGACCTGGTGGAGTGCGTTGCGCAGGTTCTAGACACAAGCGGGCTGAGTCCTTCCTATTTTCGCGTGGAGATCACCGAAAGCATGATGATGGAGAACGCGGCCGCCGCGGTCGAAATCCTCCACAAACTGAAAGGGCTGGGCATTCGACTGCTGCTGGACGACTTCGGCACTGGCTACTCGTCGCTCAGCTACCTGCATGAGCTCCCGGTCGATGTCTTGAAGATCGATCGATCGTTCATCACCCAGCTCGCACACGGCGACAAGCATGCGGAGATCGTGCGCACGATCATCTCACTCGGGCGGCAGCTCGGAATGGATGTGATCGCGGAGGGTATCTCAACCGAAGATCAGCTAGACCGGCTCCGCGATCTCGGATGCCCTTACGCCCAAGGCTGGCTCTTCTCGCGACCGATGCCTGGGAATCAACTGGAAAGCTTCATCAGCACTCAGCGGGTGTGGACGGGCAAGATCGCGACACAGGCGGGTCGCCCCCCGGTTCGCGCGTACGCGAAGGGCTGATTCCAATTGGCCCTACTTGATGTGCGCCCGGTCTCTTTCGTTCTCGGCGCAGACTGACTCGAGCAAGTCCGTGTCGGGCATCAGCGTCTGCGTGTACCGGATTGAAAAGGGCTTCGAATACGCCTCGGGGTCGTCGATCGTCACCTGGATTTCCATGTGGCCAAAGTCGCGACGACGGAAACGTTCAGTCAGGTGCAGCGCTTCGGTATGCGGGTGGCCGCTCGCATCCAGCCAGGTCAGGTCGTTGAAGCCGACCGTCTGGACGACAAGCGTGTCCCCTTCCCACGAGCCGACTGAGTACCCGAGCCATGCCGGTTGCGGGTTGACTGGATGCTTTCGTCCGTCCGTGTAGATGAACCGCTGAGGATTGACCCCTTCGGACAGAACGACGAGCATCCCTGGCAATTGAATGAGCCTGCGTGGGACGGGCAACAAGTCGCCCATGGGGATTCCGGCAGGCAAACACTTCGATGTTGGGACTTCCTTGCCGAAGCCCTCTTTCACACGTGCCAGGAACAGCTCGGCGGCCTCGGGCTTTATAGGTATGTCCTTCCGCTCGACGTCCGCGAATATGTCGAGGAAGAACTTCGAGAAGTCGCGAGGATCATCGCCCGGAACGGCCAGCGCTCCGAGATCGGGAAATAGCCGCTCCATTTCTGCCGCTGGCGTCGGATCCGTCGACCAGATTCCCGAGAGATCCGGCTTGCCATTCGCCGCTCGCGGAGTTGGCGCGGAGAGGTTTGGCTTGCCGTCTTTGGTCCTCGGAATTCCAGACGCGGGATGATTGAGCCACTGAGCGTCCGCGGACGAAAGCGTAGCCGTCACCAACACGACGGTCATGACGATTCTTTGAAGCATGTCGAACTAATCGTATCTCGAGGCAATCAGCGAGCGGACTAAGCTCGTAGTTTCGACTTACCTAGCCGTGCCGCTCGCTTCCCCTTCTAGTGCCGAATCTGGGAGGTGATGTCCTCCAGCTCGTAGACCTCGCAGTTACCTCGTTCTGGTAGAAGTCCCGCCTCGGGGTTCGGGTTGAGTCGCATCGTTCGCGGCGTCATCACCCACGGCTCCATCAGCACTTCCGGGTCCTCGACGGTCACTTCGTACTTGATCTGATTGCCCTGACGCGTGAATCGCTCCACCACATGCATCCGATCGGAGTGGAAAAAACCACCGCGCGCCAGCCAAGTTGTATCGACGAATGAGATGGAGTCGAGCACCAGCGTGTCACCCTCCCAGCGGCCCACGGTATACGCACAAGATGACATATACCAAAGTGCGCGCAATCATTCCTGCGCCTCCGTGAAGTTGTGATCGGCACCCGGTCTACCGGAACGCCTTAGCGGCGTTCCTGAGTGCCATCACGCAGCCACCGAAAAAAAGACCGAACCAACCAACAGTCGGCAGAGCGTAGCATCGCGAACGCCCAGGCTCAAATTGGAGTTTTCGAGATGATCACACGGGCCCTTGCGGCTCTGGATTGCAAGTTGCTACTATCCGGCCTGCAATCACGGCAATGGAGCAGCAACCATGAGCACACGAACCGCTCGACTCGTCATACTGTGCGGATTCCTGATGGCCGGCGTCGGCGTCGGGCTGCAGGCGCATCATGCCGTGGCGGGCGTGTACGACCTGAATAAAGAAGTAGTCCTCGAGGGTCGGCTCAAGAAGTTGAACTTTACGAATCCGCACGCGAGCATCGAGCTCACTGTCCCGAACAAGGACGGCACGTTCACGGAGTGGGTGCTGACCACTGCCTCCATCCAGAACCTGACCCGGGAGGGAATCAACAAGACCTCCATCAAGCCTGGCGAGATCCTCAAGGTGACGGTCCTTCCGGCGAGGAACGGGAACCCGGCGGGATTCATCAGGAGTCTCCAGCTCGGCGACCGCAACATCAAGCTGTTCTTCGGCGACGGACGCGACTAACTGAATACCTTGGGAGTTGGCCATGTTTGATCGACGAACTCTCGCGGCAAGTGTGCTCGCTCTTCTTGTCGCGATGAGCCAGGCGGAGTCCGGAGGTGCGCAGGGCCAGGGAGCCGGGGCACCACAAGCCGGAGCGCCCCAAGGTCGGGGTGCCGGAGCGCCGCAGGGACCCGGAGGGGCCGGCCGAGGTCGGGGGGCAGCGTTTACGCCCGCAACTGACGCCAAAGACCTGAAGTCCGTTCTCTTCAACTGGACGTGGCACATGGGGATGCTGCGGAGCGGAAATGAGTCCGAGCTCGTCAAGACGCTCGACTACCACGCTGAGGGGGGCACGATCCAGGTGAACGGTCAGCCCTGCGCGCTGACGAAGTATCGCGTCCAGGTGAACTACCAGGTTCCGGGTTACCGGACGCAAATCGAATGCACGCTCCCCAATAAACAGATGTTCAAGAACGTAGAGACGATGAGCGGGGACTACGCCTGGGACGAAGACATTCCGGGCGCGGAGATCGTTCCCGGCAAGGGCAAAGCCGCGCCACGGCCCGCCGCGCTCGAGGAGCGGCGGATCCGTCTGTGGGCCAGCCCGCACGGTGCGCCCAAGGCCGCGATCGCCGGCGCGGCCGGCGTGCCTATGTCCGAGTCCTTCGCCCAGAACCCGGCAGTCTTGATCGATCGCCAGACAGCTGCTGGAGCGAAAGCGACGACGACGCTCTCATGGCAGGGGGAGAAGGCGGTCATCACCTATCCGATCCCGGGAGTCGCTGGTGCGACCGCGACCGCCACGCTTGACAAGGGCTTCCTGCCGGAACGCGTCGTCGTGACGCACGGGACGAACAAGACGGAGTTCGTCTACGGCAATTTCCAGGACTGGAACAATCCCCTGTTCAAGATCGAGGCTCTGTACGCCGGCACAATCGTCGAGCGTCGGAACGGCACAGTCATTCGGGACTTGAAGACGAAGGTGACAGAAATCGGCCAGGTGTACGTAGTCGTGCCTGTTCCGGACAGCGTGCAAAAAGCTGGTGGAAAGTGAGGATTCCTATGAAGGCGGCTGTGATGGTGATCCTCGGTCTCTTCGTTACTGCCGTGGCGGCACAGGCTCAAGGTCCGGCCCCGGCGCAGCAGAACGCTGCGCAGGCTCCGACGCCCAAGATGGCCAACGGCAAGCCTGACCTGACAGGCTCTTGGCAGGGGGCGGGCGGCGGTCAGCAAGGTTCCGGCGGCGATATGTTCCGGCGGTGCACTCCGTTCCAGACGAAGGAGTGCATGGAGTGGACCAATCAGAGCGAGGACTGGGTGTTCATGTCAGCAACTCGGCTCGATCAACGGCAGCCGTTGTACAAGCCCGAGCACTGGGACAAGATCATCGAGCTCGACCAGTGGACCAACAAGTACGACCCGGTCATGACCTGCCTCCCGCTGGGAATTCCGCGGCAGGGGCCGCCCGCGCGAATTTTCCAGACCGAGAGCGACATCACGATGTTCTACAGGGGCGGGATCGACGGCGGCGGCGGGTACCCGGAGTTCCGCATGATCTCGCTCGACGGGAAGCCGCACGATCCGCGGCGGGCGCTCCAGTACACGTACATGGGGTACACGGTCGGCCGCTGGGAAGGCGACACGCTCGTCCTCGACTCCATCGGCTTCTCCGACGAGACCTGGCTCGGGCGCGGCGGCTTCTTCCACTCCGACCAGATGCGGGTCGTGGAGAAGTTCACCAGGACCGGGAACCAGATGCTCTACGAAGTCACGGTCGAGGACCCGGTGGTGCTCGTCAAGCCATGGGTCATGCCTTCGAGGACCCTGCGGCTCTCAAACGCCAACACGATCATTTCAGAGCGGGGAAGCTGCTCGGACAGCGAGCTGAAAGAGGTCAGTAGTCAGATGCGGCACTAATGTCTCGAACGGTCGCGCATGCTGGCCTGGCTTGAATCTAGTTCGCTGGCGGTGTGGTTGCGTGAGTCGCCCTCGCTGTGGGCCCTCCCGACCGTGCTGACGCTTCACACGATGGGAATGGCGGTCCTGGTTGGCGCGAGCTGGCTGCTCGACTTGCGTCTGCTCGGCATCAGCCGAAACGTTCCCCTCTCCGCCTTCCGCTGGGTGTTTCCTGCACTGAAGGTCGGCCTGATCGTCAATGTCGCTACCGGCTTCCTACTCTTCTTGCGGACTGCAACAACCTGGGGAACGTCGATACCGTTTCTGATCAAGATGTGCCTCGTCGTCGCCAGCGTCGCCACGTTGATGCCGATCCGCTCGTACGTGTTTCACAGCGAACCCGAGCCTGAGGTCAGCAGCAACGTTCGTCTTCTGGCAATCGCCTCGATTCTCGCCTGGACCGGCGCCGTGACCGCGGGCCGTCTTCTCGCCTACCTGATGCCATAGGCGATACATGCCTTCGATCACAGCCATCAACGTCACCCATCTGCATCTGCTTCTGAACCACGTCCCCACCCTCGGTTCGATCGCTGCACTGGGTCTCCTGCTCCTGGCCCTTATCCGCCGTAACGAGGCCATGACGCATGCGGCGTTGGAAGTGATCTTCGTGATAGCGGTCGTCACTCTTCCCGTGTATGTGAGCGGCGTGGCTGCCCATCGGAATATGCGGGACCGGCCGGAGCTCTCCGAGACTGCGATCAGGGTCCACCAGGACGCGGCGCTCGCTGGATTTGCTTTGACAGAGTTCGCCGGCTTCGTAGCGTGGATCGCGTTGTGGCAGTCCAGGCGCCGCGGCCATGCGGCGCGAGGGCTCGTACCTGCGGTGATACTGCTGTCATTCGCAGCGCTCGCGCTCATGGCTCGCGCCGCGACGCTTGGAGGCGAGATTCGCCATCCCGAAATCCGGGCCGACCTTTCCGCGAGTGCCGCCGCGCCTGCCCCGAGCCCTGTCGAGGGCCCTGCCCCGAGCACAGTCGAAGGGTCTCGCCGAAGCGGAGCGGAGGCGGACAGTACGGAACAATTCGTGACGTCGGCGATCTCCATGTATATGGTGAACAGCCCGTGGGCCTGGCCCGCGGCCGAGACCATACACTTCCTGGGTCTCTCGCTGTCGTTCGGTGTGCTGCTGGCCGTGAACCTGCGGATACTCGGATTGATGAAACAGGTTGCGTTCGCCGACGTGCATCGGTTGCTGCCGTGGGGGATGCTGGGCTTCGGCGCCAATCTCATCACCGGGATGCTGTTCTTCGTCGGGCAGCCCGGGCAGTACAGCACAAGCGCGCCCTTCTATTGGAAGGTCGTCTTCCTGATGATCGCCGGCGCGAATTTTCTCTATCTGACGGTGTTCAAGAAGGCATGGGCCGCCGAGGGGCTAGACTCCAGCCTGACTGACAAGGCCATGGCAGTCTCGTCCCTCGTTGCGTGGCTCGCCGTGCTGTACGCGGGTCGGATGCTTCCCTTCCTCGGCAACGCCTTTTGAGGCTGAAGGGATGATGCCGTTTGCCGTAGCCGCGATGGTCGTTGTCGTCCTGGTGATTGTCGGGGCCGTTGGATACGTTCTCGATCGCAGTGGCTGAACGGTCGGTCGCACGGCTCGAAGCGAAGTCGTCCGACGTCGTCCGGCTAAGGCCTACGTACAAACAGTGTGCGCGTAAGAGTGATTCGCCAACCGTAGCGCGCCTTGACTGCTTTGCCCCGTCGAGAACCAGCCGTTCGTTCCTCAAGATCCATGCCGCGACAAGGGGCGGGCGGGATGTTCTCATGGCGTTCCTCCTTGAAGTTGCGGCACGCCGCGCCAGAGCTGTATCAAGGTTTGTTGTAATGCGCGAACCTGTCGCACACCTTTGGCGGTGACTCGGAAATATCGCTTCGCTCTGCCCGAAGTGGCCTCTCCTAAGTGATGGATCGTGAAAGCGGAATCTGGAAACTGCAGTTGTCCTGCGGATGTTGTCGTGCCAACCTCCGCCTGATAGTGACGTGAGGTCGCTTGGTACCGGCGCGGGGTTATGAGGAAGGTTGGAGCGTGAGGTTCGAGGGAATCGCTGCCTGGCTCGCTGGGCATGGGTTCAGCATGACGACACCGTCTATTGACTTTCCACGATGAGGACGCTGCTCGGCGCGGGGAGGCCGGCGGCCTGGCGCGACCAGCTGCGGCCGACATCAGCGGATATGTAGAGGTTGCCCTTTCGATCAGCGAGCCCGGCTGCCGAACCGTGCGTGGCGATGCAACCGGTGTCGGCGATGCCATCGATCCATGCGGGCAGGCCGCCGGCGATGGCGACCAGCGGACCGTCGCCATCGACCCTTCGTCGATAGATCGCCCCCTGTGCCGCGAAGTGGTCTATTGATGCGGAGACGAGAACGTCGTCGCCCGCAAACGCAACTGCGGAGCAATACGAGGCGTGCAGGCCGGCCTGTTCGACGTTCCACGTCGCGCCACCGTCGCGGCTGGCGCAAAGGCCGATCGCGGCTGCGGCCATCACGACGCTTGGACGGCTCGGGTGCGCGCGGACCTCATGGACGTCGCTGTCGATGGCGATGGTCGGATGCCAACTTGCTCCGCCGTCCGTCGACCGGGGGACACCGCCGACGTGGACGTTGGCGAGGAGCACCGCACCGTCCGAGGTGGCGGTTATCGAACGGATCCCAAGCGGGGGTCCGACGCGCTGCCCGTTAATCAGTGCCGAGCCTGCGAACCATGTTTCGCGGCCGGCGACCGCGTCGAAGCCGCGGAGTTGCTCGAGTTCTCCGTCTTCGCCGACGCGCAGAACGCGTGCATCGTCACTTCCGACGTAGATGACGTCGCCAACCGCCACGCAGCAGGCGAGATCCAACTCCGTCGTCGCTATCGTGCTCCACACGCCGTCCGGCGCGCGCCGGCGAAGTGAGCGTCCGTTGACGATCGCGAGAGCGCCGCCACGCCCGTCGGGTGCGAGGGTTCTGACCGACTCGTTGCCAAGCTCTTGGTCGAGGGTTTCGCCGGCGACGACGAACAGGCCGTCTTGCCACGTGGCCACAAGCACTATTGGAGTCGTCACGATGGCACCAGACGCAATCCGGCCTGACTGACATGAGCAGACAAGGTGTCGCAGCCGGCCTTGCGAAGTATGCAACAAGACAGGGACCGTGCTCGATGCGAGGCGTTGTGGAATTCGTGGTGCCGGTACGGGGTTGTGAGAAAGGTTGTAACGTGTCGTTTGCTGGCATCGCCGCATGAAACCGGACGCCGTCATTCCGAATTTCACCGCCACTCAGGCCAGCGGCACGAATGCGAGGATCGAAGAAACTTCAATGCTGCCCAGCAGATCGACCACGGAGACTTCTGAGAACCGTCCGGGAACCAAACTGCTGTGGCCGAAGATTGTGGATGTCCAATCGGCCGACTTTGCAATCACTCTGGGCTGGTTGGCGAGTGCTGGTATGGCCCTTTGGTTGCTCGTGCTCGGCCACCTCGCCCTGCTAACGAAACCACCTGGCACCAGCGCATGGATGATTCCCGGTGGTGCAGTCGAGGCATTCGTCGCCTGGCGCGTTCTTCAGCGGTCCCGCACATGGGCCGTGATCGCGCTGCTCGATTCGATGCTGGGGATCTCCTGGGTTCTCTTTACCCGTGGATCGGGCGCCAGCTTCACCTACTTCGGACTGTTGGCACTTCTGTGGAGAATCCACGGAGTGAGAGGAACGTTCGCGTACACGAAACTCGCTGGGCGCGAGGTACCGTCACGTGATCAGAATGCAACATGAACGACCGGGCGTCCGTTCTCGCAACGACGTGTGGCCGCCGACTTGGACCTTGCAGGTTGAAGTTTGGTACCGGTAGGAGTTGTATGTAAGATTGGAACGTCAAGTTCTCCGGACGCGGCGTAAGCCCTTCGGCCACGGAGTGGTATCCCATTGCCTGACGTGTCAGTGCGTCAAGGGCCGCCCGGCGACAATCGACTACACCTCGACGCCACCATTGGTGGGACCGTAAAAAGAGTAGCGGGAACAAACGTGGGGCTCACAG
>Ga0114129_10001046_pt1 | contig 36258 bp, 33 predicted proteins | sample RhiMetdeltSRZDD1_FD_80071 | JGI IMG/M metagenome (GOLD analysis project Ga0114129, IMG submission 80071) | Populus rhizosphere microbial communities from Tennessee, USA - Rhizosphere MetaG P. deltoides SRZDD1 (version 2) (version 2) | ecosystem: Host-associated > Plants > Roots > Rhizosphere >...
CCGGTGAACGGCGGCAGATCGACTGGACGATCGTGGTCTCGTCGGGCCGATCGGCGAGGATGACGTCGAGCGGCGCATACAGAAGCAGTCCTCCCGGACGCGGTTCGAGCCACTTCATGAGATGGAAGGACAGGCGCGCGCTGATGATCTGGTGCTCCAGGGACGGACCCGGCGCAGAGCTCGCCATCGTGGATCTCGTAGCGCCGGCCGTCGTTGGGCAGCGCTGCGTAATCCCGATACGTGAACGCGCTCTTCGGGCTCATGCGGATTTACTATTCGCCGGCGCCAAGAGCGGGTCAATGCCCCAATCTGGATGCGGTCGCGTTCGTGCCTGAGACGGTGCTGCCGAATGGCGTACGCCTGCACTGGCGCGAGGCCGGCGATGCCACGAAGCCGCCGGTCGTCTGGATCCACGGCGGCTCGATCGAGGACTCGTCGTCGATGATCGCCGATCTGCAGCCATTCGCCACGCGGATCCGCGCGCTCTTTCCCGACACGCGCGGTCATGGCCTCTCCGACCGCTTCGAGCGCGTCGAGGACTACACGTATCCGAAGAAGGCCGAGGACGTGCTGCTATGGCTCGACGCGCTCGGCATCACTCGCGCCGTCTTCGGTGGCGCCTCGATGGGGGCCGCGCTGTCCTTGTGGCTCGCGGTCAACGCACCGGAGCGCGTTCGCGCGGTCGTGTCCATCAGCGGTCCACCGTACGCGCCGCTGCCGGAGGACGTCGCATGGTGGCGGCGGCATCGACATCTCGTCGAAGCCGGGCGCTTCGAGGAATACTACGATGCCAACGTGCGCCTGCGCGTGGGCGAGGACGCGCTGGCGCGGATCAAGGCGCGGCCGGATCGTTACGTGGAGGTGCTCGGCATGCTGCGCCTGCACTCGGTGACATCGCTGCTGGCACTGCTCGACGAGACGTATTCCCGGACCGAGTGGCTCGCCGATTGCGCGCGCATTCGCTGTCCGGTCCTCGTGATCGCGGGCTCCGAGGATCACTTCCCGACGGTGGCGATGTCGCGGCGGGTCGCCGACACCATCGTCGGCGCGCGGCTGCACGTGATCGAAGGCGGCGGCCATTTTCCCAACCGCTCGCACCGGGCCGAGGTGCAGGCGGTCGTCGCCGCCTTTCTCGCCCGAATCGGTGTATAAGGGGTGGCCATGCGCATCGTGGATCTCTCGTTTCCGATCCGCCCGCACTTTCGGTGGAAGGTCGAGCCGAAGCTCACCAAATCACATGCGGCCGGGGATGTGTTCCAGTCCACCGTGCTGACGGTGGCCTGCCACGCCTACACGCACGTCGACGCGCCGGTGCACTTCCTGCCGGGTGATCGCGACATCGCGTCGATGGCCGTGGACCAGTGGATTGGTGACGCCGCCGTGGTCGACCTGAGCCATCTCGGCGACAACGGCGAGGTCACCGCCGCCGAGCTCGACGAGCACGCCGGGCACGTGCGCCGGGGCGACATCGCGCTGCTCCGCACGGACTGGCCGAAGAAGGTCAGCGTGGAGAGCGAGAAGTTCTGGCGCGACGCCCCCTTCACGGGACGCTCCGCGTGCGAGTGGCTGGTACGGCGCGGCGTCAAGGCCGTGGGCTACGACTATCCGCCCGACTACACCGTGCGCACGTCGATCTTCGAGCCGAACGTGAAGTTGACGCCCGAGCAGTGCACCACGCACCACGTCTTTTTCCCGGCCGGCATCACGGTGATCGAATACCTGACGGATCTCGACCGTATCGGCGCCGCCCGCTGCCGATTCGTCGCGCTGCCGCTCAAGATCGAGGGCGCCGACGGCTCGCCCGTGCGCGCCATCGCCCTGGTCGACTAGCCGATTTCCGATCGTCGCTCGGTGTTGGGGTATGATCTGCCGCATGCCCCGCGCCTGGTTCGCCTTGCTCGCTGTCCTGGTGGCCGCCGCCGGTTGCAGCGGCGAGCCGACGGCCTCCGCTTCCGCCGCCGCGTCGACGGAGAAGCCGACCGCTGCGAGCGCGCCCCGGCCCGTGAAGGTGTTCCAGGCGGTCGAGGCGCGCGTGCCGCGTACGGTGACGTCGACCGGCGCGCTGGCCGCCGACGACACGGTGGTGCTCGGCGTCAAGGTGCCGGGGCGACTGGTCGAGCAGGCGGTCGACCTCGGCACGCGCGTGCGCAAAGGCCAGGTGATCGCGCGCATCGACCAGACCGACTATCGCCTGCGCGTCGAGCAGGCCGAGGCGGCGCTGCAGCAGGCGCGGGCGCGGCTCGGGCTGGCGCTGACGGGAACCGATGAGCAGGTGGATCCGGAAAAGACTTCGATCGTGCGGCAGGCACGCGCCGTGCTCGACGAGGCGCGGCTGGCGCGCGAGCGGTCGGCCAAGCTGCTCGAGCAGAACCTGATCGCGCGCGCGCAGGACGATACCGCGCAGGCCAATCTCGGCGTCGCCGAGGCCCGCTATCACGACGCGCTCGAGGAGGTCCGCAACCGGCAGGCCACCTTGACCCAGCGGCGTTCGGAGCTGGAGCTGGCGCGGCAGCAGCTGACGGACACGGTGCTCGTCTCGCCGTTCGACGGCGCGGTCAGCGCGCGGCAGGCGGCGGTGGGCGAATATTTGGCCGCCGGCGCACCGGTGGCCACGCTCGTGCGCACGCATCCGCTGCGGTTGCGACTGCCGGTCCCGGAGCGCGAGGCCACCGGCGTGCGGGTCGGTCAGGCGGTGCGGCTGACCGTCGAGGGCGACACCACCGCCTATCAGGGTCGCGTGGTTCGCCTCAGCCCGATCGTGCAGGAGCAGAACCGCACGCTCATGATCGAGGCCGAGGTGCCGAACGCCAACGCCGTCCTCAAGCCAGGCGCCTTCGCCCGCGCCGACATCGTGACCGAAGGCTCGCAGCCGGTGATCCGCGTGCCGGCGGCTTCGCTCGTGACGTTCGCCGGCGTGGAGAAGGTCCTCGTCGTGCGTCAGGGCAAGATCGTCGAGGTGCGCGTGACGACCGGGCGCCGCGCCAATGACACGATCGAGATCGTGGCCGGGCTCAAGCCCGGCGAGAGCGTCGTCCTGCAGCCCGGCAACCTCGCGCCGGGACAAGCCGTCACCGCCGAGCGGTAGCCTTCCATGCAGAAGCTCGCCGAAGTCTGTATCAAGCGCCCGGTCTTCGCCACCATGATCGTGATGGCGCTGGTGGTCGTCGGCGCCGCCTCGTACTTCCGCCTGGGCGTCGACCGTTTCCCGGCCGTCGACCTGCCCACCGTGACCGTGCGCGTCGAGCTGCCCGGCGCATCCACGGAGGAGATCGAGACCCAGCTCACGCAGAAGCTCGAAGAGCAGATCAACACGATTCAGGGCATCCAGGAGCTGCGCTCGATCTCCACGCCCGGCAACTCGCTGATCATCGTCACCTTCGTGCTGAGCCGGAACATCGACGTGGCCGCGCAGGACGTGCGCGACAAGGTCTCGATCGCCCAGCGCAACCTGCCGCGCGACGTGAAGGCGCCCATCATCTCCAAGTTCGACAACGACCAGTCGCCGGTGCTCACGATCGCGCTCGCGAGCGACCGGTCGCTGCGCGAGCTGACCGAGATCGCCGACAAGATCGCGCGCCCGCTGCTGGAGCGTTCGACGGGGGTGGGCGAAGTTCGCATCGTCGGCGGCCTGCCGCGCTCGATCAACGTCTGGGTGGATGCCGACCGGCTGGCGGCGTACCAGCTGCCCATCACCAGTGTGCGCGACGCGCTCGTGCGCCAGAACGCGGACCTGCCCGGCGGCAACGTGACGTCGGGTCTCAATGAGGCGTCGCTGCGCACGATGGGGCGGATGGCCGATCCCAAGGCCTTCAACGACCTCGTGGTGGCCAATCTCGGCGGCTCGCCCGTGCGCGTGCGCGACATCGGCTACGCCGAGGACGGCACGAAGGAGATGCGCTCGGCGGCGCGGCTCAACGGCGTGCCGACGGTCATCCTCGAGATCCGCCGGCAGTCGGGCGAGAACACGGTCGCCGTCATCGAGGGTGTGAAGAAGAGCCTCGAGCGGCTGGCTCCCATGGTGCCGCCGGACGTGAAGCTCGAGATCATCCGCGATCAGTCGAAGTACATCTACGCCGCGCTGCACGAGATCAACCTGCATCTGGTGCTCGGCTCCATCCTCGCCTCGCTCGTCGTGCTGGCGTTCATGCGCTCATGGCGCTCGACGTTCATCGCGGCCGTCGCGATTCCGACGTCGGTGATCTCGGCGTTCGGCATGATGTGGATGCTCAACTTCACGCTGAACAGCGTCACCATGCTGGCCCTCGTGCTCATGGTCGGCATCGTCATCGACGACGCCATCGTCGTGTTGGAGAACGTCTTCCGCTTCGTCGAAGAGAAGAAGATGCGGCCCTTCGAGGCCGCCCGCGAGGCCACCGCCGACATCGGCCTTGCCGTCATGGCCACCACGCTCTCGCTCGTCGTCATCTTCGTGCCGGTGTCGTTCATGTCGTCGATCTCCGGCCGCTTCCTCTACCAGTTCGGCCTCACCGCCGCCGTCTCGGTCATGGTCAGCCTGCTCGTATCGTTCACGCTGACGCCGATGATGTGCGCGCGCATGCTGCGGACCGAGGACGCGGGCGGTCACGGCGAGCACCACGAGGCGGCGTCGCGGCGGGGGTTCTATCGTTACATCGACGGCGCGTACACCGCCTGCCTGACGTGGTCGATGCGCCACCGCTGGGTCATCGTGGTGGTGAGCGCCGCCGTACTGGTCTCCACGATGCCGATCTACCGCTCGGTGAAGCAGGAGTACATCCCGAGCGACGTGGACGAGTCCGAGTTCGAGATGATCGTGTTCGGCCCCGAGGGGTTGAGTCTGGCCGCCATGGACGAGGGCATGCAGGCCCTGGCCAAGGAGGCGCGCGAGACGAAGGGCGTGGCGCTCACGCTGGCCTCCGCGGGCGGCGGCTTCCTCAACCGCGTGAACCAGGGCTACATGTATGTGCGTACCGTGCCGCACACCGAGCGCACGGTGAGTCTGCACCGCATCTGGGACGGGCTCAAGCGCGGCGATCCCCTGGCGGCCTTCCGCAACAACTACTCGCAGCGCGAGGTCATCGCGGCGCTGCGGCTGAAGTACCGCAAGTTCTTCGCCAACGGGTATCGGCCACAGATCCGCAACATCGCGGGGTTCAACATCGGCGGCGGCACGTTCGACATCGACCTCGCGTTGCGCGGCCCCGATCTCGAGAAGCTCGCCGAGTACGGTGAGACACTCAAGCAGCGCGCCCGCGGGCTTCCCGGCATCGCCGACGTGGACAGCACGCTGCAGCTCGACAAGCCCGAGCTGCGCGTCGTCATCGACCGCGCGCGGGCCGCCGACCTGCGTGTCGACACCGAGCAGATCGCCACCGCGCTGCGGTTGATGGTGGGCGGCGACGACCAGGTCTCGCGCTTCCACGACAACGACGTCAACGACGATTACGACGTGACCGTGCGGCTGCTCGACGCGCACCGCAACGACCTCTCCGTGATCTCGCGCCTCTATGTGTCGCGCGATTCCCTCTCCACCAACCCCGCCACCGGCGCGGGGGCCCAGGTGGGACTCGCGCCCGGCGGCGGCCTCGTGCGCCTCGACAGCCTCGTGCAGATCGTGCGCGCGCCCACGGCCTCGCGCATCGATCGCACCGACCGCCAGCGCGAGGTGCGTCTGCGCGCCGGCGTGGTGACGGGCTTCGGCCAGGCCGATCGCATCGACGCGGTCAAGCGCGAGGTTGCGGCCATGAACCTGCCGCCGGCCTACTCCACCTTCGTCACCGGCAAGGCGAAGGAGATGGAGAAGACGTTCACGGAATTCCTGTGGGTGTTCGTGCTCTCGTTCGCCTTCATGTACATGATCCTCGCCTCGCAGTTCGAGAGCCTGATCCATCCCCTGACGATCTTGCTGTCGCTACCACTCTCCGTGCCGTTTGCGATGCTGTCGCTCTGGTACACGGGCAACACACTCAACCTGTACTCCGCGCTCGGCATTCTCGTGCTCTTCGGCGTGGTCAAGAAGAACGCCATCCTCCAGATCGACCACATGAACAGCCTGCGCGCGGGAGGGATGGCGCGTGCCGACGCCATCATGCAGGGCAACCGCAATCGGCTCCGCCCGATCCTCATGACGACCCTGGCGCTCGTGGCGGGCATGCTGCCGCTCTGGGTCGGAACCGGTCCCGGTGCCGAAGAGCGTCGCGCGATCGCCGTCGTCGTCATCGGCGGCCAGTCGCTCGCTTTGCTGCTCACGCTGCTCGTCACGCCGGTGGCGTACTCGCTCTTCGAGGACGCCGCGGCCGCGCTCAAATGGGCGACGCCGTCGTTTGCGCCGTGGCAGCGGCTCGAGCGCCGGCGGGAGCGCCGCGCCTGGCGGCTGCTGCGTCTGCGCCGGCGCGCGCGGGAGGCGGCGGCGCCGCCGATCTCCGGCGGCACCAACGGCGTGGACTAGCCGGGCCGGGCCGCGCCGGCTGGCGCGTTCACCACGCGCGGGAACGCACCGCCTAGCCAATAGATCGGGCGATGTATCGTGTCGTGCTTCGGCGTCCGGTTGCCGCACGGCGCGCGCCGAGGTAGCATGCCGGGCGCTTCGAGCGGGAACTGCCCCGCGGACACGCGCGTTCTGATGGTCGTCCAGTGGTCCGGAGCTCTGACGTTCAGGCTTTCGAGCGACAAGGAGGAGACATGACAAAGCTGGCTGCGATCACGCTGATGCTGTCCTTCGCATTGTTGAGCGCTGTGCCCGCCGATGCCCAGACGCCGGCCCCACCCCCCGCGTACGGTATGCCGATCGGTCTCGAACAGGCCAAGAAGGTCATGGCCGGCGCCGAGGCCGAGGCCAAGAAGAACAACTGGCCGGTGGTCATCGTGGTCCTCGACTCGGGCGGACAGCTGGTCATGCTCCAGCGCCTGGACAACGCCCAGTGGGGCAGCGTGGACATTGCGAAAGAGAAGGCGCGCTCGGCGGTGGCCCTGCGCCGGCCCACCAAGGCGTTGCAGGACCTCATCGCCCAGGGTGGCGCCAACCTCCGGCTCCTGAACATCGGCTACAGCGTGCTGGAGGGCGGCATCCCGATCGTCGTCGACGGCAAGATCGTCGGCGCCGTGGGCGTCTCCGGCGTCACGTCGCAGCAGGACGCGCAGATCGCCCAGGCCGGCATCGACTCACTGAAGTAGCGACGCACAGGTCGCCGCGGCTGGCGCGGCGCGGTGCTCGACCCGCAAATCGACACCGCACGACGCCGGCCGCTGCGACCCGGCGACCGAAGCCTCCGGGCTACTTGACGGCGCCGGCCGTGAGCCCCGAGACGTAGTAGTCCAGGAAGAACACGTACAGGATCACGATCGGGACCGAGCCCAGGATCGCGCCTGCCATCAGCTCGCCCCAGAAATAGATGTCACCGCGGATCAGCTCGCTGGTGACGCCCACGCTCGCGGTGATCTGCTCCGACGACGACGTGAAAGTGAGCGCGTAGATGAACTCGTTCCAGGACAGCGTGAAGGCGAACAGCACCGCGCAGACGAGCCCGGGAATCGCGATGGGCAGCACGATGCGCCAGAGGGCCTGCACGCGTGTGGCGCCGTCGACCATCGCGCACTCCTCGACCTCCTTGGGCACCGTGCGGAAGTAGCCCATGAGCAGCCAGGTGCAGAAGGGAACGAGGAACGTCGGGTAGGTCACCACGAGCGCCCATTTCGAGTCGGCGAGGCCGATCCAGTTGATCACTTGGGCGAGCGGCAAGAACAGCAGCGACGTGGGCACGAGATACGTCACGAAGATTCCCGTGCCGAAGCTGTTCACGCCGCGAAACTTGAGCCGCGACAGCGCGTAGGCGGCGACCGTCCCGATGATGACGGACGCCGTGGTCGCGAGCACGGTGACGAGCAGGCTGTTCTTCGTCCAGGTGAGGAACTCGGTCTCCCACAAGAGCTTCGTGTAGTGGGCCAGCGTCGGCCCCTGCTTGATGACGAGGGGCACCGCGTGGCGGTCGTAGAGCTCGCGGTCCTGCTTCAGCGAGGTCAGCGCCATGTGATAGAAGGGGAACAACGCGAAGACGAGGAACGGCACGAGCAGCAGGTGCATCAGGGCCTTCGTCCAGAGCTGTCGGCGCATCATCAGTAGGCCTGCTTGCGTACGAAGCGCAGCTGCGCCCACACCACGAACATCAACAGCGGGAACAGATAGAGCGAGACGGCGGCGCCCTCGCCGATCCGTCCGCTCTCCAGACCGATCATCCGCGAGTACGTCGCGAACAGGTGGGTGGAGTTGATCGGTCCACCGTGGGTGAGGACATAGACGATGTTGAAGTCGCTGAAGGTGAAGATGGTCGAGAACAGGACCACCACAGCCAGGACAGGCTTGAGCATCGGCAACGTGACGTACCAGAAGCGGGCCCACGGGCCCGCACCGTCCGATTGGGCCGCCTCGTACAGGTCCTTGGGGATGGCTACCAGCCCGGCCAGGATCGTGATGGCGAAGAACGGAAGACCACGCCAGATGTTCACGGTGATCACCGCCGCCATCGCGTAGTAGCTCTGCCCAAGCCAGTTCGGTCCGGGCGGCGACAGGATTCCCAGCGAAATGCCCGTCCAGTTCACCACGCTGTAGAGCGAGTTGAACATCCACCACCAGCCGAGGGTGGAGAGCGCGGTCGGGATGACCCACGGCAGGAGCACGGCGCCGCGGATCAGCCGCTTGAACCAGAGCTGCTGGTTGAGCAGCAGCGCGAGCGAGATGCCGAGCACCAGCTTGAAGGCCACCGAGATGCCGGTGAACACGAACGCGTTCTGGAATGTTTGGCGGAAGGCGTCGGCGTCCCACAGGCGCACGAAGTTGGTGATCCCGATGAACTGGCTCGGGCGGCCGATGAACGCGTTGGACAACGAGAAGTACAGGGCCACGCAGAACGGATAGGCCACCAGCAGCATGATCAGAATCATGGCGGGCGTGATGAACAGCGGGCCGAGGATGCGCTCGCGATCGAGCGCCTCGCCGACGCGCGTGCGCCAGGATGGGCGCGCGCGCGCGCCGGCCACGGGGAGGGTCCCGATGGCCACGACGCTAGCCCGCCATGATCTTTTTCATCTCGGTCTCGGCCCACGTTATGGCGTCCTTGGTGGGCGTGCCCGTCACCGCCTTGGCGATCATGTTCGGCAGGAGGTAGGCGTTGGTGATGAGCTGGACCTTGACCGAGGGCGGCGCGGGCCACCCGTAGGTGTGGTACTCGACGCCCTCACCCTTCAGGGCGGCGTACTTCGGATCGGTCTTCAGCACCGGATGGTCCTGCAGCTTCGCGTAGACGGGCAGATTGAAGGCATCGCCCGACATGATGTACTCGTCGTACGTCTCTTTCTTGCCGAGCAGGTACTTGATCCACTCCTTGGACGCCTCGATGTTCTTGCTGAACTTCCAGATCCCGATGTGTCGCGGCGTGTCGGTCTCGAAGCGCCCGGCCGGGCCGCCGAGGCTGCGATGGTGATTGATGCCGTCCGCGGTGACGAGCTTGCGCTGCTTGGCCACGATGTAGGCGCTGACCGGATTGTGGATCCACCCGGCCTTGCCCTGCTGGATCGACTCGTTGTTGCTCGCGTCGGACCAGGACAGGACCTCGGGCTCCATGCAGTCGCGGAACATCTTCTTGTACCACTCGATCGTCTTCTCGGTGCCCGCCGAGCTGATCTTGACCGTCTTGCCGTCCTTGTCGACTTCCATTCCGCCGAAGGACCACAGCACGGGTCCCGCCGTGGAAATGGAGTCGTAGTTCTGGCTGATGGGAATCCCGACGGGATTGCCCATCTTCTTGAGCTCCTTGCCGACCGTGTACAGGTCGTCCCACGTGTCGGGGACCTTGAGGCCCGCCTTCTTGAACAGATCCTCGCGGTACGTGGCGACGAACATCCCGTGGTACTGCGGCACGGCGCGCCACACGCCGTTCACGTGCGCGCCCTCGTACGAGGACGAGATCGCCTTGCCGTACTGCTTCTCGAGCCCCGCCACGACGTCGGAAACGTCGACGAGCTGCGGCTCATACAGCCACGGGAAGTGCATGCGCATCTCGATCAGATCGTGCCCGGCCTGCGTCTGCACCTCCGACGCGTACTTCGCCTGCTGGGGACCCATGTGGGATATGTGGTCGATCTTGAGCTTGATGCCGGTGTCTTTGGTGAAGCGCTGGCCGATCTCCGCCAGCTTCTTGTCCGAGTTCGGCGCGAAGTTGTTCCAGCACAGATAACTGATTTCACGCGTTTGGCCGATCGCGGGCGCGCGGTGGGTGGCGAGGATACCCGCGAGACCGGTGGTGCCGGTGATGACGAACTGCCGTCGCGAGAGCCGAATCATGAAGCCTCCTCTCGGCCGCAGAGGCCGGGGGATAGATGTCGAGACGAGTGACGGCGAGGATAGGACCGGTGCAGCAACCTGTCAAGGCAAGGGCGGCCGGAACCGGCGACTATCTCGCGCGGCGCGTGCGCAGAAACGGGATCGCGAGCGTCCAGGGCAGGGTCAGGTATTTGCGGTCGCCGAATTCTCGCAGCCCGACCTCGATCTCGGCGCCGCCCTCCGGCGCCGCAGCCGAATAGCTTCGGAACGCGCGGTCCCAGAACGAAAAGATCGTGGCGAAGTTGCTGTCGGTCCCGCGCGACGTCGCCGCGTGGTGGATGCGGTGCATCGCGGGCGTGACGACGATGCGGCCGGCCCACGACTCGATCGCCGGCGGAATGCGGGCGTTGGCGTGCTCGAGCACGGTGAGCACGCCGGCGAGCGTTTGATGGATCAGCACCGCGAGCAGCGGCAGGCCGACCACCGCGATGACGGCGAGCGCGGTAGCGTTCGTCACGAGCGCTTCGAGCGGGTGGAAGCGGAACGCCGTGGTGTAGTCGAGATCGACGTCCGAGTGGTGCACACGGTGCACCGACCAGAGCCACGGCACCGCGTGGAGTACGCGGTGCTGAGCGTAGAAGGCGAGGTCGAGCAGCAGGACGCCGAGCGCCACCGCGACCCACGCGGCCGGCCCCGCGACGCTCGCCAGCGTGCCGCCGCGCTCCGCCACCGCGCCGGCCAGCGCCAGCGGCGCCAGCGGCATGGTGGCGATGAGCGCGTTGACGGGACCGAGGGTGAAGCTGGTCGGCCAGCGCAGGCTTCGGTCGGCGACGAGCCGGTGCCGCGGCGCGACGACTTCCCAGATTCCGACCGCCGCCACGAACGCGAGGATCCAGGCGTTACGGATCAGTCCATCGAGAAGCATGTCAGCCGACGGGACGGGCGCGACGCCTCGTGCGGAGAATGGAACGGCAGACAGCGTTTACTTGCGATTCCTCCACCAGGCGCCTGCGGCCACGACCGCAGCGCCGGCACCGAGCAGGGCGAGAGACGCGGGCTCGGGCACCGCCGCCGCGACGCCCGCATTGGCGTTACTGACCGTCACGAAGATCTGCAACGCGATCGCAGCAAGCAAGCCAGTCTTCATAGAGCCTCCACGGTCGATGATGCCGTGGCTGCGGCCACGGACGAGCAACGGTTCAGCGGTTCCGCCACCAGGCGCCGACCGCAACCGCGGCGGCGCCGACACTGAGCAGCACGAGGCTGGTCGGCTCCGGTATGGCGATGATGGTGCCCGCATGAGCGCTGCCGGCGAAGAGTATCGGTGCGGCGACGGCGACGAGCAAGGCAAACTTCATCGGCCCTCCACGTTCGATGACTGCGCCGAGAGCAAGCAAGGCCGCGGCCACCGTCCGCCGGGCTTGAAAGCCGATCACTTACACGCAGAGCGCGCGCGAGGCCGAATCGATGTGCAAAGTTTCCCGACACCGAACGGTCAGCCGACCATGATCTTCTTCATCTCATTCTCCGCCCACGCGATCGCATCCTTGGTCGATGTTCCCGTCACCGCCTTGGCGAGCATGTTCGGAACGATGAAGGAATTCGTGATGAGCTGCACCTTGTCCGAGGCCGGCGCCGGCCAGCCGTAGGTGTGGTAACTGACGCCTTCACCCTTGAGCACGGCGAGCTTCGGATCGCTCTTGAACACGGCGTGATCCTGCATCTTCGTATAGATCGGCTGGTTGAACCCGCCGCCCGACATGATGTACTCGTCGTAGACCTCTTTCTTGCCGAGCAGGTAGCGGATCCATTCTTTTGACGGCTCGATGTTCTTGCTGAACTTCCAGATGCCGATCGTGCGCGGCGCGTCGGTGTCGTGCCGTCCCGCCGGGCCGGCCAGGCTCTGGTGATGATTGATGCCGTCGGCGGTGGGCAGCTTGCGGTCGCGCGCGACGATGTAGGCGCTGACGGGATTGTGGATCCAGCCCGCCTTGCCCTGCTGCAGCGATTCGTTGTTGCTCGCATCCGTCCACGAGAGCACCTCGGGCTCCATGCAATCGCGGTAGACCTTCTTGTACCACTCGACGACCTCGGCGGTCTGCGGGCCGTTCACGCGCACGGTCTTGCCGTCCTTGTCGACTTCCTTGGCGCCGAAGCACCACATCACGGCGGACGCCGTCGAGATCGAGTCGAAGTTCTGGCTGATGGGAATCCCGATGGGGTTCCCCATCTTCTTGAGCTCTTTGCCGACGGTGTAGAGGTCCTCCCACGTGCCCGGTGTCTTGAGCCCCGCCTTCTTGAAGAGATCCTCCCGGTACGCCGAGAGAAAGACGGTGTGGTACTGCGGCACTCCGCGCCACACGCCGTGCACGTAACCCGCTTCGTAGCCCGACCCAATGGCCTTGCCGTACTGCTTCTCGAGTCCGGCGACGATGTCCGAAACGTCGACCAGCTGCGGCTCGTAGAGCCACGGCACGTGCATGCGCATCTCGACCAGGTCGTGGCCGGCCTGGCTCTGGACTTCGGAGGCGTACTTCGCCGCCTGCTGCGGGGCCTGGATGTGCTCGATCTTGATCTTGATGCCGGTGTCCTTGGTGAATCGTGGACCGATCTCCGCCAGCTTTTTGTCCGAGAGCGGCGCAAAGTTGTTCCAGCAGAGATAGCTGATCTCACGGGTCTGGCCGACGGCCGGCGCGATGCGCGCGGCGAGCATGCCGGCGAGACCGGCGGCGGTGGTGGCGACATAGCGACGGCGCGACAACGTCATGGCGACCTCCTTGGGGAGTTCAATCCTTCGGCGCCCAGGCCTTGAAGCGCTCACGCAGCACCTTCTTGTCGAACTTGCCGACGCTCGTCTTCGGCACCGTCTCGATGAGCACCACATCGTCGGGCAGCTGGAACTTGGCGAGCTTCGGTCGCAGGTACTCCATGATCTCGCGCGGCTCGAGCGTCACGCCGGGCTTGGGCACGACGCAGGCGAGCGGGCGCTCGACCCATTTGGGATGCGGCACCGCGATCACGGCCGCTTCCAGCACCTTGGGATGGCCCATGATCATCGTCTCGACGTCGATGGACGAGATCCACTCGCCGCCGGACTTGATCAGGTCCTTGGTGCGATCGGTGATCTGCACGTAGCCCTCGGGATCGATCGACGCCACGTCGCCCGTGCGGAACCAGCCATCGGGCGTGAACCGATCCGCCGACTCGGGATTGTCGTAGTACGAGCGGATGACCCAGGGGCCGCGCACCTGGATCTCGCCGACGCTCGTGCCGTCCCACGGCTGCTCGACGCCCGCGTCGTCCACGATGCGCATGTCCACGCCGCCGGCGACGTACCCCTGCTTGGCGCGGATGGCGTAGCGCTCGTCGTCGGGCAGCGCGTCCATGTAGGACTTCAGCCGGCACACCGTGCCGAGCGGCGTCATCTCGGTCATGCCCCATGCGTGCAGCATCGGCGCGCCGTATTTCTTGTCGAACTTTTCGATCAGCGTGCGCGGCGCCGCGGAGCCGCCGATCGGGATGCAGCGAATCGACGAGATGTCCCAGCGCGGCTCGGCCTCGAGGATGGCGTCGATCGCGATCCACACGGTCGGCACCGCCCCCACGAGCGTCACGCGTTCGTTGTGCACGATCTCGACGATGTCGCGCGGTTGCGGATTGGGACCGCCGAAGATCTGGGTGGCGCCGTTGAGCACGCCCGCGAACGGGACGCACCAGGCGTTGGCGTGGAACATCGGGACGATGTGCAGGATGACGTCGCGCTCGTGGATGCCCAGCAGGTCCGTCATGGACGACGCCATGCTGTGCAGGAAGATCGCGCGGTGCGTGTAGACGGCGCCCTTGGGATGGCCGGTGGTGCCCGACGTGTAGCACATGCCGGCGGCGTCGGTTTCCGACAGCGTCGGCCACGTCTCCATCGGCCGCGCGTCGGCCAGCAGCGCCTCGTAGTCGAGCGCGCCGGGCGGGATCTGCGCGGTCGGGGTATCCCGCATGACGATGACGTGCTCCACGGTTCGAAGGTGCTTGCGGATGGGCTCGAGCGTCGGCCAGCACGAGGCGTCGACGATGAGCACCTTGTCGCCGGCGTGATTGACGATGTACGTGATGTCGTCCGCGGAGAGGCGGATGTTCACCGTGTGCAGCACCGCGCCCATGCACGGCGCCGCGAAATAGACCTCGAGATGACGGTGCGAGTTCCACGCGAAGGTGCCGACGCGATCGCCCTTGCGCACGCCCAGCGTCTTCAGCGCGGCGGCCAGGCGCTGCGTGCGTTCCGCCCAGCGCGCGTAGTCCATGCGCTCGAGCCCGACACCGGGCACGCGCGTGGCCAGCGTTTTGTTCGCGAAAATCCGCCGCGTCCGCTCGATGAAGTGCGGCAGCGTGAGCGGGTAATTCATCATCAGGTCGTCGAGCTGAGCGGTCATCGGCGCCCTCCCGGAGCCACTTCTCCCAGATCGTCCGAGGTCGCGCACCGAAAGCCGACGAAGTGGTGGCCCGCCGCCGCGCCGCGGCGATCGTACGACAGCCGCCGCGTCACGCTCAGCGCCTCCGGCGGATCGTCGTGGCTCGCCCCGCGGACGACGACGCGGCCGGCGCCGGTGAACGGCTCGCGGCCGTCATCGTGCCGGTAAGGGTACGGCTTCAGCATCGTCGCCGTCCACTCTCTGAGATTGCCGAGCAGGTCGTGGACGCCGTACGGTCCCGCACCGGCCGGGCGCCCGTCTGTCGGCGCCGTGGCGTTGTACGCGCGCCCGAAGACGGCGTGCGCGGGTGTCGGCGCCGCGTCGCCCCAGGGGTAGGGTCGGCGGTCGTTGCCGCGCGCGGCCTTCTCCCATTCCGCTTCCGTTGGCAGGCGCCGGCCGCGCCACGCGCAGTAATCCCTGGCGCCGAACCATGAGACCTCGACGGCCGGATGATGCTCGAAGCCGGGATCGGCGAGCCAGCGCTCACCGCGTCGATGGATGCGCGCGTCGGCGTCGTCCCAGTCGTAGTGCCGGTCGCCCGCCGGCGACACGGCGCCGTGTGCGTTCAGGAACTCGGCGAACTCGCCGTTGGTGACCTTGTGTCGGTCGATCCAATACGCGCCGACGAAGACGCGGTGCATCGGCGTCTCATCGCGCGCGCCGTCGTCCCGGCCCATCCAGAACGGGCCCGGCTGAACCAGCATGATGCCGTCGCCGGCGGCGCTCGCCGGTGCGGCGAGCCAGACGGCAACCGCGAGGGCCCATCGCGCCAGGCGAGGCATCGAGGACATTGTAAGAATTCCCCGGCCAAGCGCAGGATTCGAATAGCCTCCCGGGGCCTGGCGTCTCATCCGCTGACGGAGGAGACAGCCATGGAGAGGAACTACTGGAAGCTCGCAACGATAGGCATCGCCCTCACGGGTGTTACCGCTCTGAGCACCGGCCTCACCACGGCGTGGATGCTGCGGCCGGCAGCGGAGGCACAGGCGCAAGCCGCGCCGGCCACGCCGATGACAGCTGCGATGGTTCGTCCCGCGGCGCCGTCCATCGCCGCGGCGGCACCGGCAACGCCGCGCATCACTCCCGCCGTCGCACGCGCCGAGACGCCGGCTCGCGTCACGCGTGTGGCCTCGACCACCGCTGAAGACTGCGCGACCGGTGGCGACCGCGCGATGCGCATCGCGAAGCCGGGCGCGATCGGCGCGCTGCTCGGCGCCGGACTCGGCGCCGCCGGTGGCGCCGTGGTGAAGGGTGGCAATGGCGCCGGCAAGGGCGCGCTGCTCGGCGGGCTCGCCGGGGCGGCGCTCGGCGCCGGCTATGGCGCGTACAAGACGCAGAACGAGTGCGGCACGATCTTCGGCGGCGGCAACGGCTTCAGCTCGGCATCGGCCGCGCCCGCCGGCAACGTCCAGGCAATGACTCCGCCGGCCGCTCCGCGCAGCGCCGATCGGATCCAGGTCTACGGCATCGAGCGTTGACGTACGCGCGATGGGCGCCGCCCGAGCGGCGCCCATCGCCGATTCCGCTTGGCGTCAGCGTCGTCGCACTCGGTGACGCGGCAAGCGCGAACGCTTCGCCAGCGGACGGCTACCTCGCCCCATCGCCTCTACGATCCGCTCCAGCGCCGTCACGAGCCGTTCGACGAGCCGGTTGCGATGCTGCGGCGTGTCTGGCTCCGGCCTTCTTGATTTGCGCGACGCCGGCTCTTTGAATGGCGATTCCATCAAGGGCGATTGCATCAGCGACGTCTCGATCGCCGATGGCTCGACGACCGACGGCTCGACGACCGACGCTTCCACCACCGCTGCCTCGACGGGCCACGGCGCGACCGGCGACAGCGCGACGGGCGGCGGCTCGACCGGCGGCGGAGCGACGGGCGGCGTCGGGACGGGCGCCGGCGCGGCGGGCGAAGGCGCTACGGCCGACCGCCGTGTCGTGCTCACCCTGAACCGCGTGTAGATCGCGGCGTCCAGCTCGGTGAGGACCGCCGCGAGCTGCGCCTCGAGGACGTCCACGTCGAGCATCGGGCGAGCCACAGGCGGCGGCATCAGAAGCGCCGTGGCGGCGCTGACAGCGTGAAATAGTTCGCGATGGCGCGCCGCGCGGGCTCGTAACTGCCCGCCGGCGCGCGGGGATCGTAGCTCACCTCCGCCTTGAAGGCGCACGCGGGATGGCGAGCCAGGCCATGCTCGCGCCACGAGCGAAAGAGGGCGCCGAACTGGGCGACCGACAGCGGCGTCCCGACCGCGTCGCGCTGCAACGGCTGGGCGTCCTGCAGCTCGCGCGCGTCGGGTCGCAGCGCGATCGTGATCCGCCCCAGCTCGTCGATCGCGGCGTCGGCGATCACGATCTCGGCGCCGGCCGAGTTGCGGCACGGCGCGTTGCCGGGACCCCGCCCGAGCTGCTTCTCGCACGCGGCAGTCTTGGTGTCACAGGCGAGCAGGTCGCCGTGGAGCCGCTCGTACTTGTTCTTGATCTCGTTCAGCTGAGCGCCGGGGGCGCGGATCCGTTGCGGGTCGATGTCGAAGATGCTGATGAGCGTCTTCCACGCGTCGGGCGTCACCCAGCCGCGCGCCGTCGGGTCGCTCGCGACGGCGTCGGCGGAGGCCAGGATGAGCGTGAAGACGAAGATGACCTGAACGAGCAGATCGATCAGCGTGGTCAGCGCGATGTCGCGGTTCCGCGCGGAGCCGCTGGTCATCCTCATTTATTGAGGCGCGTCGACCTTGCTCAATATGAACTGCGAGGCGTCGATCAGGTGGTGATGGACGCGTCGCACGGCCTCTTCGGACGCGCGCAGGTCTTCCTGCAGGCGACTCGCGAGCGCGCCCGCCGCGTCGCTGTGTTTGCGCAGCTCGTCGGCGAGCGGCCCGGCGATCTGTGCGGAGAGCTTGACCTGCGTGGCCACCGCATCGCTGCCCAGCTGCACGGCGCGCTCGGCGATCTCGCTGAGCGCCTGCAACCCGACGGTGGCCTTCGCGAGACCGCCGCTCCAGTTGAGCACCGAGTGCTCCGCCGCTCGAGCGCCGTGCTCGAGTGTCGTCAGCGCCGCGCCCGCGCCCGCGATCGACTTGCTGGCATCGTCGGTGGCCTGGGTCACGCTCGCCCAGGCGCTGTTGGCCTCGCTGAGGCTGCCCCGCAGGACGCCGAGCGCGGCCACGATGGACGCCGTTTCCTCCGGGACCTTCTCCAGGCCGTTGGCCAGCTGACCCACCTGATTCAGCTGCGTCGCGAATTGCTCGACATTCGTCCTGACCGCGGCCACCGCGCTGGTGGCTGCGTCCGCCGACACCGCCATCGCGCTGAACGCACGGCCGCCGTCGCGCGCGCCCTGGACCGCGCTCGTCAGCGTCCCTTCGAGCTCGCCGTAGGCGGCGCCGACCAGCGACGTGGTCCGCTGCATCAGCTCGGCGCGCTGGGCGAGATCGTTGAGGATGACGACCAGCTTCTGTCCGACGTCCTCGGGCGGCAATCGAAGCGCGCCCAGCCGCGCCTCGAACTCGGCCAGCGCGGTCTCCACGTTGCTGTTGGTCTGGCGCAGAAACCCCGCCAGCTCCGTCGCCGATTCGCTCGCGATGCGCGCGAAGTCGGCAACGACCTGCTCGGTGACGCCGCGGACGGCGCCGGCGGTGCCGCTCGACAATGCTTCCATCTGCGCCTTGGCGAGGTTGTGGGTGCTCTCGGCTTGTCGCGTCGCGGCGTCGATCTCGCGAGCGGCGCGGGTCCGGAGCTCCGTGAAGGTGGTTTCGGCTTGCGCGCCCACGCGGTCCATCACGGCGCTGAACTGGCTCGTGATCTGCGCGCTCATGACCTCGAACTGGTGGACGGCGCGGTCCGAGATGGTCCGGATGGCCTCGATCGCGCCTGAGTACGACTCGTTGAGATGGCCCTCGGCGCGGCCCTGGGCGTGGACGATCCGCACGGTGCTGCGCTCGATGCGCCGCGCGGCCTCCGCGTAGGCGTCGCCCAGCCGCTTGGCGTTCTCCTCGGGACCGGACGGCGCGCCCGGCCACGTCTGCGCGAAGACGACACGGCCGGCCAGGCCGACGAACGTCGTGATGAGACCCAGGCCGAACAGCCCGAGGACGTGTCGCGTTTCGGGGCGCTCCGTCGAGTTCAAGAGCGGCGCGAACGTGGCCACGAGCGTCGCCAGCGTGTAGATGAAGCCGAGATAGTAGAACGTCTCGCCATCACCTTCGGAGGCGTAGGTCGTTCGTGACCGCATCCACAGCACCACGCCGTAGACGAGCATGAGCCCGACCACGAGCCCGACCATCGTCCAGTGCCAGGCTCCGGCGAGATTGCCGCGGTAGACGCGGCTGAACGTGAGGATCACGCTGACTCCGATGATGATGAAGCCGATGAAGATGGACGGTAAGCTTTGCAGAATGCGGTTCATGCTCAATCGACTCCTGCCCATCGTGTGATTTTTCCGCCGGCGTCGTGGAAGTATCGCTGCCAGAAGTCGACATGGGCGGCCTGCTGGAGCCGGCGGTCGCGGTAGCGCCGCAGGTAAATGACGATGATGTCCCAGTCTCGGAAGTCGGCCTGGACGTCCCGGGCGAATCCGGAGCGCACGAAATCGTCGTAGGTGCTGCGCTCACGATAGTGGCTGAACGGCTCGGTGTTCTGCAGCATGTCGGACACGACGATCAGCGTCTTGTGGCCGCCGTCTTCGATTTCCTGCGAGCGTGAGACGAGCTGCAGCGTCTCGAGGATGGGCGATCGCTCTCCGACCTCCGTCGTGAGGCTCTGCTCGAGCGCCGCGGTGACGGGGATGAGGAAGCGATCGTAGAATCCCTTCGTGATCTTCCGGTTGTTCTCGTACAGCTCGTTGCCGTGCGAGGGCGGCCGGCACAAATCCGAGGCCGGACGAAGGCTCGGGCTGTCGCGCGAGTCGAAATTCAGCTTGCTGAAGGTGAACAGCGCGATGCGCGAACGTACGGGCAATCGCGCGTCGTCGGCCACGTAGTCCTTGATGAAGCTGAGCGCGAAGCGGCGATGAGTCTCCGTCAGCGCCTCCGACTGATCGACGAGAATCACGGTCTGGTCGGTGGCCGCCCGCTTCAGCAGCCGCTTGTCCTGATAGACGCAGTTGTCGGCGCCGAGGGCGGGGCGCGCCCACATGACGCCGACGACCGTCGCGAGCAGCGCGACGACGAGGGCGCCGACGATGCTGAGGATGAGGATGCCCTGACGATCCGATTTGCTCAGCGGCACGGTCTCAGCCTTTGAGCTCCCATTCTTCTCGGCTCAGCTTCTCCCGGATGTCCTTCTCGAGCTTGTTCAGGTAGAAGTCGCGACGCCGGATCTCAGCGGTGCGGAAGCTCTGCACGGTCGCGTGGTTCTTCTGGGCGATGTCGCTGAAGTCCTTCATGGCCGTCTCGTACGAGCGGGCCAGCCGCTCCTCGCTCTCCGAGATTCCGGTCGGCGGCCGGATGAGGTAGCCCTCGAAGCTCACGCTGTCGTTGAAATACCGCGGCGGCGGCGACGTGCGCGCGCGCACGTTGGCCTGCCGATAGCCTTTCAGGACGATGTTGCAGGCGTCCTGCAGCTCCGCCGCCTCCCGCGCGAACGTCCGGCGCTGCTCCTCGGTGTTGCTGACGAGCTGCTGGTAGTACTCGATGTTCGACTTCACTTCGGAGAGGAGGTGCGCCTGCTCCTGCAGCGTGCGGTCGAAGACCTGATCCACCAGCCGGCAGTATTCCGTCTTCGCCGTCTCGTATGCCGCGCGTCGCGCCTTCACCTCGCGATCGAGCTGTCCGTAGCCGGGGTAGGGGTCATCGATCGAGTAGCCCTTGTACGCCGCGAAGATCCCGAAGATCAGCGCGAGCACCACGAGAATCCAGGAAAACACGTCTTCGAAGCCGAGGGGGTTCTGCGCCAGCCGCTGCCAGGCGAGCTTCGCGGCCCGCCACTGGTCGGCGTCGGCGGAGAACCGGGGTGGAACCTGGTTCGGGCCTGGCGCAGAGACGCCGGGCTGCGACTGCGCGATGTCGTTCGTGGCCACGCGATAGTGCGCGGCGCCGAGCGTCACCAGCAGAAAGCACGTCGTCAGGAACGCCACCCCGCCCAGCGCCAGCCACGTGCGTCGCGCGCTCCGATGGTTCACGTACCGCAGCAGGCTTCCCGACAGGATCGCCAGACTCAGATTGACGATGGACAGCGTCATGGCGATCAGCACGCCGCCGAGGAGGCCGAAGTCGCTTCCCTCGGCGTAGAAGGTCGACAACGACACCCATTCGACGAGTGCGAGCGCGGCCACGATGGCGAAGTGATAGACCTGCGACTCGGGATACGCGGCGGAGCGGTGATGGAGCCCGTGCTTTTGCTGAAACCAGCGCAGATGCTTCAGCGCGCGCGTCTCGTTCTCCTTCGCCTGCGCCAGGCGGGCGGCGTGATCGGACCGAAGCTTCTCCAGACCCGGCTCGATCGCCGTCAGCAGCCGCGCGAACGAATCGCGGGACTGCTCGATGTCGATCCTCGCCGCCGTGGCTCGACGATCGAGCTGCACGCGTCCGAGGCTGACCTCGCAGCTTTCCTTGCGCTGGCGCGCGAGGCCGACGAAGTACGCGCACACTTCCGATTCGTTGGCGTCGAGCGAGGTGCTGGACGTCTTGGGATTGTCGTGAAGCGCCGCGTCTGCCGCTTTCTCGTGGACGTCGAGCGTCCGCCGCGCGGTTTCGACCAGCTGCTGCATCCTCGACAGGCCCTCCGGTGCTCGCACTCGTCGCCGCCCCAACCCCCGCCTCTTGAAGGGTTGAATGGCCGCGACGGCGGCCAGCAACGAATAGGCTCGTACTGTTCGGCTCGTTGCTCTTCCCCCGGCCGCTTCCTGTTTAGGACATCGCCCGGACTTCGGCAAGTGTTTTCTCAGGCGCCGCGCGTTGAGGGCTTGACATCGCAGCGCATGTAACCTTTGCACGTGCTCCGCGGCGACGCGAGGCGCGGCCCGCGCTCGCGCGGCTGTGATATCGTGGCGCGCGATGAAGTCGCGCTGGAACGATGCCGAGGCCGCGACGCTCGAGGGCCTCGACCTTCTCGTCTACGCGTCGCGGCTCGTCGGCGCCGAAACCTCGCTGGTCGTCTGGGGCGGCGGCAATACCTCCATCAAGACCGCCGAGCGCGATCATCGCGGCCGCGCCATCCCCGTGCTCCGCGTCAAGGGCAGCGGCTCCGACCTGAAATCCGTCCAGCGTAAGGATTTCCCCGGCGTGCGCATGGACGACATCCGGGCGCTGCTCGAACGGCAGGAGATGGGCGACGCGGAGATGGTCGGGTATCTCGCGCACGCCCTGCAAGATCCCGGCGGCGTGCGCCCCTCGATCGAGACGCTGCTGCATGGTTTCGTCGACGCTCACGCGGTGGTTCATACCCATGCCGATGCCATCGTCTCGCTCACCAACAACGACCGGCCGCGCGACGTGCTGGCCTCGGTGTACGGCAAGGATGTCATCGCGCTCGAGTATCGGCGGCCCGGCTTCAAGATCTCGCGCGAGGTCGCCGATGCGATCGCCGAGCACCCCCAGGCGCGGGCGCTGGTCCTCGAGCGCCACGGGACCATCACGTGGGGCGCGACCGTGCGCGACGCGTACGAGGCCACCATCGAGCTGATCACGGCCGCCGAGGAGGCCATTGGCGAGCGCAAGCGCGGGCGGCGCCTCTTCGGCGGCCCCCGCGTGCCGGTACTCGCGCCCGAGGCGCGGCGCGCGGCCGCGGTCGCACTCGCGCCGAGACTGCGGGGGCGGCTCGGTCGAGCGCGGCGCGTGATCGTGACCTTCGACGATGCGGATGCGGTCACCGCGTTCACGTCCTCGGCCGAGGCGCCGGCGCTATCTCAGATCGGCCCGGCGACGCCCGATCACACGATCTACACCAAGCGGCTGCCGTGCTTCGTGCCCCTCGACCGGGCGCCGTCGGAACACGACGCGACGTGGGCCGCCGTCGATGCCGCGGTCTCCGACTTCGTCCGCGACTACACCGCGTATTTCGAGGCGCACCGCGAGCCCGGCGCCGAGCTCACCGATCCGATGCCGCGCGTCGTGCTCGTTCCCGGGCTCGGCATGTTCACCGCGGGGCGCGACCGCCGCACGGCCGGCATCGTCGACGACATCATGCACCACACGATCGACGTCATCGGCAACGCCTCCGCGTTCGGCCGCTACGTGTCGCTCAGCGCGAAAGACGCGTACGACGTCGAGTACTGGCCGCTCGAGCTCTACAAGCTCACGCTGGCGCCGCCGGAGAAGGAGCTCGCGCGGCGGATCGTGCTGGTCACCGGCGGCGGCTCCGGCATCGGACGCGCGGTCGCGAAGCGGCTGGCCGTCGAGGGCGCGCACGTGGTCGTGGGCGACCTGGACGAGGCCGGTGCGAAGACGACCGCGGACGAGGTGGTGGCGGCGGTCGGCGCAGGCCGCGCGATCGGGCTCCGCATGGACGTCACGAGCGAGGCGTCCGTGCGCGCCGCATTCGAGGCGACGGTGCTCGCCTACGGCGGGCTCGACATTCTCGTCTCCAACGCCGGCATCGCGCACAGCGCGCCCGTCGATCGCATGGCGCTCGCGGATTGGGAGCGGTCGTTCGCGGTGAACGCCACCGGCCACTTCCTCGCGGCGCGCGAGGCGATGCGGATCCTCCTCGCACAGGGGCTCGGCGGCGCGCTCGTGTTCGTGGCCACCAAGAACGTCATGTCGCCGGGCAAGGACTTCGCCGCCTACTCCGCCGCCAAGGCCGCGGAGGCGCAGCTGGCCAAAGTGCTGGCGCTCGAGGGCGCGCCGCACGGCATCCGCTCGAACATCGTGAACCCGGATGCCGTCTTCCAGGACAGCAAGCTCTGGTCGGACGACGTGCGGCGCGAGCGCGCGGCCGCGCAGGGCATCGCCGTCGAGCAGCTCGAGGACTTCTACCGCAAACGCAACCTGCTCGGCGCGCGCATCCTGCCCGAGGACGTGGCGGAGGCGGTGCTGTTCCTCGCCTCCGACCGCGCGGCCAAGACCACCGGCTGCACACTCACCGTGGACGGCGGCGTCAAGGACGCGTTTCCGCGGTGAGCGCGGCCGCGCTGCGCTTCGGCGTCCAGCTCTCGTTCAAGCCGCCGCAGGAGCAGTTCGATCTCGTGCGCCGCATCGAGGCACTCGGCTTCGACAGCGTGTGGACCGGCGATCACGTCTCCTTCCACAATCCGATGTACGAGTCGCTCACGCTGCTCGCGACGTACGTGCCGATCACGAGCCGCCTGCGCCTGGGGACCGCGGTGTACCTGCTCGCGTTGCGCGCGCCGGCCATCGCCGCCAAGGTCACCTCCACGCTCGACGCGCTGTCCGGCGGCCGGCTCATCTTCGGCGTCGGCGTGGGCGGCGAGAATCCGAAGGAGTTCGAAGTATCCGGTGTGCCACACGGCGAGCGCGGCGCACGCGTGAGCGAGGCCATCGACGTCGTGCGGACGCTGTGGCGCGACACGCCCGCCAGCTTCAAGGGCCGGTTCACGCAGTTCTCTGACGTCTCACTCGATCCCAAGCCCGTGCAGCAGCCCGGGCCGCCGATCTGGATCGGCGGCCGTTCCGAGGCCGCGCTCGCGCGCGCCGGCCGTCAGGGCGACGGCTGGGTGTCCTACGTCGTGCAGCCGGAGCGCTACGGCCAGAGCCTGGACAAGATCCGCTCCGCGGCCGCCGCGGCGGGCCGCACGCTCGAGGGCTTCGCGGCCGGGCACCTCGCGTTCGTCACCGTCGGGCGCGACTGGGAATCTGCCAAAGCCGTCTGGGCCGAGGCCCTCACCCGGCGATACGCGCAGGATTTCGAGCCGCTGGCGCGTAAGTACGGGATCATCGGCACACCCCAGCAATGCGCCGAGCAGCTCGAGCGCTTTCGCGCCGCCGGCTGCAACTACGTCATCCTCAATCCGATCGGTCCCGCCGCCCAGGAGCGCGAGCAGGTCGAGCGTCTCGCGGCCGAGGTGGTGCCCGCGCTCCGTGGCTGACCTCACCGGAGGCCAGCTCGTCGCGCGCGTCCTCAAGCAGGCCGGCGTCGGCCACGTCTTCACCCTCTGCGGCGGCCACATCCTGCCCATCTACGATGGGTGCCTCGACGAAGGGATCGCGGTGATCGATACGCGCCACGAGCAGGCGGCGGCCCACGCCGCCGACGCCTACGCGCGTCTCACGCGCAACGTCGGGGTGGCGATGGTGGCGCCGGGGCCCGGCGTGACCGACGCGGTCACGGGCGTCGCCAACGCGTATGCCGCGCGCAGCCCGATGCTGCTGATCGGCGGCGCCGCGCCGCTCGGACTGCGCGGCCTCGGCGCGCTCCAGGAGATGGAGCAGGTGGCGCTGCTGCGGCCGATCACCAAGGGCTCGTTCACGGTGGCGGAGACGCGGCAGATTCCCGAGGTGCTGACGACGGCGATTCGCACCGCGCTGAGCGGCCGTCCCGGTCCCGTGTTCGTGGAGATTCCCGTCGATCTGCTCATGAGCACGATCGAGGATCGGCTGGCGCCGATCCCGACGCAGTACGTGCATCGCCCGCGTGCGGCCGCCGACTCGCGCGCGCTCGCGGCGCTCGCGCCGCTCTTCGCCGACGCGCAGCGACCCGTCGTCGTCGCCGGCGGCGGGATCTGGTGGGACGACGCGGCGCAGGCGCTCGAGGCGTTCGCGACACGCGCGGGCGTGCCGGTGTTCATGAACGGCGCCGGTCGTGGCGCGCTGCCGGCGACGCATCCGAACGCCTTCGCGCAGGCGCGCTCGATGGCGCTCGCGCGCGCCGATCTCGTCCTGGTCCTCGGTACGCCGCTCGACTTCCGGCTGGGCTACGGCCGTCCGCCGACGTTTGCCGAAGACGCTCGCGTGGTCATGGTCGACGTCGACGCGGCCGAGCTCGGACGCAACCGCCCGCTGGCGCTCGGCCTCGCCGGTGATCTCGGCGTCGTGCTGCGCCAGGCGCTCGATGTGGTCCCGTCCTCCATGGCCTCGCGCGTGGCGCCGTGGCTGGCCGCCGTGCGCCGAAAGGAAGTGGAGAGCCGGCAAAAACTCGCGGCGTTCTGCGCGGCCGACGACGCGCCGATCTCGCACTACCGGCTCGCCGCCGAGATTGCGCGCGTGGTGGGGCCGGACACGACCGTCGTCGGCGACGGCGGGGACGTCGTCGGCTGCGCGTCGAAGGTCGTCGCGCTCCATCGGCCGGGCCAGTGGCTCGATCCGGGCCCCCTCGGCTGCCTGGGCGTTGGGCCGTCGTTCGCGCTCACCGCCAAGCTGCTGCATCCGGAGCGGCCCGTCATCCTCATCGCCGGTGACGGCGCGCTCGGCCTCAACGGGATGGAGCTGGAGACGGCGGTGCGCTTCGGGCTGCCGTTCGTCTGTGTCGTGGGCAACGACGGCGGGTGGGGCCAGATCCGCAATCCGCAGCTGTCGTTCTACGGCGAGGCGCGCGCGGTGGCCACGTCGCTCCCGGTCACTCGCTTCGATCTGGTCGCGGAGTCGCTCGGCGCGCGTGGCGTGCTGGTGCGCGAGCCGCGCGACATCGCGCCGGCGCTCGACAAGGCGCTCGGCAGCAGCGAGGTGTGGTGCGTCAACGTCGTCCTCGATCCGGCGGCGTACCGGAACACGGGGACGGTGTCGATGGCGATCTGAGCTGAGAGTCAGCGTCCTCTGCCCCCATCTGCGCATCGCCGGTGGCGTGCGCGCGATCCTGACCTATGCCGATCGCCTCGCGGCGCGCGGCCACGAGGTGACGCTGGTCGTGCCCGCCCGCAGCCGTCTTCGCGCGGCGTGGCGGAATACGCGTCGTGCCGGTCCGACGTGGGTCCCTGGATTCCGCGCGCGGGTCAGGTGGGTCTCGGAGTGGAATGCCGGGGCGCTGCCCGCCGCCGACGTCACGCTCGCCACGGCGTGGCAGTCCGCGCCCGTCGTCGCCGCGGCGCCGTCGCGCGGTGGCGCGAAGTTCTATCTCGTCCAGCACTACGAGAGCCTGTATCACGGCGCCCCGGACGTCGTGGACGCGACGTATCGCTTGCCGCTCCGCAAGATCGTGATCTCGACGTGGCTCGCAGACATCATGCGCGAGAAGTTCGGCGCCGACAGCGAGCTGCTCGTCACTCCCGTCGACCGCGCGCTATTCCATCGCGTGCCGACCACGGTCACGACGCCGCGACCGCGGGTACTGATGCTCCATCACGACTACACCTGGAAAGGCGTGGCCGACGGAATGGAGGCCGTGCGGCGCGTGCGCGCGCGCGTCCCGGACCTGCGCCTCGTCGGGTTCGGCGTCAAGCCGCCGCGCGCGCAGGAGCCGTACGACGAGTTCCACGTCAATCCGCCACAAGAGGCGCTGGCCACGCTCTATAGCGGCTGCGACATCTACCTGTGCCCGTCGTGGGACGAGGGGCTCGGCATGCCGCCCATGGAGGCGATGGCGTGCGGCGCCGCGCTCGTGACCTACGACAACGGCGGCAGTCGCGACTACGCGCGCGACGGCGAAACGGCGCTGGTGGCGCCGCGCCGCGACGTCGACCAGCTCTCGGCGCAGCTCGCCCGCATGGCCACCGACGCGGTGCTGCGGGCGCGGCTGGCGGCGGCGGGGCAGGCGTGGGTCACGACGGCGTTCGACTGGGAGCGCTCGGTCACGCGCCTGGAGGCGCTGTTCGGCGCCTCAGGGACGGGGTGAGGGCGGACGCAGGTCCTCGCGTGCCGCGACGGCGTACGCGAGCTGGCTGAGCTGCTCCTCGATCTGCGTCAGGCGTCCCGCGAGACGGCGGCGCTCCTCCTCGAGAACACCGATCAGCTGGGTCAGGCGCGCCATGAATGCGGGATCGGTTGCGACGTTGGCCGAGACCACGGCAGCCCCGAGCAGCAAGGGCGATGCCGCAGTGGCCGCGGCAATCGCCGCGCGCAGTTGCGCGGCAGCCCGTCCCTGACGCTGACACATCGATGTCAACAGTGTCGGCGCCGGAACACTGCGAACGCGCGTGCTAAAATCCCGGAAAATGCCGATTTACGAGTACGAGTGTCACGACTGCCGCCGGCGCGTGAGCCTGCTCGTGCGAAGCCTCTCGAGTACCGTGACCCCCGCGTGTCCGCGCTGCGGATCGACCGCGCTCACGCGGCTCATGTCACGGTTCGCCACGGTGAAATCGGAGGACGCGCGGCTCGAGTCGCTGGCGGAGGGGGGCGGGCTCGGCGATCTCGACGAGAACAATCCCGCCAGCGTCGCGCGGTTCATGAAGAAGATGGGGCAGGAGTTCGGTGACGAGCTGGGCGACGACTTCGACTCCGCCGTGGACGAGGCGATGAGCGAAACCGACACGGACGCTGGGGACAGCGGGGGAGAGGGCACCGGCGAATCCCTGGACACCGCCAGCCCGTCTGAGGATCTGTGACCCCCTTCAAGGCGGAGTCTGCGGACCGGCTGGATGCTTCGGAGGCCGCCGCCTGGGATGCGGTCGCCGCGGCCTGCCGCCTGCGGTCGCCGTTCGTTGGCTGGACGTGGCAGCACCACTGGGCGGCGGTGTTCGCCGAAGGCCGGCGCCTGGATGTGCGACACGTCCGTGACGCCGACGGTCGGCTCGTCGCCATCCTGCCGCTGTACGAGGTCGAGCCGGACACGTTCGAGCTCGTGGGCGGCGCCGAGGTTTCCGATTATCTCGACCTGATCGCCGTCGCCGGCCACGAAGACGACGCATGGGCCGCGCTGCTCGCGGCTCGCGCCGGCGAGCGCGCGCGCTGGATCCTGCATGCCGTGCCCGCGGGGTCGCCGACGGTACGCACGCTGCCCGCCCTGGCGGCGGCGGCCGGGCTCGTGGCCGACGTGACGCTGGAAGAGCGCTGTCCAGTCCTGGAATTGCCGCCATCGTGGGAGACCTACCTCGCCTCGCTCTCCGGAAAGCATCGCCACGAGCTGACCCGCAAGATCCGCCGCTTCGAGCGTGAAGCCCCCGACGGGCGTGCCGTCGTCGTACGCGGTGCCGATGCGGTGGCCGCGCGGCTCGGCGATTTTCTGACCCTGCATCGCCGCTCGCGCACGGGCAAGGCCAAGTTCATGGACGCGCGCATGGAGGGCTTCTTTCGCGCCGCGCTCCCGGCGCTCGCCGCGCACGACGGCGTGGCGCTGTGGTTTCTCGAGCGTGCCGGGGCGCCGGTCGCCTCGTTCGTGTGCCTCGAGTGGGACGGCACGGTCGGCCTCTACAACTCCGGCTTTGCTCCGGAGGCCTCCGCGCTGTCGCCCGGCCTCGTGCTGCTCTCGCACGTCATTCGCGATGCCATCGCGCGGCGCCGCGCGCGCTTCGACTTCCTGCGGGGCGAGGAGCGCTACAAGCTCGAGTTCGAGCCCACACTGGAAGACGTGTATCGAGTAACAATCTCGAGCGCGCTGATGGCGCCGTTGAGCGGAGCCCCCCGTGCCTAGTACAGGCCACCCACGGCGCGAACCGAGCACACGGCACCCGCGACAACAAGTCGAGAGATTGCGGGCGTGAGTCTGCTCCGCGTCGCGATGCTGAGCGTCCACACGTGCCCGCTCGCGGCGCTCGGCGGCAAGGAGACGGGCGGCATGAACGTCTACGTGCGCGAGCTCGCCCGCGAGCTCTCGCGCATCGGCGCCGCCGTCGATGTCTTCACGCGCTCGCAGAACGCCGCCATCCCGCGCGTCGTCCGGCTGGCCGATCGGGCGAGGGTGATCCATCTGCCGGCCGGGCCGCAGGCGCCCATGGCGCGCGAGCGTGTTCACGCGCACCTCGACGAGTTCGTCGACGGCGTCGAGACGTGGCGAGCCGCGGACGGCATCGAGTACGACCTGCTGCATGGCAACTACTGGCTGTCCGGCGTCGTGGGGCTGGTGTTGCGCGCGCGCTGGGCGGTCCCGCTCGTGCAGATGTTCCACACGCTCGGCGCCCTGAAGAATGGCACCGGCATCGCCGCCGAACGGGAGCCCGCGCTGCGGCTGTCCGAGGAGCGACGCATCGTCGCCACCGCCGACCGCCTCGTGGCCGCCAACGCGATCGAGCGCAACGGCCTCGTGACGGCCTACGGCGCCGATCCGGCGCGCGTCGCCGTCATCCCGTGCGGCGTGGACACGGACGTCTTCATGCCCGGCGACGCGCTCGCCGCGCGCGACGCGCTCGGCTTGCCGCCCGGGCCGCTGCTGCTCTACGTCGGCCGCATCGCGCCGATCAAGGGACTCGAGACGCTGCTCGACGCGCTCGGCTGTCTGCGCGGGGCCGGCACGCCGGCGCGCCTGGCCGTCGTGGGCGGCGAGATGGACGAGCCGGTCGACGGACACCAGGCCGACGTGCGCCGCCGCGCGGCCGCCCTCGGTCTCGGCGACGCGGTGACGTTCGTCGGCGCGCAGCCTCAGAGGCGTCTGCGCGACTGGTACGTGGCGGCAGACGTCACCGTGCTGCCGTCGTATTACGAGTCGTTCGGGATGGTCGCGCTCGAGGCCATGGCGTGCGGCAGCGCGGTCGTGGCGTCGCGCGTCGGAGGCCTGCAAACCACCGTCCGCGATGGCGTGACGGGTCTGCTCGTCCCGGAAGGCGATCCCTGCGCGCTCGCCGAGACGATCACGCGCGTGCTCGGCGACGGCGCCCTTCGCTGGCGCCTGGGCCGGGAGGGTCAGCGCTGGGCCGCGCAGCACCGCTGGCCGTGCGTCGGCGAGGCGATCCGCCGCGAATACGCGAGCCTGGCCGTGAACGTGGAGGACCTCGCCGTCAGCGACTGCGTGTAGCCGGCGCTCCCGGCTCGCTGGCGCGCCGCATGCTACACTCCCGCGCGCCGTGGGTACCCTCCTCGATGTCATCGATCTTCAGACGCACTTCGCGACGCGCGGCGGTGTCGTCCGCGCCGTGGACGGCGTCTCGTGGGACGTCGCAGAGGGCGAGACCGTCGCCCTCGTCGGCGAGTCGGGCTGCGGCAAGTCCGTCAGCGCGCTCTCGATCATGCGGCTGGTGGCGGCGCCCGCCGGCCGCATCGTCGGTGGTCGCGTCCTCTTCAAGGGCCGGGACCTCCTGTCCCTCGACGAGGACGCGATGCGACGCGTGCGCGGCCGCGAGATCGCGATGATCTTCCAGGAGCCGATGACGTCGCTCAATCCGGTGCTCAGCATCGGCCGGCAGATGACCGAAGGGCTCGAAACGCATCTGAGCATGACGCCCACCGCCGCCCGCGCGCGCGCCGCCGAGCTGCTGTCGATGGTTGGCATTCCCGATCCCGCGCGACGGCTCGGCCAGTATCCGCACCAGTTCAGCGGCGGTATGCGCCAGCGCATGATGATCGCGATGGCGCTGGCGTGTGAGCCCTCGCTCGTGCTCGCCGACGAGCCGACGACCGCGCTCGACGTCACCATCCAGGCGCAGATTCTCGAGCTGATGAAGAGCCTCTCGCGCCGGCTCGGCGTGGCCATGCTCATGATCACGCACAATCTCGGCGTGGTCGCGCGCTACGCCGATCGCGTGAACGTCATGTACGCGGGCAAGATCATCGAGCGCGGCACCGCGCGCGAGATCTACGCGAATCCGCGCCATCCGTACACGCTCGGGCTCTTGCGCTCGGTTCCACGCCTCGACGAGCCGCGGCGCGCTCGGCTGGATCCCATCGAGGGCCAGCCGCCCGACCTGTCCCGGCTGCCCGGCGGTTGTGCGTTCGCGCCGCGCTGTGCCTTCCGCGTCGAGCGCTGCGTGGTGGAAACGCCGCCGCTGCGGCCGATCGGCGGCACGGGTCACGTCACCGCGTGCTGGGAGGCCGAGCGCGTGACCCGTGCGCGCGAGCCGGTGGGAGAGGCTCGTTGAGCACGACGGCCATCGGGACCGGCGAGGTCCTGCTCGAGGTCCGCAATCTCGTCAAACACTTCGAGGTGGGCGGCGGCCTCTTCGGCGGCCGGCGCGGGATCGTGCGGGCCGTCGACGGCGTGTCGTTCGCGATCCGACGCGGCGAAACCCTCGGCCTCGTCGGCGAGTCGGGGTGCGGTAAGACGACCACGGGGCGCTGCATCCTGCAGCTCGAGTCGCCGACGTCGGGCGAGATCCTGTTCGAGGGCCGCGATCTCACCAAGGTCGAGGCCAACGAGCTGCGCGCCGTGCGCCGCCGGATGCAGGTCATCTTCCAGGATCCCTACAGCTCGCTGAATCCGCGGATGACCGTGGGCGACATCATCACCGAGCCGCTCGCCGTGCACGGCATCGTGCGCGGGGCGGGCGCCCGACGCGATCGCGTGCGCGACCTGCTGCGGCAGGTCGGCCTCTTGCCTCCGCACGCGGCGCGCTATCCCCATCAGCTCTCGGGAGGGCAGCGACAACGTGTGGGCATCGCGCGCGCGCTGGCCATGGAGCCCGCGCTGATCGTGTGCGACGAGCCCGTCTCCGCGCTCGACGTGTCCATCCAGGCGCAGATCATCAACCTGCTCGAAGATCTGCAGGCCGAGCTCGGCCTCACGTATCTGTTCATCGCGCACGATCTCGCCGTCGTGCGTCACATCTCGGATCGCGTCGCCGTCATGTACCTCGGCAAGATCGTCGAGCTCGCCGATCGCAAGACGCTCTACGACGACCCGCTGCATCCGTACACGCGCGCTCTGCTGTCCGCGGTGCCGATCCCGGATCCCGAGCTCGAGGCGCGCCGCGAGCACCTGGTGCTGCGCGGCGAGGTGCCGAGCCCGCTCGATCCACCGTCGGGGTGCGTCTTCCATCCGCGCTGTCCGCTGGCCGAGGACCGCTGTCGCAGCGTCGTGCCCGAGCTGCGCGAGGTGAAGCCGGGGCACTGGGCCGCCTGTCTGCTCGCCTGAAGACGGAGGAGCAACGCAGGGCGCCTTGACAGCGCGGTCGGACCACGGCTAACTTGCTGCAACCTTTCCCGCTTTTTCTCCGTTGTCACGGCAACGACTGATACGGGCGGTCGGTCGGGTCACGGACCTCCGGCCTCCCAGGAGGTGGCGCATGCGACCCCCCCTGGCCCGCGCCCTCGGCGCGGCCCTCGTGCTGCTCATCGCGGTGATTCCCGCGGGTGCTCAGGACAAGCCCCGCACGGGCGGCGAGCTCGTCTTCGTGGTTCCTTCGGAGCCACCGTCCTACGACGCGCATCAGGAAGAGACCTTCGGTGTGATCCATCCGATCGCGCCGCACTACAACACGCTTCTCCGGACCGACCCCAACGACAAGACGGGGACGAAGCCCGTCGGCGACATCGCGGAGTCGTGGACCGTCAGCAAGGACGGCCTGACGTACACGTTCAAGATCCGGCGCGGCGTGAAGTTCCACGATGGCGCCGAGCTGACGTCGAAGGACGTCAAGGCGAGTTACGACAAGATCCTCAAGCCGCCGGCCGGGGTGAAGTCGCTCCGCAAGGAGGCGTACGAATCGATCGCCTCCATCGACGCGCCGGATGCAACCACGTTCATCATCAAGCTCAAGTATCCCGAGCCGTCGATCCTGTTGAACCTCGCGTCGCCATGGAACTGGATCTATCGAGCCGAGACCCTGGCCAAGGACCCGCACTGGTACGAGAAGAACGTCAACGGCACGGGGCCGTTCAAGTTCGGCGAGCACGTGAAGGGCTCGCACTGGGTGGGCAAGAAGAACCCCGACTACTGGGACAAGGGCAAGCCCTACCTCGACGGCTACCGCGCGATCTTCATCAGCTCGTCCGCCGCGCAGGTGGCCGCCGTCCGCGGCGAGCGCGCCATGATCCAGTTCCGCTCGTTCAGCCCGCCCGAGCGTGATCAGCTCACGCAGGCGCTCGGCAACAAGATCGCGGTGCAGGAGAGTCCGTGGGACTGCCTGAACTTCGTCTCGATGCACCATGAAAAGAAACCGTTCGACGACAAGCGCGTCCGTCGCGCTCTCAGCCTCGCGCTGGACCGGTATGAAGGCTCCAAGGCGCTGTCGAAGATCACGCTGGTGAAGGACGTGGCCGGCATCCAGGTGCCCGGCACGCCGTTCGCCACGCCGCCGGCGGAGCTGGAGAAGCTGGCCGGTTATGGCCACGACATCAACGCGAACCGGGCGGAGGCCAAGCGGCTGCTCAAGGAAGCCGGCGTGCCCGATGGGTTCTCCTTCGTGTTCAAGAATCGGGGCATCCCGCATCCCTATGAGCCGCTCGGCATCTGGCTCATCTCGCAGTGGAAGCAGATCGGCCTGAACGTTCGGCAGGAGATCATCGAGGCCTCGGCGTATCATCCGATGCTCAAGCGGGGCGACTTCGAGGTCGCGATGGACTTCCAGTGCGGCTTCATCGTGGAGCCCGACCTCGACCTGCCGCGCTTCATCAGCACCTCGGACGCGAACTACGGCCGGCACAAGGACACCGTCATCGACGACCTCATGCACCGCCAGGGGCGCGCCACCGATCCCGAGGAGCGCAAGAAGATCCTGCGCCAGCTCGAGAAGCGGCTGCTCGACGAGGAGGCGCACGTGATCTACACGCTGCAGTGGCATCGGATCATTCCGCATCTGGCGAAGGTGAAGGGCTGGACGATCACGCCCAGCCACTATCTCAACAACCAGCTCGACGCGGTCTGGCTGTCGGAATAGGCCAGCGTGAGGGGTGCGGCCGCGTGCCGCGCCCCTCGCCACGACCATGTGGAAATATCTGATCAAGCGGTTCTTGCTGATGTTCCCGACGCTGCTCGGCGTCGCGCTGCTCACGTTCGTTCTGATCCGCGTGATTCCCGGCGACGTCGTCGAGCTGCGCTACGCGGGTGACCGCGGGGCCGTCTCGCAAGACGTCCTCACCAAAGAGCGCGCGCGCTTCGGCCTCGATCAGCCGCTGTGGAAGCAGTTCGCCACGTGGATCATCGGTGTGGCGCGCCTCGATTTCGGCGAGTCGATGTGGACGGGCGCGCCGATCTGGCAGGAGATCCGACTGCGGTTCGCGCTGTCACTGCAGGTGGCGATCATGGCCACCATCGTGGCCGTGGCGCTGGCCATCCCGCTCGGCGTGCTCGCCGCCCTCAAGCAGGACACGTGGATCGACTACGCCGTCCGGATTTTCTCGATCGCCGGGCTCGCCACGCCCTCCTTCTGGCTCGGCATCGTGTTCATCCTGCTGCTGCTCGTCGTGTTCCACTGGCTGCCGCCGATGATCTACACACCGTTCTGGCAGAACCCGTGGGAGAACATGAAGCAGCTCATCTGGCCGGCGCTCGCCGTCGGCTATCGCTACTCCGCCGTCGCCACGCGCATGACGCGCTCGGCGATGCTGGAGGTCCTGCGCGAGGACTACATCCGCACCGCGCGCGCCAAGGGCCTCGTGCAGCGACTGGTCCTGGCGCGGCACGCGCTGAAGAACGCCATGCTGCCCGTGCTCACCGTGGTGGCCCTCGAGTTCGCCTTCCTGATCGGCGGTCTCGTCGTGACCGAGCAGGTGTTCAACCTGAACGGCCTCGGGCTCTTGTTCGTGCAGGCGGTGGCGCACCGCGACTACACGCTGATCCAGGCGCTGGTGATGCTGGTGGCCGGCGCCTTCATCGTCGTCAATTTCGTGATGGACGTGGGCTACGCCTGGATCGATCCACGGATCCGGTACCGGTGAGCCGATGGCCATAGCGCGCATCCCGGTTCCCGACGCCGTCGAGGCCGCACCGCCCGGCAGGCTGATGCGGTGGCTCGCCGCCGCCGGCGAGTTTTGCCGTGCGCGGCCGCTGGGCGCGATCGGCGGCGCGGTGATCGTCATCATGTTCGTCGTCGCGCTGTTCTCGCCGCTGCTCTCGCGCTACGATCCCGAGGCCGTCGACTTCGGCGCGATGCTCGCACGGCCCTCGCTGGCGCACTGGCTCGGCACCGATTCGTTCGGTCGCGACGTGCTCGCGCGCCTGATCTTCGGCTCGCGCACCGCGCTCATGGTCGGCTTCGGGGCGTCGGTGCTCGGGGCCACGCTCGGCGCGATCCTCGGTGTGGCGAGCGCGTACTTCGGCGGGCGCATCGACCTCTACCTGCAGCGGGTGATGGACGTCTTCCTCTCGTTCCCGCTGATCGTCCTCGCGCTGGCCCTGGTGGCGATCCTCGGTAACTCCATCCCCAATCTGATCATGGCGATCATGGTGCCCATGATCCCGCGCTCGGCGCTGGTGATCCGGTCATCCGCGCTTGCCATTCGCGAGATGCCGTTCGTCGACGCGGCACGCGCGGCCGGCTTCGGGCATGCGCGCATCGTGCTGCGCCACATGCTGCCGAACGTGATGGCGCCCTATCTGATCATGCTGACGGCGTTCCTCGGGCAAGCGATCCTCGCTGAGGCCTCACTGTCGTTTCTCGGTCTCGGCGTGCAGGAGCCGACGCCGGCGTGGGGGCTCATGCTGCGAGGCGCCGCCGTCGAGTTCGCGGAGACGGCGCCGTGGATGGCGGTGTTCCCGGGGATCGCGATCAGCCTGTCCGTGTTCGCCTTCAATTTGTTTGGCGATTCGCTGCGCGACGCGCTCGATCCGCGGCTGCGCACGCAGTGAGCGCTCGCTTCGACACGCCAAGACTGCGAAATGCTTGACACAAAAGACTGGCCGAGATAACAATGCGTGGTCCGACCAGATCGCCGA
>Ga0114129_10001047_pt1 | contig 36251 bp, 28 predicted proteins | sample RhiMetdeltSRZDD1_FD_80071 | JGI IMG/M metagenome (GOLD analysis project Ga0114129, IMG submission 80071) | Populus rhizosphere microbial communities from Tennessee, USA - Rhizosphere MetaG P. deltoides SRZDD1 (version 2) (version 2) | ecosystem: Host-associated > Plants > Roots > Rhizosphere >...
ATGCGGGCGCGCAAGCGCGCGTTCGCCCGTCTGGAAAAGAAGCACGCGCGGTTGGCCGGCGCGCTGTCGGAAACGCTGGACGGTCGCCGCGTGCGCTTGGCCGCCAACATGGAAGTGCCGGAGGAGCTGGACTACATCCTCGAGCGGGGCGCGGACGGAATCGGGCTCTTTCGCACCGAGTTCTTTTTCATGGTGCGCCACCGCGCTCCCTCGGAAGACGAACAGGTCGAGGTGTACACACGCATTCTCGAGCGGGTGAAGCCCAAGCACGTCGTCATTCGCGCGCTCGATGTGGGCGGCGACAAGATGGCGTCCTACTTGGGCGTACCCAAAGAGCACAATCCGCTTCTCGGCATGCGCGGCATTCGTTATCTCGTCGCCCATCCGCGCCTCTTCACCAGCCAGATCCGCGCCATCCTGCGGGCGGGTGTGGCCGGCAAGGCGCGCATTCTTCTTCCCATGGTGAGTTCGTTGCACGAATTCGAGCAATCGCGCGTACTGATGGAGGAAGCGATGGCCTCCTTGCGTCGGCGTCGCATACCTCATGACGAGAAGCCGCTTCTGGGCGCCATGATCGAGGTGCCCTCGGCGGTCATGATGGCCGACGAGCTGGCTGAGGTGGCCGACTATCTCTCGGTCGGCTCCAACGATTTGATCCAGTACCTCCTCGCCATCGATCGTGACGACGGCGCGCTCCACGGTCTATATCAACCGCATCATCCCGCCGTGCTGCGCGCGCTCCGGCGCACGGTCGAGGCGGCCCACCAGCACGGAAAGCCGGTCACGATTTGCGGTGAGATGGCGGGCCATCCGCTTTCTACCCCGTTACTGATCGGGCTCGGGTTCGACGAGCTCAGCGTGAGTCCCTACATGCTTCCCGACGTGAAGCAAGCGATACGCTCCGTGCGTTACACCGATTGCCGAGTGCTCGCGGAAGAAGCGCTGGCGTGTCGCCATCCCGAGGAGGTTTCGAATCTCATCCGCCACCGCCTCGGCACGCATTTCTCCGATGTTCTCGAGCTCATCCAGGAAGATGAGTCCGAAGCTCTGGCCGCCAAGCCCGCCGCGCGCGCCGCGCGAACGGCCAAGCGGAGCGGGCGTTGAGCTTTCGCGCCGATCTGGCCGGGATTCCCGAGCAGCTCGAAGCCGATTTGAGAGTGGAGGGCGGTGCGTTGCCCCCGGATGCGCGGCTCCTTTTGGGAGGCATGGGCGGATCCGCGGCGGCAGGTGATTTCTTCCGGCTTTATTTGACCGGACGCCGCGAGGCGCGAGTACTCCGCAAGCCGGGGTTGCCGGATCAGGTTGATCCGCGGACGGCGCTCATCGTTCTTTCGTATTCGGGCGAAACGGAGGAGAGCCTCTCCCTCTGGAGTGACGCGCGAGCTCACGGTTTGCCACGCGCGGTGGTAACCGCGGGAGGAACGCTCGTGCGATTGGCTCAAGAAGAATCCTGTCCGCGCGTCCTGCTCCCGGGCGGACTGGCTCCGCGAAATGCGCTGGGATATTTGCTCGGGGGACTGCGATGTCTGGCCGAGGTTCCGAATACCGCTTCGGAATGGACGGAGGCTAGGGAGCATTTGCTTTCGATTCGAACACGAGTCGAGGACCGTCATCCGGAATGGGGTCAGATAGCCGAGCTGCTCGAGGATACCCATCTGCCGGTGCTTTTGGCGGGGGATGCGTTCAGCGTCTGCGCGGCCCGGCGCTGGCGAGCGAGCCTGGCCGAGAACGCGAAGGTCGCGGCCACGGTATGGGAGCTTCCTGAAGCGGCCCACAACCGCATCGTGACCGCGGGTCGCGATGGGCCGCGCCGGCGTTCCTTGGGATTGTTCGCTTTGGGCACGCCCCGAGAGGCGCGCGCCCGCGCACGGTGGGAAGCGGTCTTGACCACACTCGAAACGCATGGGGCGAAGCCGCTTCGAGTGAATGTTTCCCATGCGGTTCCGTGGGTGGAGGCGTTGGGGATGGCTTACCTGGGCGACTGGATGAGTGTCGAGCTGGCCGAGCGCTTGGGCGTCGACCCGGAACCTATCGATCTCATGACGGATGTGAAATCACGACTGCGACAGGGAAAGGAATCTGCATCATGAGCATGCCGGTGGCGGTCATTCCGGTGGCCGGCGTGGGGACACGCTTGCGCCCGCATACCCACACCATGCCCAAGGCGCTCTTACACGTGGCTGGGAAGCCGATGGTGGCCCACATTCTCGACGAGCTTCGTGACGCCGGGGTGCGCGATTTCGTGCTCGTGATCGGGTACATGGGGGATCGCGTGCGAAGCACGATCTCGCGGCTTTATCCCGATCTCAACCTTACGTTCGTGGAACAGCCCGAGCAGAGGGGCCTGGGTCATGCCATTTATCTCACGCGAGACGCAGTGGGGAAGCGGGATGCCATCATCGTGCTCGGTGACACGCTCTTTCGCGTGGACTTTCGTCAGGTGTTCGACCGGCACGTCTCGCGTATCGGGGTGAAGGAAGTCGAGGACCCCCGCCGCTTCGGTGTGGTGGACATGCAGGGGGAAAAGGTGCGGCGGTTCGTGGAGAAACCCGAGCACCCGCCGAGCAAGCTCGCCATCGTGGGGATTTATTACATCGTGGACACGCCGGCTTTGTACGGGGCGCTGGACGAGATGATCACCTCCGACCGATCCACCCGCGGCGAGTATCAGCTCACCGACGCGCTCCAGACCATGCTCGAGCGCGGGGTGCCCATGGAGGTGTTCCCCGTGGACGGGTGGTACGACTGCGGGAAGCCGGAGACGTTGTTGGAAACGAACCGCGCGCTGTTGGATTTGGATCATCGAGTGCCGAAGCTCGAGGGTTCGGTGGTGATCCCGCCGGTGGCCGTCGCGCCGGATGCGGTGGTGAAGGAGAGCGTGATCGGTCCCTATGCCACGGTGGCATCGGGAGCGACGATCGAGCGCTCGATCATCCGGAACTCGATCGTGAACGAACGCGCGCACGTCACCGGTGTCCTGCTCGATGCATCGTTGATCGGCGAGGACGCGGTCGTGGAAGGCGTACCGTGGAATATGAATATCGGGGACTCCAGCGAGATGCATTTGGGGTGAAAACCTCGATTTAGGGGGCTATGGGGGCTTTCATGAGATCGGCTTGTCTCGGGGGGGCAGAACTGTGTTAAATTCTTGCGTTTCCTTCCCGTACCAAGGAGCCGGTCGACATGTCTGAGCCGCATCTGTTCACGTCGGAATCGGTGACCGAGGGCCACCCGGACAAGGTGGCCGACCAGATCTCGGACTCGATTCTCGACGCAATCATCGAGAAGGACCCCACTTGCCGGGTCGCCTGCGAGACCCTCGTCACCACTGGGTTGGCCTTCATTTCCGCCGAGATCTCGACCAAAGCCTACGTCGAGATCCCTGAGATCGTCCGCGAGACCATCCGCCGCATCGGTTACGACGACGCCTCTTATGGGTTCGACTTCGAAACCTGCGCCGTGATCACCTCGATCGATCACCAGTCGGATGACATCGCCAAGGGCGTGGACCCCGGCGGCGCCGGCGATCAGGGGCTCATGTTCGGGTACGCCACCAACGAGACCCCCGAGTTCATGCCCCTGCCCATCACGCTTGCCCATCGACTCTGCCGGCGCCTGGCCGAGCTGCGGAAATCCAATGGTGTCGACTTCCTGCGTCCGGACGGCAAGAGCCAGGTGACCGTCGAATACGACGGCCCGCGTCCGGCGCGGGTCCATACGGTGGTTGTGTCCACCCAGCACCGTGATATGGACGAAGCCGGCCTCGACAAGATGAAAGACGCCATTCGGGAAACAGTGATCTTCCCGTCCTTGCCGTCGGAGCTGGTCGATCGGGAGCGCTTGCGCGTTCTCATCAATCCAACCGGGCGATTCGTGTACGGCGGCCCCAAGGCGGACACCGGATTGACTGGACGCAAGATCATCGTGGATACCTATGGTGGGGTGGGGAGTCATGGGGGCGGCGCGTTCAGCGGAAAGGATCCCTCGAAGGTGGATCGCTCGGCGTCTTACGCCGCGCGCTGGATCGCCAAGAACATCGTCGCGGCGGGGCTCGCGGATCGCGCGGAGGTGCAGCTGGCCTACGCGATCGGAGTATCGGAACCCGTCTCGGTGATGGTCAACAGCTTCGGCACGGGGAAGGTGCCGGACGTGAAGTTCACCCAAGCGGTGCGGAAAACGTTCGATCTCACGCCCAAGGGCATCATCGCGTCGCTCAACTTGCGGCGTCCCATTTTTGCCCGCACGGCCGCATACGGTCACTTCGGGCGGCGGGAACCTGAATTTACCTGGGAAGAAACGAATCGGGTCGAAGAGCTGAAGAAAAACGTGTAGCGGCCGGAGCGCGGTCGGCTTCTCGTCGGATGGCGCCGGGGGTGAATCCTGGCGTGCGGAGGGCATCATGGCGCGGAAGCAAGCTTCCAAGGGGAAACCCTTGTCTCGAAAGATCCAGCGCTGGCTGGGTCTCCTACTTGTTGCCTCGGGCGTTTTCCTTTTTGCCGCCCTGGTGACCTATGACGCACCGGCCTATCAGAAGGCGGTGACGCACGGGCACGTCCACTTCCCCGGGGCCAAGAGTCTCGCCGAAGCCGCGCTCCAAACCGGCCCCGGGCGTGGCTGGTTCGCCTCGATCTGGCCCAATGCGGGGGGCGGGCTCGGGCTGTTTTTTGCCGTCTCCGTTCTCCTCGCGTTCGGATGGGTCACCGGCTGGGCGGTTCCGTTCGGTCTTCTGTGCTGGGGATGGAATCGGCTCCTCCTGCGTCCCTTGCGTCCGATTGCACTTCGCAGCATGGCCGCCATCCCCCTCGCCATCACGTTGGCCGGTATCAGTGAAGCCATGGCGCCTCGGCACGGATGGGGCGGCAATCTCGGACAGGGGATCTGGGGAAGCGTAGAGAGCGGCATCGGTGCGTTGGGAGGATCGCTTCTCTTGGCCGTGGCCGGCATTGGATTCTTCTTCCTCGAAGCGGAAACCTGGGACGGCCGGCGCGGGGTATGGACGCGAAAGGTCTTGCACCAGTCCGTCGCACTCGGGCGATACCTGGGTGCGCACGTGTTCGCACTCGTGGCCCTGTTGCTTCGATTCACCCTGCGCACGCTGCATTTTGCCGTTCGGTCGTTATGGTCCTTCATTTGCTGGATGTCGCACCGGCCTTGGGAGCACGGGGCCAATGTCGACGGTTCGGTAAGCGATGCATCCATTCCGGTTGAGGCGAAGCCGAGCGCAGAGACCAAACTCGCCGGCAAGACGAAACCGGTCGAGCCACAAGAATGGATTCCGCCCAAGATCGCGCGACCTGAGCTTCCCGAACCCATGATCCCGGTGGTGCAGGCACCGCCGCCACTCTCCGCCAAGACTCCGGTCGCCGACACCGTGGTGGTGCGGGGGCTGGCCGAGGCGCGCGTCTCCCACGCGGCGCTCTCGGCCGCGCAGCCGGTGATCGGGCATCAAGATCTCGAAGCCGCGGTCATGGAAGCGCGGCGCCACGCGGTCGCGGGGAGGAAGACCGTGCCCGCCTCGCGCGGCAAGATGACGCTGCCGGGTTTCGATTTGCTCGACGACGTTCCCGAGGCGGCTTCGCCCGTTCCCGAAACCGAGCTCGAGGACAACTCGAAACTTCTCACCCAAACCCTTCTGGACTTTGGAGTCAGCGGTCGGGTGGGCGAGGTGCATCCCGGACCCGTCATCACCCGTTACGAGTACATTCCCGGTCCCGGCGTGCGGGTGGCCCAGATCCTCAACCGGCAGGACGATCTCGCGCTCAAACTCCGGGCAAGCCGCATCCGCATCCTTGCTCCCATTCCCGGAAAGGCCGCGGTCGGGATCGAGGTGCCGAACCGCGCGCCCGCGCCCATTTTTCTCCGGAGATTGATGGAGACGCGCGCGTTTCAAGAGGCGTCCGGGCCGTTGCCGCTCGCGCTGGGTAAGGACATCGGCGGGATGCCCGTTACCACCGAGCTGTCAAAAATGCCCCATCTCTTGATCGCGGGCACGACCGGCGCCGGAAAGAGCGTGTGCCTGAACGCGCTCATCACGAGCCTGCTCCTCAAACGCCTCCCCAGCGAGCTGCGGCTCCTCATGATCGATCCCAAAATGCTCGAGCTTCCCATGTACAACGGCGTGCCGCACTTGCTCACCGACGTGGTGACCGATGCCAAGGCCTCGGTGCGGAGCTTCAAGTGGGCGCTCTCGGAAATGGAGCGCCGCTATCGCATCCTGGCCGCTCGGGGTTGCCGGAATCTCGCCTCCTACAACACGAAGATGGATAACGAAGGACCGAAAGAAGAGGGTGAGGAAAAACTGCCCTATATCGTGATCATCATCGACGAGCTGGCCGATCTCATGATCACGAGCGGTCGCGAAGTGGAGGAACCGATCGCGCGTCTCGCGCAAACCGCGCGCGCGGTAGGACTCCACTTGATCGTGGCCACGCAGCGGCCCTCGGTCGACGTGATCACGGGCGTGATCAAAGCGAACTTCCCGGCTCGCATCGCGTTTCAAGTCGCATCCCGCACCGACAGCCGGACCATCCTCGATCAAAACGGGGCGGAATCGCTCCTGGGTAAGGGGGATATGCTCTTTCTCCCCCCCGGCCAGGCTAGTCCCCTTCGTGTGCACGGCGCGTACGTGTCCGAGGAGGAAACGCAACGGCTGGCCGAGGCGTGGCGGGAGCAAGGGCAGCCCGAGGCCTGCGCGGGTCTCGAGGAGGTCCTGGCCGAACCGGAGGTGGGAGCCGGAGGCCTGGGGGACGACCCGCTCTTCGAGGATGCGGCGCGACTCGTGGTGGCGGCCGGACAAGCGTCGGCTTCCCTCCTGCAACGCCGGCTCAAGGTCGGCTATGCTCGCGCGGCTCGTTTGGTCGACATGATGGAGGCGGCAGGGCTCGTAGCCCCTCAGGAGGGATCCAGGCCCCGCGAAATCCTGGTCGACCAGGTCCATCTGGAGCACGTGCTTGCCGGCGAACCCCGCTGACGGCCCGCTTGGCCCCGGTACCTCGGGACGAACTCCAGGGGGATTCCCGGGTATTAAGCCCGAGTAACTCCCGAAATGATCGGAGGAAAGCGTTCGTGAAGCGAGGTCTGGCCGTCTGGGTATTCGGGGCGTCGGTGTGCACGATGTTGCTGGGCGCTACCCTGGCGAGGGCGGATGATCTGGAAACGGCGGTGCGTCAGACGTACCCCACCAACGAGGGTCTGCTCACGCAGGCCACCACGTCGGCCGTGGCACGCCTGTTCATGGGATTCAAGGTGCCGAATGGCGCGTCCTTGAGACTCGAACCGGCCAACGAAACCCGCGCCAACTGGTTCGTGGAAACCCACCTCTTGAGCTATTTATCTGAGGCGGGCTACACGGCGTATCTGGCCAAGCCGCATTCCAGAATCACGGAAAGCCCCCCGGTGAGTCCGGATGTGGGCCCGAGAACGCTTCCCCCGGTGAAATCCCGTCCCCAGCCCGGATCCCTGGGCGCGGCCATGGATTCCACGTCGGCGACCCGCCACGCCAGTGGCGACTCCACGCGTCAAGTTCTTGCGGACTCCACTCTCGCCGCGGCCACGGATACCCTGGTGGCCCCCACGAATCCGAACCCGGACCTCGAGATTGCGAATCCGGTCCCCATAGTGGAGGCATCGGACGCGGATTACGTGTTGCGATATCGCGTCGTGCTGTGTGAGCTCTCGTATCCGGAAAAGCACCGCACCAGTCCATTGGGCTCGAGCAAGGTGGAACGCCGCGCCTCGGTCAGCCTGGTCGCCCAGCTCATGCAGGGAGCGCGGCAGGACGTGGTCTGGGTAGGGAAAGGGAATGCACAGCAGGTGAGCATGGTGCCGGCCGGCAAGCTGAATTATCTTGCCGGGAACGATTTTCCGTTCAATCCTCCCCCGCTGGAACAAAAGGGAATGGGCGGCTATGTTGAGCCCATGCTGGTGACCGGAATTGTTGCCGGGTTGATCTATCTCTTTTACGCCAACCAAAACTGACGTATGTCGTTTGCCATCCGGAATCACCGGGGCTGGTTGATTCCGGCCGCCCTCTTCTTGATCGTGGCGGCCGGTTGCGCGGGACACCACCCGCCCCCGCCCAGCGACGAGGCGTTGTACATGGATTGGGCTCGGAAGGCCTACCAGGAACGCGACTTCAACGACCTCGTTCTGTCCCTCAGGGAGTTCCTGCCCCGGCATGCCGGAAGCCGTTACACGGAAGAAGCGACCCTTCTCTTGGGGAAGGCACTTTACGAACAGGATCTCTATGTGGAAGCCGAAGAGCAATTCAAGAACTTGCTTCACGATTTTCCCGGAGGGGAATTTGCGCCCGAGGCAACGTACCAGCTTGGGCTCGCCTACCTCGCCCAGTCGCGACCGCCGCAGCTCGACCAGCGGGAAACCTACGACGCTCTGGCCCAGTTTCGGAGCTTCGTGAGCCGTTATCCCGACCACTCGCTCGTACCGAGCGCGGAAAAACACATTTTTGCCATCCGCACCAAGCTGGCCAACAAGGAATATCTGAACGGAAAGCTTTACTCAAAGCGCGGGGACTACCGGGCCGCGCGGTTTTACTTCAAGGACAAAGTGCTCATGGAGTACGGCGACACGAAGTTCGCGCCAACCGCGCTTTTGGGTTTGGCGGAGAGCTACAATAAAACGCACGAATGGCAAAAGCTGGCCGACACGTGCAAACAGCTCATCGATCAGTTCCCGCACTCCCACGAGGTGTATCGCGCCAAGGATCTGCTCATGAAGGCGCAGAAAAACGGAGCCTCGGTCAGTCTCGTAGGCACTCCCGCGCCGGCGGACACTACCGGGTCCCACTGACATGACGCGGGTCGGGGTGTTCGGGGGATCGTTCAATCCCGTGCACTGGGGACATCTCCACATCGCTCTCCTCGCCCGAGAGGCGGCGGCCCTGGATGTGGTCCTGTATTTGCCGGCGGCGACGCCTCCCCACAAAGAGCCGGGGGAGCTGGCCCCCGCGCCCCACCGATGGGCGATGCTCGAGGGGGCACTCGCCTCCGAGCCCCACACCTCTCTCTGCAATCTGGAAATCACGGCGGGGGGGTCTCGCTACACCGTGGATACGCTCGATCGCTTGAAGCGCGAACAACCGGCTTGGGAGCTTCATTTCATTCTCGGAATGGACAGCCTGGCCGAGCTCTCCAGCTGGAGGGATCCCGAATATCTCGTGGACACCTATCATGTGATCGCCGTCAATCGCCCCGGAGGCGCCGTGGACGTCCCCACCGTGTGGCAAGACCGGGTGCTCGCCGTAGCGGGGAATCCGTTTGCGATCGCGTCGCGCGCGATTCGCGAGCGTGTTGCCGCCGGGCGTTCCATCCGGCATCTCGTCCCGGCCCCCGTGGCGGCATACATTGCCGAGCATCGTCTGTACCGGATGGAGTCGGAAGCGCAGTGAGCGAACGGTTATTCCTCCTCGACGGATCACAGCTGGCCTATCGCGCTTTTTTTGCCTTGCAGCAAGCGGGGCTCTCCAACTCGCGCGGGGAGCCGACTTCGGCCGTGCTGGGTTTCGCCAACACCATGCACCTCATCGTGCGCGAGGAGCATCCGGATTACATCGCGGTCGTGTTCGACGCGCCCGGTCCCACGTTTCGCCACGATGCGTACACCGAGTACAAAGCCACCCGTCATGCCATGCCGGACGATTTGCGCCTGCAGATGCCGTGGATCCGCGAGTTCGTGAAGGCGTGGCCGTGCGCGCTCATCGAAGTGCCGGGTGTGGAAGCGGATGATGTGATCGGTTCGTATGCCGCGCAGGTCGCCGGACCCGACCTCGAGGTGGTGATGGTGACGGGGGACAAGGACTTCTATCAGCTTCTGGGCGATCATGTGCGCATTTTGAATCCGGGCCGCGGTGGCGCCGCGGCGGTGGAGGCGCGTCTCATCAGTCCGGACGATCTTCCCGAGCGATTTTCCATCAATGAGGCGCGCCAGGTTGTGGATGTGTTGGCCCTCATGGGCGATTCGAGCGACAACGTCCCCGGAGTTCCGGGAGTTGGGCCCAAGACGGCGGGAAAGCTCATTGCCCAGCATGGAAGCCTCGAAGGCGTGTACGCCCATCTCGACGCGCTTCAGCCGGCCCTTCGCGGCAAGCTGCTCGAGCATCGCGAGGGGGTGTTTCGCGCGCGCGAGCTCGTCACCGTTCGCACCGACCTCGATCTGCCCGCCCCGCTCGAGGCCTTGCGCGCTCAGCGCCCGGGAGGCGAACCCTTGCGGGAGTTCCTCACCCGGATGGAGCTTCAACGGCTCTTGCGCGAGCTCAAGCTGGATGGAACGCCGCCGCCGCCCGAGCTCTTCACCCGGCAAGACCACTACAGCGTGGTGTCCGACCGTGAAGGCCTACGGCGACTGAGCGAACGGCTCTCGCAATCCGAGCACGGCTTTGCGCTCACCACCGAAACGACCTCGAGCGATCCCATGCGAGCGGAGCTTTTGGGAGTGGGGATCTCGCCCGCGAAAGGCGAGGCCTATTACGTGCCGTTGGGGCATGCCCAGGGCTCGGTGGATGGGGCGGAAGCGCGGAAGCTATTGGGACCCGTGCTGGCCGACCCGCGCATTCCCAAAGCCGTTCACGACGCCAAGCACGATTTGATCGTGCTCGATCGCGCGGGCTGGACGCTGGGGGGAATGGATTTCGACACGCTCGTCGCTTCGTATCTCCTCGATCCGGAGAGCTCGCATCGTCTGGAGGATCTCGCCCGCGCGCGCCTGGGGGAGACGATGGCGTCGCGGGCGGAGCTGGAGGGGAGAGGGGCGAAGCAGCGTCCCTTGAGGGAAGCCCCTCCCGACACGCTGGGGAGGTTTGCCGCCGAAGATGCGGACATGACGCTGCGCTTACGCGACCTCTTCGTTCCCGAGCTCCAGGGACTGGAGCTGGCGAGCCTCTTTCACGATGTGGAGATGCCGCTCCTCTACGTGCTCACGAACATGGAGCGCACCGGGGTGGCGATCGATAGCCAGGCGCTGGCGGCCATGAGCGGGCGCCTCGTTCGCGAGCTGGAGCGGCTCGAGGAGGCATGCCGGCAGGCGGCCGATTGCGCGTTCAACATCAACTCGCCCTCCCAACTCGCCGAGGTGCTGTTCGAGCGCCTCGCCCTGCCGCGCGGCAAACGCACCAAGACCGGTTACTCCACCGACAGCGAGGTGCTGGAGGGACTCCGCGCCGTGCATCCCTTGCCGGGTCTCATCCTCGAGTACCGCCAGATCTCCAAGATGAAGTCCACGTATGTGGATACGCTGCCCGCCATGCTGCATCCGGAAACGGGGCGTGTGCACGCGCGGTTCAACCAGGCGGTAGCGGCGACCGGGCGGCTCTCTTCGTCGGATCCCAACTTGCAGAACATTCCGGTGCGCACCGAGCTCGGCCGCGAGGTGCGGCGCGCGTTCATCCCCGGCGAGCCGGGATGGGTGCTCGTGTCCGCCGATTATTCGCAAATCGAGCTTCGCATCATGGCTCACTTGAGCCGCGACCCGGTGCTTCTCGAAGCGTTTCGCCGCAACATTGACGTGCATCGCGATACGGCGGGTCGGCTCTTTGGTATGGCCCCCGAATCCGTTTCGGACCAGCAGCGCAACCTGGCCAAGACGGTGAACTTCGGCATCCTGTACGGGCAGGGACCCTTTGGCCTGGCGCGCACGCTCGGCATTTCTTCATCCGAAGCCTCCACCTTCATCCAGAACTACAAGGCGCAGTACGCGGGGGTGGTGGGATATCTGGATCGGACGCTGGCGCAAGCGCGCCGCTCGGGCTACGTGACCACGCTCCTCAATCGCCGCCGGTTCCTTCCCGCGCTCAAATTCAAGAGCGCGGCGGCGCGGGCCGCGGCCGAACGGCTCGCTATCAACACTCCCATTCAAGGCTCGGCCGCGGATCTCATCAAAGTGGCCATGGTGAACCTCGCCCGCCGACTCGAGGCGGAAGGATTCCGGGCGCGGCTTCTCATGCAAGTGCACGATGAGCTCGTGCTGGAAGCCCCGCGCGAAGAGGCCGAAACGCTGTCCACGCTGGTGCGCGAAACCATGGAGAAGGCGCTCCAGCTGGACGTGCCGATCGTGGTCAACGTGGGAGTGGGCGCCAACTGGGCCGAGATCCACTGATGCTGCGAGTGGGGCTCACCGGTCCCGCCGGAAGCGGGAAAACGACCATCGCCGCGATGCTGGCCGAGGCCGGATGTCCGGTCGTGGATGCGGATCGCGCCGCCCACGACCTCTACATTCCAGGCAGTGAGCTCGTGGGCGAACTGGCCCGCGCGTTCGGCGCGGATATTCTCGGCCCGGATGGCGGCGTGAACCGCGAAGCGCTCGGACGCGTGGTGTTCGCCTCGCCGACCGCGCGGGAGCGATTGAACGCGCTCGTGCATCCTCCCTTGGTAGCGGAACTCAAACGGCGGCTCGACGCGTTGGAGCGCGCGGGTTCCCGGATCGCCATCCTGGACGCGGCGCTCCTGTTACAATGGACCGCCGATCGTGTGGTGGATGTCGTGGTGGGCGTGTGGGCCCAGCGCGACGCGCGCTTGGCCCGTTTGATTGCATCGGGCCTTCCGCCCGAGGTCGCCGCGGGGCGCGTGGATGCGCAGATGACCGAGGCCGACTTACGCCGGCACGCGGATATCTTGATCGAAAATATCGGTGCGCCGGATGATTTGCGCGTGACGGTGGAGCGACTCCTGAAAGACTTGAAACGCCGTTCGGCGTCCGAGTGAACGCCGGAAAGGAACCCTGATCGTGGAGCCACAAGAAATACGCCGGGCCCTCGAGACGATGCAAGAGCGATTGGCCGCGCTTCGGGGGTACCTTTGACCTGGAGCGACGCTCCGCCCGCATCGATGAGCTGAACGCCGCCCTGGGTCGGCCGGGCTTCTGGGACGATCCGGAAAACGCCAAGTCCGTGGTCACCGAGCTCAAGAGTGCCAAGAGCGACGTGGACACGTTTAGCGCGCTCGAGCGGCGGGTGTTGGATGCCGGCGAGCTCTTCCGGATGGCGATGGAAGAAGGGGAACAGAGCACCCAGGAAGAAATCGCCCGAGAGCTACCCAAGCTCGAAGAATCGCTTGGCCGCCTGGAGCTTCAGTCATTTCTGTCGGGACCCGAGGATCATCTCGGCGCGGTGGTTTCCATTCACCCCGGGGCGGGGGGGACGGAGAGCCAGGATTGGGCGGAGATGCTCTTTCGCATGTACACGCGGTGGGCCGAGCGTTCCGGGTACAAGACCGCCTTGCTCGATTACCAGGCGGGGGAAGAGGCAGGACTCAAGGACGCCACGTTCGAGGTGAACGGAGAATACGCGTTCGGATATCTCAAGGCCGAATCCGGTGTTCACCGGCTCGTGCGCATCTCGCCTTTCGACTCGAGCGGACGCCGCCATACCTCGTTTGCGTCGGTGGCCGTGTATCCCCAGGTGGACGAGACGATCGAGGTTGAAGTCGACGAAGGCGATCTGCGCGTGGATACGTTCCGGTCCTCGGGCGCGGGCGGACAGCACGTCAACAAGACCGATTCCGCGGTGCGCATCACCCATATGCCGAGCGGCATCGTCGTATCGTCGCAAAACGAGCGCAGCCAGCATCGTAATCGCGACAACGCGATGAAGATCCTGCGCGCGCGGCTCTACCTCCTCAAGCTCGAGGAAGAACGCAAGCGGCTCGACGCGCTCTACAGCCAGCAGAAAGAGATCGCCTGGGGCAGTCAAATCCGCTCCTACGTGTTTCAGCCCTACACCATGATCAAGGATCATCGAACCGATCACGAGGAAAGCAACGTGCAGGCGGTCATGGACGGGAAGATCGATCGCTTCATCGACGCCTTCCTTCGGGCGGGACTCGGCAAAACCGGGGCTGGAGACTAGGACGGGCTGTCGACAATGAACCCGCATATCCTTCGCGCGTACGACATCCGGGGTCGCGTGAACGAGGACCTCGATCGGGACACCGTCCGTTCGCTCGGAGCCGCGCTGGGGACGCGAGTTCTCGATGCTGGAGGAACGCGCGTCGCGCTCGGATACGACGTGCGGGAAAGCTCGCCGCGTCTTTCCGATTGGATTGCCGAAGGCGTTCTGTCGACCGGAGCGAGCGTGCTGGACCTGGGTCTCGTGCCCACGCCGCTTTTGTATTACGCCGTGCACACGCAGGGCGTCGATGGCGGCGTGCAGATCACCGGCAGTCACAATCCGCCCGAGTACAACGGCCTGAAGATCATGCAGGGCGGCGCGATGCTCCACGGGAGCGGTCTCCAAGAGCTGGGCCGACTCGCCGAGTCGCGGCAATTCAAAACCGGAGCCGGGCGGCGCGACGCCCTCGAATTGTCCGAACGGTATCTCGCCGATCTTCTTCGACCCGGGGTCCTCTCCCGTCCCTTGCGGGTGGTGATCGATGCCGGGAACGGTTGCGCCTCACTGCTGGCCCCCGAGCTCTTTCGCCGGTTGGGTGCCACGGTGAAGCCGCTTTACTGCGAGTACGACGGCCGATTTCCCAATCACATGGCCGACCCCACCCTTCCCGAGACCCTCACCGCGTTGCGGGGCGAGGTGCTGGAGCTCGGCGCGGATTTCGGCATCGCGTTCGACGGCGACGCCGATCGACTGGGCGTCGTCGACGAGACGGGACGCATCGTATGGGGCGATCAACTGCTGGCCCTGTTCGCACGCGAGCTCCTGGTCGCTCAGCCCGGCGCGATGATTCTCTTCGAGGTGAAATGCTCCCGAGCCGTCGCCGAGGACGTGATCGCGCATGGCGGGGTGCCGGTCATGACCGCCACCGGTCACTCGCTCATCAAGCAACGCATGAGCGAGCTCGGCGCGCCTCTGGCCGGCGAGATGTCGGGACATTTTTTCTTCAAGGATTGGTTCGGTATCGATGACGCGATGTATGCGGCCGCGCGGCTGGCGCGGTGGCTCGCGCGTTCCGGACGCACGCTCTCATCGGCCGTCCTAGAGTTGCCCAAATACGTGGCCACTCCCGAGATCCGCGTTCCCTGCGACGACGCACGGAAATTCGACATTGTGTCCCGGCTTCGCGACCGGTATCGAGTCGGTCACCGGGTCGTGGACGTGGATGGAGCGCGGATCGAGTTCGAGACCGGATGGGGCTTGGTGCGGGCCTCCAATACCGAGCCGGTGCTCGTCGTACGCACCGAGGGGCGCACCGAAGCGGAGCGCGATGGAATCCTCGCCGATCTCAGGAGGGCACTGGCCGAGCTCGGGGTCTCGTGACGGAACCGCGTCCTTCCGGATTGAAACGAGCTCCCGGGCGCGTGCTGCCGGTCGCCTTCTACGCGCGGCCTACCCTGGAGGTGGCGCGGGAACTCTTGGGCCTCCTGCTTTGCCGGCGGGAAGAAGACGGCACGTTCACGGTGGGTCGTATCGTGGAGACCGAGGCCTACATCGGGGAAACAGATCCCGCCTGTCACGCCGCGGCGGGCCTCACCCGGCGCACCCGCGTCCTGTACGGACCCCCCGGGCGCTCTTACGTCTATTTCACTTATGGAATGCATCACTGCTTCAATGTGGTCACCGAACCGGAGGGTAGGCCGGCCGCGGTTTTGGTGCGCGCTCTCCGCCCGGAAGCGGGCTTGGATCGCATGCGGGCCCGTCGTGGTGGTCGTAACGGCCCCGAATTGACGCGCGGGCCCGCACGCCTTTGTGAAGCGTTGGGGATCAACCTGGACCAGAACGACACCTCGCTAGCCGGTCCCGTTCTGACCCTGCGCGCGGACGGCATGACGGCCACCGAGATCGGGTCCGGTCCGCGGATCGGCATCCGCGTGGCCACGGATCGCCCCTGGCGGTTCTGGGTGGCCGGTGATCCGTTTGTGAGTCGCGCCCGACCCGCGCCGCGTCGCCCTCGCAGTTGACAGACAGCTATCGTTAGGACTACCTTCATTTACCACGTTTGCGGGCTTACGCGCTCCCCCCCTTCCGGATACAACAACACCCATCGAAGGAACCTCCATGCAGAGAGCTCGTCCACTGTGTGTGGTGGCGCTTAGCGCCCTACTGCTCGAAATGGCGGCAAGCTGTTCGAGCGTGGATCAGCTCCCCGATCCCAATCCCACTGCGGAGACGCTGGTCGTCGCCTATGGTGATCCCGGGCTGACGCCGGATCCGTGCGATGACGCGCTGCCCAAGATCGACGGAACGGCGGAAGACGTGGAATGGTCGTCCGCCCAGCCGCTCCTCGTACACATGACCGGCGTGAACGGAACGGGAGGCGGGGAGTACTTCCTGGAAGTCCGGGCGATCTGGACGGATGAAAGCCGCATCGGCGGCACCGATCGTATTTACTTCCTCGTGCGTTATCCGGACAACGATCAAAACTACTCGCCCGATCTGCTCGGCTACATTCATCCCGCCGGGAACGAGTTGTGCGAGCATGGCGAGATCGTCGGCGGAACGCGTTACTGCCCCAGCCTCACTCCGCGGATCGCCAACGTCGAGATTTCCGCCGCATGTGACGACACCCTGACCACGAACGCTAGCTGGACTCGGCTGAACGAGAACGGCCGCGAAGATCAGGTGTTCTTCTACTTGACCCAAGTGGCATCGCCGACCGACCCGTCCTCGCTGATCGATCTCAACCGCATCGTCTTAGGGAAAATCGGGCCTCAGGTTCCCGAGGATCCCGCGGATCAAACTGTCGGATCGGCGGGGAACAGCAATACCGATCTATGGGCGTGGCGTGCCGGACGCACGAATCTACATCCCGTGCCTCAGTTCGCCGATTGGGCCTCGGTCAATCCGAACGACGGCAAGTTCATCCCTGACCCCGCGTTTTCCCGGTTCACCATCAATAGCGGGTTCTGTGAAGATCTTTGGGTGAGCGGCGGGGTCGTGCGGGACGACATCGGACTCACCCCGTTTCTCCGAAATTTCGGAACCACCTACCCGGAAACGGGAAACATCCGCTTCAACGAAGCCACCGGCGAAACGATGGATACGGTGCCCGTTTACTTGACTCAGTGTCCGCCGCCCGGGCGCGATCCTTCCGATGAGGAGCTCGCCAACCAGAATGGGAAACTGCCCAAGGACCTGGCCTTGTGGCGCCACTCGGCCAGTTTTTTCAACCGGTTCGGCTGCGATTCCCTGGCCTGTTCGCGGTCGGGGGCCAGGCCTCCCAAATGGAGCAAAAACCCGCTTCCGCAGGTCCCCACCACGCTCCTCAATTTCGATTTCATCCAAGGGTGGGCGTTGCGAGTTCCCTATTCGTCGGGAGGACCGACGGGCGGTCGCGATGTGCGTGCGCGCGGCGCCTACGGGGCGACCCAGGAAAAAGGATTCGGCACGTGGACGCTCGAGGTCATGCGTGACCTCGATACGCATCAAGGCGATGATTTGCCCATCAATCCGGGCGCAGCCGGGGAGTACCGCATGGTGATCGGAGTGCTCGATGCTTCCGGCAAGGTAGGCAGCGGGTCCACGGAGATACGTCTCAAGTTCGAGGCGCCCACCTCCAAACCGCGAACGGATCCCCGATGCTGACGCCCTACCGAGTGTCCATATTTCGACTGAGCGCGCTCCTCGCGCTGGCTCTGCTGGGGGGAGTCGGTCCCGCCCAGGCCCAGCTGGCTTCCGAGCGTCTCGCCCGATTTCCCACGCCGCTCAACGAAGGCACCGGACGGGTGCGTCTCTCCGGTATGGGGGGATTCGAGACCGCGGTGCCGGACGAAAACAACGAGATCAATTTGCTCGATTACTCGGGGAACCCGGCCGGATTCTCCGAGGATCGCGACTCGTGGACGATCGACTTGCGTTACTCCCATGCGGAGTTCGAGGAAGGTACGACGTCGCCCGCCAGCACGGACGTGAAGGTGAACGACGGCGCATTCATCCTCGGCTATCACGTGCCGCGGCGTTATGGATTCGGGGGGAAGATCGATTACAGCGAAGCCAAGACCCTCGACACGTTCAGCACCCAAACCACCTTCAACTTGGTGGGTCTCGAGCTCATCACGAATTACTACTTGCTCAAGAAGCTCAGCCTGGGCGTTCAGGGCGGTTATTCGAGCGAGAAGCAGGATCTTTCGACGACGCAGTTCTACTCGATCGAACACGAAGGGCATGAGCCGCATATCGGTGGGGGAGCCGCTTACGAAGTCGCTCCCGGCGTAACGCTCGGCGTTCGAGCCGACGCATTTCCGTCCAAGATCGACGGCACGAGCGCCAGCTCCACCCATCAAGACAACTTCTCCTGGGATCGACCCTCCAGCAATTGGTCGGCACACGGGTTCGTCAATCGCGGACGCCTGGATCTCGGGGTCGATTACGACCGGCTCAAGGTGGAAGGAAAGGAATCGGTCCGGATCAGCTGGTCGGAGCGGTTTCTCTATAACCCCACCCCCGACGATTACATCGCGGAAGCAAACACGTTCTCCGAGGACCGGAGCACCAAGACATTCCGGACCCGCGGCGCGCTCCATGTGATTCCTGGACGCCTCAATGTGTCCGCAGCGTTCGGTAAGCAGGACGGTAACTTCAAAGTCATCACCACCCCGAACATCCTGGGCTCGCTGGAAAAAAGCGACGCGTCCGCCTCGGCGTCGGAGTTCCTGGCCGGCGGATCCTACACCTTGATGGACGATCGCTTGATGGTGGCCGGCGAGGTGAAGGTTCGCTCCTCCGACTTCGACAATGTCGCGGAAAACGGCCGGATCTCGGTGAGCGAGGATGACCTCGTGCTCAGGATGGGAGGGGAGTTCCTGATCGGCGAGAAGCTGGCTGCCCGGGCGGGGATCGTGCGGGGGAAGGAAGATCTGACCACCACCGAGTGGGATATGAACGACGTGGCCACCGCGCCGCCGGCGCAAAACGGGACCTTCAACTCCTGGCGCCTGGCCACCGGTCTGGGGATCATTCCCTGGGGAGCCATCTGGCAGCTCGACCTGGCTTACGACGTGACACTGAGCTCGGACCAGAAGGACGATCTGTCCCACTTCGCGGCCTATGTCCGCTATTTGTTCTAAACCTGCCCCGGCTGTTTTGAGCTGGGGGCTCTCCATCGGAGATCCCCCCAAGGCGAAACCGGCGGATTGAAATTGCGCTAAGTGTTGACAGGCCGCGTGCCGAAGGTTACATTGTTTTCAGGTAAATCCCCTCTACGCCGCTTTCTGGTGCTGGACAGCGGCTGCCTCGCCGAGATCTCGCTCCTTCCTTTCTTCGGGCTTTGGTATGTCGCATGAGTTCGTGTTGGCACCGGTGTACGCGTACCGGAATAGGCCCATTCGAACACCTTTGGGGGAGGTCCCCCCAGCCCGATTCGTTGACTCAATCTGAGGCCGGGCTTATAGTTGCACGGTCCAGACGGTGCGCTCAAAGGGTCGGCTGAAAGGAGATAGAGCGGACATGCAGCGCCTTACTATTTGCATTTCCGGGCTCGTGCTCGTGTCGCTGCTCGTGGGTGTTGCCGGATTCGCCTCGGCGCAGAATGTCGGCTCCATCACCGGGGTCGTCACCGACGACCAGGCGAAACCGCTCAGCTTTACCAACGTCGTGATCGTCGGCACCACCATGGGTGCCATGTCCGACGCCAACGGGCGCTTCACGATTCGGAACGTGCAACCGGGCACGTATAGCTTGCGGGCCTCGCAGATGGGCTACACCTCTCAGGAACGCTCTGTCACCGTTGCCTCCGGGCAGACCGCATCCACGAGCTTCACGCTCAAGGAAACGGTCGTGAAAGAAATCGACAAGGTGACGGTCAAAGCGGACAAGGTCCAGATCCAGAAGCAAAGTTCGTCCACTCGCCATACGATTTCGAGTGAAGATCTCGAACGCCTGCCCGTCGATAGCTTCCAGGACGCGGTGGCCTTGCAGGCGGGGGTGGTCCAGCAAGCCGGACAGCTGCATTTCCGGGGTGGTCGCGGCGACGAGGTCCAGTACCAACTGGACGGCATTCCGATGAACGATCCCTTCGGCGGCGGCGGCGTCAACGTAGCCACGGTGTCGGTGGACGATTCGGAACAGCTTCTCGGTGGCATGGATGCCGAGTACGGCAACGCGCAGTCCGGGATCATCAACATCATGACTCACGAAGGGGGAGACAAGTTCGCCGGCGAAATGACCTATTTGACCGACGACTACGGCGCCCCCGATAAGACCTACAACAACTATGACCGTGTCTCGGTCGGGATGGGCGGACCGCTCCCCTTCCGCAACTTGACCTATTACATCTCCGGCGAAGGCACGTGGAGCGATACGTACCTGGCTACCGGGGAACAACGCGAGCGGCACCAGATCCTCGACTTCATCTCGGTGGGTCCGCGGCAATCCAACGAGCTCAACTACCAGGCGAAGCTGGCCTGGAAGCCCGGCCCCAATTACAAACTGACCGTCGAGGTCCTCAAAGACAAGCAGACCTACGACACCTACGAGCATCCGTGGAGCCAGGTCGGGTACGTCGAGACCAAGGTGGACACGGTTGCGGATTCGGGCGAGATCATCACCCGGTACGGCCGATTCAGCGAGCGGCAGGAAGGCCCGAACTGGGTCTACTACAACGCCCCCGAGCACACGCCCAACTACACCGACGAGTCGCGGATCTACAAGGCGGTGTGGAGCCAGACGCTGAGCCAGGGCACCTTCTACACCTTCAAGCTCAGTCAGAGCCAGAACACGTTCTTGTCGTCGGTGCGCGGGCTTCTGCCCTGGGAATACCAAGGTCGCTATCCCGATCAGTGGCGCGACCGGATCAATTTCCGGTTGAGCCCCTATTACGCCACCAACGGGGACGTGCCCACCTATTCGCAACGGGACACCGATGTGTGGACGTTCAAGACCGACTGGACCAGCCAGCTCGGACCGCACAAGTTCAAGACGGGGTTGGAGTATCGCTACAACGATCTGCAGAACTTCCAGGTCAACTATCCGGAACGCATCAACTCGACCGGCGAATTCGGTCTCTTCCGGAGCCAGTTCCATTACTACAACCCGGAGGGCTCGTTCTACGCCCAGGATCGTTGGGAACACGAAGGCATGGTGCTGAACGCGGGATTGCGCTATGACCTGTTCTCGGTCGGCAACCAGATCACAGCCTCGGAGGTGGAGAACCGCGTGCGCACGGAGTGGAGTCCTCGGGTCGGAATCGCGTACCCGATCTCCGACCGCGACGTGTTCTCGTTCCACTACGGCCGCTTCAGCCAAGTGCCGGACCGGCGTGCCATCTTCGAGGGTCGCGGCGCGGCGGTCGACGTCCGGGGGAATCCGAACCTGGAGAACGAGACCACCGTCTCCTATCAGGCGTCGTTGCAGCACATGTTTGCCGAAGACGTGTTCGGGCAGTTCAGCTTGTACTTCAAGGACATTTTCGGTCTCTTGTCCGTGCAACAAGTGCGTTCAGGGGATAGCCCGAACCTGGTCGACCAGTGGACGAACAAGGACTACGCATCGGCGCGCGGCTTCGAGGTCAGCATCAAGAAGCGCTTCACGCGCAACTTCTCGGCCGACCTCGCCTACACCTATGGGGTGGCCACCGGCGTCGCCTCGGATCCCAATATCCAGCAGCAGCTCAACTTCTTGTATCTGCCCATTTCCGAGCAGCCCCTGGATTGGGATCAGCGGCATACCATCAATGCTTCGACCACGGTGGCTAAGCCGGGCAACTGGCAGGCGACCATGATCTGGACGTTCGGCACCGGGCTTCCGTACACGCCTTGGAATCGCGATCAACGGCAGGCGGATCCGGCGCTCACGAACTCCCGTCGGCTCCCCTCGACGTCGACGCTCACCCTCCAGGCCGAAAAGCACTACAAGATCTGGGGCCAGCAAGTGGAGTTTTTCCTGCGCGGGAACAACGTGCTGGACGCGCATACGATCGTGGACCTTTCGCCGAACGATTTCCCCCCTCCGCCGCAATTCAATGACCTCAACTACCAGATCTACTACACCGAGACCGGGCGAGCCGGCGGCGCATATCTGGGTGAGGACTTGAACGAAGACGGCATTCAGGACTGGGTAGCCCTCAACGACCCGCGGGTGTTCGGCGAAGGCCGAAGCGTGCGGATCGGGGCCACAGTCAAATTCTGAGCCGGGACCTTAGAGCCACAACACCAGGTGACGGGCGAGTCGAGGAGACAGAGCACGCGATGAAATGGGTCAGCCCGGCGGCGCGTGCCGGTCTCGTGACGGTGGCGTGTGCCGTACTCGGCGCGTCGGATGCCCGTGCTCATTACGCGAACCTCCAGCCGCCCAAGACAATGGGCCGCGGGCCCGAGGGGATTTACGCGACGCGGGATCCGTATCTGTTCACTCACAATGTGGGATTGCTTACCCTGCAGATCACGAACGTCGGCATTATCGGCAACCCCTTCATTCAGGATCTCTCGGCGGGGTGGCGGGGCGGGGAGTACCTGTACTTCTCGGGACTGTGGATCGGCGCCATCGGATCCGACTCCGAGACTCACGTATCGACGGCATTCCCATTTGAGCTCCGTCCCGAGCTGGGTCCGGCCTGGACCGTCCACGAATCTTATGAGGGCCAAAGTGGTGGCTTACGCTTGGGTCTCTTGGGTCTCGCGGCGGCCGACGACGACAATGACGGAGAGTTGAACGAAGATTTCCATAACGGGCTCGATGACGATCGCGATGGGCGGGTCGACGAGGACTACGAAGCCATCGGTCAGCAGATGTTCTCCTGCATGTACAAAGACGACACGCCCGAGGCGATCGCCCAGATTTCCGATCACTTTCCGCTCAACGTCCTCGTGCGGCAGCGCTCGTTCGAGTGGTCCACGACCGGCCTCAACGAGTTCGTGGGGTTCGACTTCCAGATCGTGAACACGGGGGAGCAGCGTCTCAAGCAACTCTACTTGGGATTTTTCTCGGATTCGGACGCCGGCCCCAAGACGGCAGACAGCTACTGGACGGACGACTTGGTGGGATGGGCCCACATCGACACCACCATCGTCGATCGCAACAAGCAGCCCGCCTGTCAGCGCATCCATCTCAAGATGGACACCGCCTACATGTGGGACGCGCCGGACAACGGAACCTCGGTGAGAGGTGGAGACGTGCCGGGCGTGTTTGGCAGCCTTTTCCTCGGTCACACGACCGACGACACCGGAGTTCGCGCGCCTCAGAACGTGGGATTGACCACGGTAGCCTGGTTCAGCGCGTCCGGCCAGCAATCCGACCCGCAGAACGACGATGAGCGGTATCAGCTCCTCGCCTCCGGATCCAAGCCGAACCGGAACGCGAACAAGCCCGACGACTATCGCTACGTCATTGCCGCCGGGCCCTTCGTTTCGCTCAATCCCGGGGAATCGTTGGTATTCCAGACCGCCTACGTCATCGGTGATCACCAAACCGGTTTTCGCGCCAACGCCGTGAACGCGCAGCGGGTCTACAAGGGTCAATACTTGGATGTGGACGAGAATCCGTTGACGGGGGTGGACGGCAAAGAGCGGTGCCTTCAGGTTCTCGAGCCGGGCACGGAAATCGTCTGGGACGACCCCTGCGACACCCTCAACACCACCGTGTCGTATCGCTACCCCACGCCGACGTGCGATTCGAACCAGGCCCATTACGTCGATGCAGATTGCGATGCCTGCACCGGCGTCAACGGCGAGGAAACGCTCATTCACTGGGTTGGCACGACCGCTCCCGCTCCGCCGGGGGCCAACACCGATCCGGCGGTCCGGCAGGAGATCGAGCGTCAGCCCGATTTCACGGCCGTCCAGGATCCCGCCGGCGACCGTAAGGTCGTGCTGGAATGGGACAACGCGTCCGAGCTCAGCGTCGACCCCATCACGGGTCTAAAGCTCTTTACCGGGTATCGCGTTTGGCGGGTGGACAACTGGCAGAGGCCCGAAGGGTCGATCGGCCCCACGAACGACGAATGGATGAAGATCGCCGAGTTCCGAAACGACGACCTCGCGGAAGCCAACTCGGAGGGAGCGATCGCCTTGTCCTTTGTCTACCCGGAAGGACCCACGGTACGCACGGTCAAAGAGACGGGCATCGCCCGCGATGGGACCCCGATCTACCCGATCGGCCGCTACCGGTACGACGACACGAACGGCGTCATCAACGGGAAGGTGTACTTTTATGCCGTGACGGCCTTTGGGACGACCAAGGTCCGAAACACCATCACCGGCAAGGACGAGATCGTGGAGCTGTCCGGGCTCCCCTCGGCCGTAGAAGCGGAGTCCGTCATACCCCGCTGGGATGCGGTGGACGGCTGCCAGACGGTCAAAGTCGTCCCCAACCCCTACCGGGGCCGGGCGGACTGGGACCTCATCCCCAGCGAACAGGATCCGACGGGGGCGCGGATCGCGTTTCGAAACCTCCCCCGGGACATGGCCACCATCGACATCTTCACGTTGTCCGGGGACTTGGTGCAGGAGGCGATGCACGACGGGCGGGGCGGGGATGGAACGTATTTCTGGAACATGATCACTCGAAACGGGCAAAATGTAGTGAGCGGCATTTATCTTTACACCGTGCAGACCGGCGGGGGAGATAATTGTCGGGGCAGATTCGTCATCATCCGATGAGGCGAGCCTCGTTGGATGAAGGACGGAAGGAGGTCTAAGGTGAGACGGCGGATTGCGGTACTCGTTCTTCTCGGCCTTTTCCCCGCGGTCGCGGTGCCGGTGGTCGAGGGAGCCCAGTTCTTCGAGAAAGTCGGCACCTTCGACGGCCAATTCCTGAAGATACCGATCGGGGCGCGCGCCACCGCGATGGGGGGCTCCTTCGTCGCCGTGGCCGACGATGCCTCGGCCGTGTTCTGGAACCCCGCCGGAATCGCGCGCTTTTCCGGGAACATCGTCGCCGTGCACCACGTGGAGTGGGTGGCCGACATCAACTTGACCCAGGGGACCTACATCTTCCACCTCGGTTTCCTGCCGGGCATGCTGGCCATCAATGCGCGCTCGCTCTATATGTCGAACATGGATCGAACCACGGTCTACCATCCCGATGGAGACGGCACGAAGTTCGACGCCGGTTACTCGTCGTTCGGGCTCACCTACGCGCGATCGCTGACCGACAAGTTCTCGCTCGGAGTGACGGCGAGCCTCATCCATGCCGGTCTCGACGACCTGAGCTCGAACGCGATGTCGTTCGATATCGGGACGCTCTATGACACCGGGTTCCGCTCCCTCAAGGTCGGAATGGAAATCGCTAACATGGGGACCGAGCTGTCCTACATCGACAATGCCCGGGCGAGCAAGCTTCCCATTCTCTTCCGAGTCGGCGCGTCCATGGATCTCATGCAGCGGGCGGACAACCGGGTGATGATCACCGGCGAGTTCAGCCATCCGCCGGATAACAAGGAGCGGCTCAACGCCGGCGCGGAGTACGCCTTCAAGAACTTCTTCTTCCTGCGGGGAGGGTACAACTTCGGCTACGACATCGAATCGTTCTCGGCTGGAGCCGGGATCAACTTCCCAACCTCGCTGTCTTCGGAGACTCACTTCGATTACTCATACACGGACCTATCGGATCTTTCCGGCGCCCATCGGTTCTCGCTGGAGATCCATTTCTAGACTGGCCGCCCCTGTGGCGGTGACGCGGCATAGAGGGGCGAGCCATACGGCCGCCCCTTTCGCACATTGGGGGCCGGTATGGCTGACCCTCGTGGTGTGGGGCCTTCTCATGGCCGCCGGAGCGGGATCCGCGCTGGCCCGCGAGTTTCCGGTCGCCTCCACCGGAGACATCTGGTTTCAAGCCGATCACTCCGGGTTTCAGGATCCGGACGGAAAAGTGATCGAGGAATACTATTTCCGCATCGTCAACAACCAGATCTCCTTCGAGCCGGATGGCGACGACAGCACGTATCGCGGACGGCTCTTCGTGTCCTTGCAGTTCAAGGACAAAGACGGAAACGATGTCGCGAAAGCGGGTCACGATTTTTCATTCATGGTGCGGGGGGAAAAGCTCTCGGAGTCTCCGGATGACGCGCAAATGCTGGTCATTCGGGAGCCCCTGCATCCGCGTGCCGCCTCGGTGGAGATCAAAGTCGAAGACATGAAAGCCCGAAAGCGCGGGCTCTTGTATTTGGTCACCGGCAAGCGCAAGAACGGTCATGCTGAAGCCTCGCTTCCGCCGCCCCCGTTCGTGGGCAAGGACTTTGGGCTCTCCGATCTCCAGTTCGCCTGGGAGGTCATTCAAAACGTCCCCGGCGGATCCTTCCAGAAAAACGGGCTCGAAGTGATCCCGAATCCGCAACGGAGCTACGGGCTCTTGCAGCCGCGGCTCACCGCGTATTACGAGATCTACGATCACCGTCCGAACCGTCCCGACTCCACCACCTATGTCGTGCGCCACGAGATCGTCGATTCGGGGGGCAAGGTGTTGCACACGCATCCGGACACGGTGGCCGCGCGGGGACCGCAGTGGGTGAAAGTGGTGCGGTTCGATCTGGCCAAGCTTCCCACCGGTCCCTATCGCATGCGCGCCGTGGTCATGCACCCCGCGACCGGCGATTCGGCGGTTGCGGAACGAGCGTTCAGTTTGCTGTGGAAGACGGATCTCTGGGAGCGGACGGAGCAAGACATCCTGGACGAAGCGCGAGTCCTTTTCCGCGAAGAGGAGTTCGATCGTTTCAAGACCATGTCTCCGGGGGACCGGGCGAGCTACATCGACGCGTTCTGGCAAGACCAAGACCCCACCCCCGGTGCCGCGCGTAACGAGCTCCGTGAAGAGTTCCTGCGCCGGGTCGGGTACGCGAATCGCGAGTTCGGCGAGCAAGGACGGAAGGGCATGCTCACCGATCGTGGACGGATCTACATCCGGTTCGGCGAGGCGGACGAGATCGAGCGCCAGGTCATGCCCGTCGAGGGTGACGACCTCCAGCAGTACGTACCCGGCCTGACCCGGGAGGATCCGTCCGGGAAGCTGCTCGCCAACGAGGATCGTCCGTTCGAGATTTGGGAGTACACCCAGCAGGGTCAGCCGCTGTTTCCGGAACGGGAAAAATCGACCACGGTCACGGGGTTGCGATTCGTGTTCGTCGACGAAACCGGGGTGGGCCACTTCGTTCTGCATTACTCCTCCGACTTCATCGGTTACTAGACATTTCGGGTCCTAACTACGGCAAATTCTTAAACTTGACACTCAGGCGCACCCTTCTTAGCCTTCGCTGGCATCGGGCCGTCTGAGTCCCTCAGGAGTGGGGCCGGCGTGGGGGCCGGGCGCTTGGGTCGGGGCCAGGGACGAGCCGGAAGGGAGCTTTCCATGCGTGTCGCCATCAATGGATTCGGCCGGATCGGACGCCTCGTGTTCAGGGCCGCCGAAAAGGATTCCAAGGTCGAAATCGTGGCCGTCAACGACGTCACCGATGCGGCCACCCTTGCGCACCTCTTGAAATACGACTCGGTGCACGGCGTGTTCAAGACTCCGGTGAGTGCCGAGAACGGAACCCTGGTCGTGGGCGACCGGCGCGTGCGCTCGCTCGCGGAAAAGGATCCCAAGAACCTGCCCTGGCGGGAAATGAACGTGGATGTCGTCGTGGAATCCACGGGACTCTTCACCAACCGGGACAAAGCGGCGTTGCACCTCGATGCCGGCGCAAAACGGGTCATCATCAGCGCGCCGAGCAAGGACGCCGACGTGACGATTGCGCTGGGCGTGAATCAAACCGCCTACGATCCCGAGCGCCACCGCGTGATCTCGAACGCCTCCTGCACCACGAACTGTCTGGCTCCGGTCGTCAAAGTCGTGCACGATCGCTGGCGGGTCAAGCGAGGCTGGATGACCACCATCCATGCCTACACCAACGACCAGCGCATCCTCGATCTGCCGCACCAGGACTTGCGCCGGGCGCGCGCGGCGGCGATCAATCAGATTCCCACCACGACCGGGGCGGCTCGGGCGATCGGACTCGTCATCCCCGAGCTCAAGGGCAAGCTGGACGGTATCTCGATGCGCGTTCCGGTACCCAACGGTTCCATCGTGGATCTGGTCGCCGAAATAGAACAGAACGCGACCAAGGACGACCTCAACGCCGCGTTTCGGGAAGCCGCTCAGGGGCCATTGCGGGGAATCCTCGAGTACAGCGAAGAAGATCTCGTCTCGAGCGACGTCATCGGGAACCCGCACTCGAGCATCGTGGACGGCAAGCTGACCGCGGTCATGGACGGCAACCTGATCAAAGTCCTGGCCTGGTACGACAACGAATGGGGGTTCTCGAACCGGGTCATCGAACTCCTCCATCTCCTCGGTTCGAGATAAGCGATGCGAAAGCTCACCTTGGATGACCTACGCACCCAAGGGCAGCGGGTGCTGGTGCGGGTGGATTTCAATGTCCCCATGAAGGACGGCGAGATCACCGATAATTCCCGCATGGTCGCGTCCTTGCCCACGCTGGAGCGGCTGACCCGCGACGGCGCGCGGGTCATCTTGATGTCGCATCTCGGTCGCCCCAAAGGTGCGGTCGACCCGCGATACACGCTGGAGCCGGTGGCCCGACGCTTGGCCCGGCTCATGGATCGCGAGATCCGATTCGTCGACGAATGCGTGGGGGTACTGGCCCTCGAGGCGAGCGAGACGCTCAAGGACGGGGAGATCCTGCTTCTCGAGAACCTTCGTTTTCATAGCGAAGAGGAAGCCAACGACCCCATCTTCTCCCGTCAGCTCGCCCAGCTCGGGAATCTCTACGTCAACGACGCCTTCGGCACCGCGCACCGGGCCCATGCTTCCACGGTCGGGGTCACGAAGTTCTTTCAGCAAGCGGCGGCCGGCCCGCTCATGGAGAGGGAACTCAAATATCTGAGCCTGGCCCTCGAGCATCCCGAGCATCCGTTCGTGGCCGTGTTGGGGGGAGCGAAGATCTCGGGAAAGATCGACGTGATCCGCAACTTGCTCGAGCGGGTCGACGGTATCCTGGTCGGCGGAGCGATGGTCTACACGTTTTACAAGGCCCGCGGCACGCCGGTAGGGGAATCGCTCGTGGAGGCGGACCGGCGCGAAATGGCCGCGGCCACGTTGCAAGCGGCGGAAGAGGCGAATGTGAAGCTCTCCCTTCCCGTGGATTCGATCGTATCCACGGCCGCGGATGGATCCGAGGAAGTACGGGCAACCGACGGTCCCGACATTCCGGCGGGATGGATGGGGGTGGATCTCGGACCGAAATCGATCGCACTCTTCGAGCAGAATCTTGGCCAAGCGCGCACGATCGTGTGGAACGGACCGATGGGGATCTTCGAAGTGCCTGCGTTCGCGAAAGGCACCCTTGCCGTCGCACAGGCGGTGGCGGCGGCCACCCGGCGCGGCGCGACGACGCTGGTCGGTGGAGGGGACTCGGTCGCGGCAATCAATCGGCTCGGATTCGAAGATCACGATTTCTCTCATGTGTCGACGGGGGGCGGCGCGTTTTTGGAGTTCCTGGAAGGCAAAGAACTCCCCGGCGTCGCCGCGCTCACCGACAAAGCGTAGCGCTCCTCATGCGGCGACCTCTCGTGGCCGGTAACGCCAAGATGCATCTCGATCGCGCATCCGTGCGCGCGCTCTTGAGGGAGGTTTGCGCGTCGCTGGATCGGGAGCCGGCCCGAGCCGAGGTCGCATACTGTCCGCCCTACCCGCTTCTCGAGGTCGCCCACGGTGTTCTCGAGGGATCCTCGATTGCGCTCGGTGCGCAGGACGTGCACTGGGAGGAAAGCGGTCCCTGGACCGGAGAAGTGTCGGGACGCATGCTCGCCGAAGCGGGATGCCGGTATGTGATCGTCGGCCATTCCGAACGACGCCATCATTTCGGCGAAACCGACCTGATGATTGGAGCAAAGGCTCGAGCCGCGGTGGGGGCCGGCCTCGTTCCCATCATGTGCGTCGGCGAGACGGAAGAGGAACGCGAATCGGGCCAAACCAAGATCGTGCTGGCCGGACAGATCGGCCGTGGGCTGGCCGGTGCGGATTCCGTGTTCACCGCGGAGCATCTGGTGGTCGCGTACGAGCCGGTGTGGGCGATCGGCACCGGAAAATCGGCGACGGTGCCTCAGGTTGTGGAAGCGCATGCATGGGTGCGGGCCGAGCTGGCCCTCGTGCTCGGCGCGAGAACGGCGGACCAGGTGCGGATCTTGTACGGTGGGAGCGTCAAGCCTCAGAACGCTGCGGAGCTTCTCGCCTCTCCGGGAGTGGATGGAGCGCTGGTGGGGGGCGCCTCGCTCGAGAGCGCCAGCTTTCTGGCCATCGTTCGCGCGGCGGGCGGAAACGAGCCCGCCCCGTCCCGTTGACGCTCATGAGTCCGGCTGCTAGACTACTCGGTCCTTTAACGTCACGGTATTTGTCTCGCGGGAGCGTGCGTTGATCTACGCGTTGGTCTTGGGTATTCACCTTCTCATTTGCGTGTTTCTGGTCCTGGTCGTGCTGCTTCAAGCCGGAAAAGGTGGCGGCTTGGCCGGCGCATTCGGCGTGGCCGGAGGTGCGGCGCAGAGCTTGTTCGGTGGGCGGGGAGCGGCCACGTTTCTCGGCAAGGCGACCACGGTATTGGGCATCTCGTTCATGGTGAGCTCGCTCCTCCTCGCACTCATGTCGGGGCATGCCAGCGCGCCACGAAGCGTGTTGCGGGGGATTTCGGAGGAACCGGGGAGTAACCCTCCACCGGCGACTTCGGAGCCCTTGCAGATGCCGGGCACGCCACCTGAGTCTCCTCTGGGACCGGGGGGCCAAAACCCGCTGACGAACCCAAACGCGCCCGGTAACCAGGCCCCTGCGACCCCCGCACCGAGTCAGCCGACCCCTGGGCAACCGACACCGAATCAACACACGCCAAAGGGTCCCTAACACGAAAGACTGCGCGACATCGCGCTTGCCTTAAGCGGAAGTGGCGGAACTGGCAGACGCGCAAGGTTGAGGGCCTTGTGGGAGCAATCCTGTAGGGGTTCAAGTCCCCTCTTCCGCACCATGTTTGTTAGAAGAGCCACGTTAGCTAGAAGAGCGACGTTAGTTCGAAGAGCCACTTTTTTTCGAAGAAGCCATGTTCGCTAGAGAAGACGCTCGGGCACCGATCGGTCCCGGGCGTTTCTATGTGGGGCCGGTTCTCGTCGCTCTTCTTCTGGCGCAAGCCGCGATGGCCCTCGCTCTGGCGGCGGAGCATCGCCGCGCCCTCATCGACGATGCGTTCATTTCGTTCCGTTATGCCGACCGATGGGCTCATGGACATGGTTGGACGTGGAACGATGGTTCGAGAGTGGAAGGTTTTTCGAATCCCCTCTGGACCTATCTACTTGGGGTACTGGATCGAGGGGCCCACATCCCGCCGCATCGCGCGGCGTTGCCGCTGGGGATTCTGGCGGGGTTGGGGGCCACCCTCTTGGTTTGGGGCGCGTTAGGACGGCGCAAGGCTTCGCTGGGGTTACGCGGGCTGGCCGCGGGAGCCCTGGCCCTCGATGTGGGACTCGGTGTTTGGGCGGGCTCGGGACTCGAGACGTCGTTCACTGCGTGTTGCGTTGCGCTTCTACTTTTTTTGGCCGCCCGCACTCCGTCTCGGTGGAGGGACGGACTCTGGTTTGGATGCGCCGCCGCGGCATTGGCCCTTCTCCGGCCGGAAGGTGTTTTGTGGAGCCTCTTGGCGGGGATCTGGCTCTATTGGGGGGCATGGGCGCCGGTCAATGTCATGGCGGGATTCGCCCTCGGTTGGAGCCCCGCCGTCCTGGTTTTCTTGCATCGACGCGCGGCTACGGGAAGCTTTCTCTCCAACACCTTCTTCGCCAAGCTCGAACCCTCGATGCTGGGCCTGGGCGCCGGAGTTTCAGAGCTAGGCGGGTGGTTAGTTGCTCATGCGGCGTGGATCCTGCTCGTCGGGATGGCATGCCTATGGCAGCTCAAGAAGCCAAAGCTCGTTGCGGGCACGGATCGCTGGTGGCTTCTCCTTTTGGGATGTGTACTGGCCGAGGTCATGTTCCTCCTCGCCGCCGGGGGAGACTGGATGGGTCGAACCCGTTTCCTGGTGCCCATGCTTCCGGCGGTGTATCTCCTGGGGGCCGAAGCCCTTCGCGTGCATCCAGCCCGGCTTCCGGTTTGGTGCATCGTGCTTGTCTTGATCGCCCATGGGGCGCTGGGTTGGAGACTGCGAGACCGGATTCCCAGCTACACCCAGGAGGGAGAGACACTGGGACGATGGCTAGCCCGCTCGGCCGCCCAGGGGGATACGGTCGCCACCACCGCATCGGGAGCCATTCCGTATTTTTCCGGGCTTCCCGCCATCGATGTGCTGGGGCTCAATGATCCAAGCGTTCGCTATCGGCCGCCTCGCCATCGCGGGGCCTGGGCGCCCGGCCACCATCGCTACGACATCGAGCGTCTCCTCGAGAACGCGCCGGAATGGATCGTGTGGGATTTCGGGGTGTCGGTGAACCGGCATCGTATGCTGGCGATTCGGGACGAGCCGCCCGCCGACGCGTCCCGGCTGGATTATCGTCGCGAGTTGTTTGCCCACGGGAAGTTCACCGCGCTTTACGAGGTAGACACGAGCGCACCTCCGGAAACGCAACGCGTTTACACGGTGTTTCACCGCAAAGAATGACGTGCGGTGCGGAGTTCTGCTACGGAATCCAAGAAAAACGCCGCCCTTTTTGGGGCGGCGTTTTTTTGGACTGTCGGTCTTTTCGTTACACTATCAATCAGAATAGAACGAAGCCGTTTCAACCGAAATGGGGTGAAGCGGACCCCGTCATGATCGTCTGCTCCCTGGATTACAAGGTTGCACTACGCTACGCTGGCAAAGTTTTTGTAATCTGTAAGCAAAAGCGACCTCTACAGGACTCCGCTTCGCTGCGTACATTCTTGTTTTTTCCAACATACCGTGTCAAGAACTTATGGGTGAAATTTTGACCCGGGCAGCGAGGCTCTATAGGGGGAATCCCGTTACTTGCGGATAGTGTATTGGCCCCGGCCGACCCTCGAAAACCGGCGATCCCGGGCCAACGCGGCCCCGAGGTTTTGGGTGAAGTTGTCTCCGGCCGCGCCTCGTTTTTCCCTGAGGACTTGTTCGGAGAGCTCCTGAATGGTCATGGGACGGCGGCGGCGCAAAAGGATTTGAAAGGCGACGTCGCGCACATTGGGGCCCTTCCCGCGAATGCCTCGGTGGTTCGCCGAACGCACCCGAGCGCGTTCCCGTTCCAATTTGCGATTGGCTTCCAGGAGGATGTCCAGTCGAAGGAGGCGTTTTTCGAGATCCTCGAGTCCATTCAGGAGATCTCTGACGTTTTGCTGGAGCTTGCTGGTCCTTCGCGCGGCGACCGACAAGCTGGGGGGACGGCCGCGCCGGCTCAAAGCGCGTTGAGAACGAGCCATGATGACGTACCTCCATTTACAGGCTAGGAATCCAATTTATAACAGATGTATTCCTTGGGAGCCGTCCGAGGATTTCACAGACATCGTAACACGACGTACCGATAGAGGCAATCATTTGTGTATATGTTGCCTGGAGAAAACGCACTATGGGCGTTGCGGGACATCCGGGTGACACGGATGCAATACCGATTCATTCAATCAGCATTCCGGCGTTCAGCGCGCGAGAGGAGAGATCTGCACCTCCACGCCGAAACGATTCACATGCCGCTCGATGTGCTGTCCCCCCGGTCCCGGCCCCTTCCACCAACGAACCCCCAGCCGCAACGGATGCGAGCCCGTTTCGCCGCCGGCAAAGAGAGACCAGGTCGGGAAGTCACCGCGGGCGGGATCGTCTTCGTAGTGCAGGGCGGCGACGGGACGCCATGTTCCCGAAATCGGTCTCCATTGGATGCCCGCCGCCACCATGGCTCCCGAGGTTTCCGGCACCGAATGCCACGCGCCGCCGAGTCGGGCAAAGCCATAGAAGGAACCCGGGTGAATTCCGACTTCAATAGAGGCAAATTCGCGGCTCACCGCGCGCGGGGGATAGGTAACCGTCGAGTCCCCATCGGCACGATGCGCGCTCCAGTGCGTACCCCGCACGGTGACGCGCCATAGATTCCGGGCGGCATCGATGCGCAGTCCGAACGCGCCGTCGACGGTCTCGAGCGGAAACAAATTGTCTTCGATACCGAGCTCGAGCCAGGCACCGCCATCCAATGAAAAGGCGACTTCGAGCGAGTCCTGCGCGTAGGCGGCGATCGGAACGACGCCGCCCAGACTCGCGGCAATATGCTCGTCGGCGGGGAAGTAGCCGATGGCCAGGCGAGGTTCATATGGATCGGCGATGAGGGTGGGGGCCGGGTGGATGGTGGGAAGCCACGCCACCTGCGCCATGGCGCCACGCGTCGACGTGCCGAGACCCACGATCACGATCCAGAAAAACAGACCGGCTCGCCCCGCATCCCGCGATGACGCCTTGTGTTGCATGAGACCTCTCCTTGACACGCCGGGGGCAAGGTTCGGAGAATAAGTTTTTTACCGCCGAAAGGCCATTCGGGGAAGTAGGCGTAAGGACGATGCGGCTCACCGAAGCCAAGATCCGTTATTTGGCCGGGCGCGTGGCGACCGAGCTCAATCGGCGGGACGATGTGGAGACGATCGCGGCTCCGGAAATCGTGGAAGCGGAAATCGGTCGTGTGATCCGTGAGAATCTCATGGCCGAGGACGCACTCGACCGAGATGTCGAAAAAGTGATAGAACGCTACCGGCGCGAGATCGCCGGCGGCAACATGGACGTGGAGCTTCTTCGCCAGAAAATCAAGAAGCAGTTGGCCAAGGAGCGAGGGATCGTGTTCTGACATGCGGCTTACCGAAGAACGGGTCTTGGTGATCGCATCCCGCATCGTGAACGCGTTGGCCTCGCGACCCGATCTGGTGCGGATGACCGCCGACCCGAAGCGGCTTTCCCGGGAGGTGACCCGGTGGATTCTGGCCGATCTCAAGATCGAGGACGAGATCACTCAGGAGGCGGTGACCCAGGTCGCCGGCTACGGGCGGGGGATTCCCCCCGGGTCCTCGGAATGGCAGATTCTCGTCGACAAGCACAAGGATGAAATAGCCCGCCGGCGCGGGTATGTCTTGGGGTAAGGCCCCAAAGGGAGAAAATCGAGCAAAAAAGGGCCGTAAAACCGGTAAGCTGGTCCCAAATCCATATGAATCGACCCGTCGCACCGATCCGGCGTGAGAGGGCGCGCCAGCCGGAAGCGGGTTCCACATTGTTGCGCCGTTATGGCTTGCTGAGCCTGGTACTCCACGTGAGCGTGGGGGGCTTGAGCTTGCTTTCTTTTCCGGCTCTGCGTCATCACGAACGTAAAGTGTTCGCGCCTCGCATATACGAGGTGGCCCTCGTCCCGGCGCCCATCCCCAATTACGAGCCTCCCATTCCGCAGCCGGAAAAACGCAAGGAACCGGTGCCCCTCAAGCCGGTCAAAGTTCCCGAGACGAAACCCAAAGACAAGCCCAACAAGGAGAGTCTCAAGGAGGCTCTGGCCGTAAAAACCAGCCAGCCCCCTCCCAAGGCCAAGCCCACTCCCACCACGGCCGGTACCTCGGAAAAGCCTCAGACTCCGACGAGCTCGTCCGCTCCTGAAGAGCATCCGATCTCGATGGGGCAGGTGGACCAGGCCAACTTCCACCAGGACTACTATCTGGAAATGATTCGCTCCATCCTGGTTCGGCTCTGGGAGCCACCGACCGGAGGCAATGGTCTCCACGAGGCGAGCATTCATTTCATCATCCAGAAAGACGGAACGATCACGGACCCACAAATCTCGGCGGCTTCAGGATGGGCGCTCTATGACCGCTCGGCGCTGGGAGCGGTCATGGCCGCCCTGCACAAGCTTCCCCCGTTGCCGGAAAGCTATGAAGGCAATGAACTCGGTTTGACCGTCAACTTCCAACGCGTTGAGGAGGCAAATCAACCTTGACCCGAACTCCCATGGTTTTCTCATCCATTGTCGTGTCCATGCTGTCGGCATGGGGGTCAATGGGGGCGGCCCAGAACGCTCCTCCCAACCCGGAAAAACAAATCACCGTCTCCAAGGAAAACGCGCAAATCGTTTCCCTGGTGTTGGAGGATTTCACGGTCGGTCCCGGAGCCACCCAAAAAGACGTGGAATCCGTGTATCGCGTGCTCGAGCAGGATCTGGGGTTCTCGAACTACTTCGAGATCACGCGGGTCCCGCAGCTCTTGGCCGGCGATCCGGTGGGGATCTCCGGCAAGGCGGTCGTTCGCGGCTCGGTGGAGATGGCGCGGGGACAGCTCGTGCTTCGTGGCGTTCTGGAGAGCCTGCCCGGACGTAGCCGCATTCTCTCTCGTGACTATGCCACTAAACCCGAATGGTACCGCGAAGCAGCGCATCGCTTCACCGATGACATTGTGCACTTCCTGACCGGCGACACCGGCATCGCTCGGACCAAGATC